>ENA-ORDR01000439-ORDR01000439.1-marine-metagenome-genome-assembly--contig:-NODE-439-length-21393-cov-3.477294_pt1 | contig 21393 bp, 20 predicted proteins | sample MGYA00240993_ERZ508538 | MGnify/ENA primary metagenome ERZ508538 (study PRJEB26207, sample SAMN05421999) | marine metagenome | isolation source: Monterey Bay, California, USA | place: USA:Monterey Bay... | reverse complement strand
TTGATTTACTCGATAACGGAGCGATTGAACCATCTGTGGCCGGGCCCCTTGCGAACTTGACTTTGCCGGCTCTCTTAGAAAGCTTGAAGCCAGTATTTGATGACACGTCATCAACTGCTAATGACGATGCATTTTTTGTAGCGTTACCCATCGTGCGTCGTTTTATTGAGGCGATACTTAGTGGTTTTGCGGCGGAAGCACGCGCCCTGGGGATTGTGAAAGAGGCAATTGATAAAGCTGGTACATCACAAATACTAGAGCTTCCGACAGGTATGCCCTATAGCTCTATTCTTGATGACGTGAGGGCTGATCATATACTGTTTGTTATTCATCCACGTGGAAATGATTGGACACTTAATGGTATTAAACTGTCAAAGTATACTTTCGATCAACGTGCCGATTTACCAGCTTCTTGGGCTGGTTTGACAGGTAGTGCACTCGAAGTTGTAACTGGTGTCAAAGGTGCAAAATTTTGTCATAATGCTCGTTTTATTGCTGTTGCAAGCACACGTGAGGCAATTTTAGAGATGGCTCATAAAGCAGTTCAAGTCGTTCAATAATAAAAGTTAATTTAACACATTAATTCTTAATAACACTGCGTACGCGTATAATTATTTTTTGGGCTTTACGGTGAGTTATGAAAGACGATTGCAAACTTGACAAGATCAAAGGCTACTGCCACTGAGGCTTTCTCTCGCTTACTATAGTTCAGCATTTTATAAAGGATATTTGGTATATGGAAAACCTACGTGGTATTACTTTTATGCTTCTTGCGATGGGAGGGTTTGCAATTGAAGATGGACTTATTAAAAGTTTAACTAAAGATATTCCTGTATCACAAATCCTTATTTTACTTGGCACTGGTGGAGTCATTATGTTTGCTAGTCTTGCCTTTTTAAAGGGCGAAAGCTTTTACTCGCCACAAATGCACAGCAAAGCATTTGTAGTTCGTTTCGTGTCTGATATTTTGTCACCCTTATTTTTTCTTCCAGCGATCGCGTTGATACCACTTTCCACAGCGTCCTCTATATTACAGGCTATCCCAATTTTAGTTACTATGGGGGCCGCATTAGTTCTTGGCCAAAAAGTTGGATGGAGGAGATGGAGCGCAATTTCAATCGGTTTTTTTGGTGTGTTACTTATTGTTAGGCCAGGTATGTCCGGTTTTGACCCGGCATCGATATTAGCGATTCTGGGGGCAGTATTTCTAGCCTCTAGAGATCTTGCTACCCGTGTCATGCCTTCGGGTTTGTCAACAATTATATTAACTACTTATGCTTTTGGGGCGAGCATCATTGCAGGCATTTTTCTTATACCCTTCTTTGAGCCATTACTCTGGCCAACGCCAACACAATGGGTTTGGCTTTTAATACTTACCGTACTTGGTGGTTTGTCCTATGCGGCAATCGTAATTGCTACCCGTGCGGGGGACGTTGCGGTGATTGCACCATTTCGTTATTCACGTTTGATATTTTCATTGATGATAGCAGTTTTATTTCTAGGAGAACGTCCTGACTGGCAAACATTATGTGGCGCTACAATTATAATTTTTGCGGGACTTTACACCTTTTGGCGCGAACGGATTAAATTTCGTCAATGATAAATTGGGTTTTGTATTTTAAATTTTATCAAATTTCTGGGTAAATTTTTTAAACTTTTAGAGCTTTCTATTTAGTAGTTCCAAGTTGTTTAAATAATAATGAAACATTACTTTCTTTAGGTAAATTTTGTGCCTTTTCTAAGAAAGAGTTCGCCCATTTATCGCCAAGAACTGGTGTGGTAAGGAAACGAAATTTATCCCAAATTAATGTATCAGAGACTTTACTTTCTGGATCGCCTTGCGCTTCAGTTTTGTCTGAAGATAAAATCTTTCCATCTTCTAGAAACAAATGTACGCGAGCAAACCTCTGAGCTGGAAAAGCAGAGTTAAATTCATCAGTTTCAGAAATTTCAACTAGTTTGCTCAAATTTAAGGCGTCCTTATCAGTAAGACCATTAGCAGTAATATGGCTCACGTTAATTGTTCCATGTATTAACGCTACGGCTACAGAAAATGGTAACGAATATTGAGCTTGTTCAGTATTTGTAGGAATAACATTCAACCGCTTTGCCTCATGAAAGCTTTCAACCTTAATTTTTGTAATTTGGTCTGCTGTTACGTCATGATGTCGGGTCAAAGAAATTATAGCTTCAGCAGCAGGCTGGGCCCAACGGCATACTGGATAAAGTTTAATATATTGTTGTTCGACATACCAATTCTGACCTAAATCAATCCAAAATCTATTTAATTCAGGATCTTCCATAGTAATGGCAGGTGCTCCTGTGAAGCCATCTTGAGCTAGATATCCGGCTGAAACACCTGCCATTGCGCCCCAACCTGATCCGTCCTTTACCATCGTTGGGGCATCAATACATCTCATCATCTGACTTCGAGGCCCATGATACTCTGCAATGCCAATAGCTTCACGAGTTTGCGCCTTAGTTAATCCCAACTGACGAGAGGTCAAAGCTGACGTGGCAAGTGCAATCCAAGCACCTGAAGTATGATAATCACAGGCACTCGAATGTAACGCAATACCAGCCCGAGTTCCAATTTCATAACCTATAACAATTGAAGTAAGTAATTCGTGCGGATCATTTACTCCCTCAGCTTCCATTACAGCAATCAAACCGGGTAAAACACCACATCCCACGTGACCTTTGGTCAACTTATGACCATCGTGTGCATCAAGTGAGTCTATCGTCATTCCATTGGCCAATGCTGCCCCTGCCGCACTTACTTTCCGCCCATCTTGCCAAAGCGTTGAACTATTTCCACCAAACTGGCGAACAGCATGAGCGTGGATGATTTGTGAAAGTTCGGTTTCAGATCCTCCAACAGCAACTCCAAGGGTATCAACAAAGCAGCGAATAGCTTCATGGACAACTGTGGAGGGCAGATTGTCGAAAGTAGTATCATGAATAAAATCTAGAGAGGTCATAGTGCTAAAAAAGGCGCAGCGTCTATATTAATTAAGTCACTCATTTTATGATTTGATCATAAGCGAGGGTAACTACAACATTAGAGTCTTTAACTTGAGATTCAAAAGCCATTATTCTATCCCCATCGTGGTTACGGTATTATATGAGCGTATTGTGAATCTGATAAGTTGAAAAGCATTTTTTTTGGGTTTAAGCCTTATAAACACAAACGCCACGTCGCCAAGTTTGCTCAACTTTAATCTGCTCTATGATATCAATATCACGGTCATTTAAATGATTTCTGGGCGGTGGACGCTCGTCCAAATTCTAGATGAAATTCATCTAGCTGCGGCGGAGTAATGCCGGCTGTTTGTAGTTGTACATGAGCCTGTCCACGATGGTGGATCTGATGTTGAAATAGATGTAGCAGAATCGCTGTGACGGTTTCTTCCATTGACTCAACATTGCGGATGAACGAACGCTGCTCAACCAAAGTTTTTGATGTCGCAACTTGACAAAAGTGGATTAGTTTTGCGTCAGCTTTGGCCTGTTCTTGCATCAATTTTTTTGGGTCTTCAATGATCAAACGATCAAACACTGCGACGCCAGCGCCGCCCATAAATAGTGCATCTATATAATAGAGGTCTACTTCATACGTATGGTTCATAGTATTACAGAGTGACGAAAAGAAACCAGGTTGTTTGGCACAGAATTCTTCTTTACTTAGGCTTGTCATTGCTTGAAAGAGGGTCTGATTGGCCCAGGCGTTATTTTGTGCCATTAACAGGTATGAATGGGTCATGTTTCCAACCAACTTTCAATTAATCTTATATTAGATTTTTTAATTTGAACTTCAAAAACTATTACAACATCTTTGTTTTGATTACCTTATCGTATAAGCGTATTGGAGATCTGAAAAATTGAAAAGCAGTTTTTTTAAATAAGTTAACGGCAAAAGTAGGTGAACATCATGTCAGTTTAAAAACTATTAGAGGAGCGTGTTCACACGGAGATGCCTATTTTTTAGTAGTTTGTAATAAGTAGATATTAGGAATTTTAGGTTGATTTTATTCGCCAATGGGTGAATGTTAATATTGTGAAATGTCTTTGGAGAATAGAAACTAATGACTATGCATACGTTGAAAAAAGAAGTTCATGACCTGCGTAAGAACTATAATGAAAATGGTGTGGTTGTTATTAAAAATGTTTTAAACAACTATTGGTTAGAAGTTTTGCAAGAAGCTATCGAAATACAGGTTCAAGAGAAAAAGCGATATTTCGATAATCGTAATATGCGGATGCAGTCAGGTGGTTTCAGAGATTTCTGTCTTAATTCGGGAATTGGCAAGATAGTTGCAGAGCTCGCAAACTCATGCCGTACATCGTTGGTGTTCGATCAAATGTTTGTAAAAGAAGTTGGCACCAAAACTCGAACAGGGTGGCATACCGATCAACCTTACTGGCCAATAGATGGTCCCATTATGACTACGTGGATTGCACTTGATCACGTAGATGATGAAAATGGTGCTCTTGAGTTTATTCCAGGTTCACATAATTGGGGAAAAAAATACCATCCCTTTTTAACTGATCAACTTGGTGCTTTTGTTAAGTATATAAACCCAGATGACCCACAATATGATAAAATGCCAGATTTTGAAAAAAATCGAGATAAATATGAAATTAAATCCTGGTCCTTGGACCCAGGTGATATGTTAGCTTTTGATGGTTTCATTGCGCACTCAGCTAAGGGAAATCAAACTGCCACTCGTCGCCGTCGTGGTTATGCAGTGCGTTTTGCAACTGATGGTGCTACTTATGATCCTTCGCAGGGTGTAGCTGATTGGCTGAAAGACGATACTCTTGAGCCGGGTGATCCGTTTGAAAGTGAAAAATTCCCCTTAGTATACAGCAAATCTTAATTTAATATGAGTAGATACTCTTTTTAGAGTGAGCCTTAGTCAGATCTATAAACGCTACGCATAATGATTGGGGTCAAATACATTGGGATTTGATAACAACCTAAGAATATCAGTAATTGTTCTGATTGCATTATTGGCAGGGCTATTAAAAACAAAGCAAAATTTCGATTGCCTGCAACAATTCCAATTGGAACGGCTAAGTCTGGATACCCTAATAGCTTCATCACATGGAATGCTATAAATTGGAGCCCAAGGTTTACCAGAAGTGCGAAGCCTAACCACTGAACTACAGACAAAGGATCGGAAACGATTGCCGGCCTCAACGCAGCCATAAGACCGACAACCATAAATGCAAGTGTCAAGGTCATGAGCCCATCCAGCGCGACTGTTCGATCATTATCAAGCTTTGGTAAGAATAGGGCACGAAGTAAAAAGCCACTAAAAGCAGCAAAGATTATTGTTCCTAAAAGGTAAGCAGAAGCTGAAAAAACATATGTGAGTCCACCTAGTTCTGGGATAACCCAGAAAATAGGAATTACCGTTATGGGTAAAAGGGCTGTTCCTAATATCAAAGCTTGAAAAGTTGGTTCTGGTTGAGCACCTAAAAGAATTGAGAAGTTTGGTGCACCTGTGATTGATGGAGCCGCAAGTATTAAAACTAAAGCAATAGCAAAGATAGAAGAGGAAACTCCAAAGTAACTGAAAACTCCCAAAGCCAATAATGGTAAGACAAGCTGAAGAGTCAGAACTGTTGTTATTAGTTGTGATGCTCTTTGAAAACTAAATATTACCTTTTGATGTCCAGTCCGAAATGCGGTGAAAAATAACAAAAGAGCAACCATTTGAGGAAGGAAGTTTTTCAAAATGGCAGCGGCTCCAGGAAAACCAAAGCCAGCGATTAATCCAGCAACAAGGATATATCTTCCATAAGCCGCGGCAAATATGAATAATTGCAACACCATCTAAGTCATTCCTCTACTACATTTTAGGATCATTTTATTATTTGATCTTTCCAGTAAAGTAATCATTTTTGCAATCATTCATATCATTTTTGCTTTTGATTTCTAATTTGAGCTCTACTTTTTTCTCTAATAGCATCCTTGCGATTTTATCAATATTTCATATTCCTCACGTGTACTTTATCAAATACTAGTGCTAAGTGTCTTTAAAAATAATGAAAAGTAACTAGTATAATTTACTATAAAAATATCTATTATTTTTGTTTAATCAGCTTTTTAAAGGTTAGTATTTATAAATTTTATTTATTTAAAAAGGTAATGAAATGAAAGGCTTTGATAAAAGGTTCTCAGATCTACCAGATTATATTTTGAAATGCACAGCGCAGATCTGGGAAGGTCGTGATATTGCGGCACTTGATTGGCATTACTCTGATGATCTTTTGGTGAGATCTCCCGCTGGGATAAATCGAGGAAACACCTCAGGAAAGTCCAATACAATGGCAACTCTTTCAGAGTTTCCTGATCGTGAACTCTTTGGAGAGGACGTTTTGTGGTGTGGTGATGAGGAGGTTGGGTTTCTTTCTTCTCATCGTATATTTTCAACTGCCACGCATCGTGGTGGAGCTTTTGGTCCAGAAACTGGGGTGAGGGTATCATTTCGCACTATAGCGGACACATACTGTTATAAAAATCGTGTGTGGGATGAGTGGCTCATCCGTGATAATGCCGCTATTGCACTTCAGCTTGGACAGAATGCAAAGGATGCAGCAATAGCAATGATTAATAGGGGGGATAGAGATACGCCCTTAACCCCGACCAATGACGTAGTAGGGCCTTATAAAGGTTCTGGAAATACTGAAGAATGGGGCGAGCGGCACGCAACTATACTCAGACAGATTATGACTGCTGATTTTTCGGTTATAACAGAGGAATATGATAGAGCCTGTCATCTGTCTCTTCCTGGTGGACAGGAAGTACATGGGTGGAGTGAGGCGGATAAATTTTGGATTGGATTACGGAGCGCTTTTCCTACTGCAGAATTCAAGATTGTTCATCAGATGGGTTGCGTTGATCCATTGCTCAGCCCACGTAGTGCTATACGTTGGTCTCTGACGGGTTCCCATGACGGTTGGGGTAGATATGGATCTCCTACGGGCTCAAACGTTCACATTATGGGTGTCAGCCACGTGGAGTTCGGACCTTGGGGATTACGTAGAGAAGTTACTCTGTTCGATGATATTTCAATCTGGAAACAGATTTTGCTTCAAACTGGACTGTAATATGAAGTTAGTTAAGTTTGATACCATTTCCCATAATACCGTTGTTCTATACAAAAGTTTATTTGAAAATAAACCCAACTTACTCAGAGGAGATTTAATCAATGGTTAAGACATTAATCCCTGAAGACTTACTTGTGTTGCTACGAGAGATCGATACTCCAACGGTTTGTAACGCAATCGAAGTGGTACAGGGTAAAAGAGGTTTTAGTCGTTTTACACGAGGAACAATGCTCCATTCTAAACCTGGGGCCTCTGCCATAGTAGGGTTTGCCCGAACTGCAAAGATTGCAGGGTTGATGCCTCCTACAGAACCTATTGATGTCACGCGTGCACGCCGCATGGACTATTTTCGTTCAATGGCTGGAGGGCAAGGCCCCACTGCTGCTGTAATTGAGGATTTAGATTTCCCCAACTGTATTGCTGGTTGGTGGGGTGAGGTAAACGTTGCAGTTCACAAAGGGCTTGGTCTCATGGGTGCTGTTACAAATGGTGTAATGCGTGATCTGGATGTCATAGATGATGGCTTTCCTGTTCTTGCGGGTTCAATTGGGCCAAGCCATGGTTTTGTCCATGTTGTAGAAATTGGTGAACCAGTGAATATTATGGGTATTGAGATAGCTCAGGATGAGTTAATACACGCAGACAGGCATGGCGCATTAGTAATTCCATCTGACGTTATTATGTCTCTGAAAGACGCTATTGGAACGGTCATAACCAATGAATCTATAGTTCTTGGCCCGGCGCGTGAACCTGGGTTTGATATAAAAAAACTGGAAGAAGTCTGGCTTAAGTTTGAAGCAGCCAGAACATAATTAATATGGATTGTAGTAAAATACTCTAAAAAATTAAAACAAGTAAGATTGATGTAGCTAACTTCTAATAAGTAATTATCGACACAAAATTTAATTATTTGGAAGCTATTTTAGCACCTTCTGAAAGGCTTTTCAGTTTTGCATAAGCAATATCTGGATCTACAGATCCAAAACCGGCAAATGTACCAAAACCACAATCAGAACCGGCTATCACTCTATCAGGCCCAACAATATCTGAAAATCGATTGATCCGTTGCGCGACAAGTTCTGGGTGTTCAATAAAGTTTGTTGTTGTGTCAACTACACCAGGCACAAGGACTTTATTATCAGGAATCTCAGACTTACGATCACGAAATACCGTCCATTCATGTGCATGCCGTGGATTTGAGGTTTCAAATAAAAGATACTTTGCTTTTGCAGACATTAATGTTGAAAATACTTTGTCCATACCAATATCACAGCAGTGTGGTCCCTCATAATTACCCCAACAGATATGTATACGAACCTTGTCTTCGGGGATATTTTCCAGAGCATGATTGAGCGCATCGACGTGAGACGCGGCAACTTTCACAAATTCACTGTCACTTAGCTCATTAAAAAGCATGTGGCGTGATAGGGCGAGATCAGGGCAGTCAAGTTGCAGGTCTAGACCGGATGCAACAATTGTTTCGTACTCTTCACGCATAGTGTCGGCCAATGCTGCTAAATAAGATTCACGGTTCTTGTAATATGCATTTTGTAAGAATAAAGAAATTACTCCTGGAGAGGCTGCATTCATAAAGCCACGATCTACACCAGAAGCCTTCATCGCAGACTTTAAATTTCTTATATCTTTTTGTAACTCACTTTGGTCTTTGGAAGAAACTTTACCTGTACATTGAGGGCGAGCATATTGAGGAGTTCCTCCATCGTTTGCTAATCGTTCCAAAAAACCAGGAAACATTTTTAGGTCAGCGGGTGCGTTACGTGGACTATCACCAGAAAAGCCGTTGTAACGGTCTTTTACATAGGTCGCATAAGATATTTTTGACGTTTCACCATCACTCACTATATCAACACCAGAGTTCACTTGTTTTACCACTGTTTGTTGAACAGCGTTAGTCATTGTGGAGTCAAATTCAATTAGATCATATTCAACCTCATTTTCGCGAGCAAAAATAAAATCAACGACCCTTTGGCTACGTGGTAAACTACCTACATGTGATGTGAGAATTTTTGTCATTAGAATTCCTTTTTAGTTTCTAGTCGTCAACCCAAGTTGGACCTGCAGGATCTTCATTTGAAAGAATGCGGTATAAACTGGCTTCACCAGTTACAGATGGTTCAATTCGATGTGAAAACCCAGGCTCCAACAAGCATGTATCGCCAGGATTTAATACCACGTTACCGCCTTCCCATGATAGCTTCCAGTGACCTCGCATTGGCATCAAAACTGCAGAATTTTCAAATGATTCAGGAACTTCAAGGATAGGACTACGTGTCAGAAAGTCGATATTGAACCCAGGCTTGTCTGGTAATATACCTTTTTCCCCGATCACCTGTATGGGTTCATGTGCTGCAAATGCCATTAGATCATTATAACGGGCGACATAGCGAGGTACTAAGTTTTTGGCTTTAGGCTCTGGTACCTGAGCCAAGAAATCTTTTGAAAGGAGTGGCATAGGCTTAAGGTTTTCTGGCAAAGTCTCCCCTTTTTTACTATCATAGAGACGTCCGTTTTCACCTAAAATCAAACCGTGCTCTGCGGCGTCTTGGATTACTTGAGGAGCCCAAGTGACACCGCCTCCAGCATCATCTCCACCCAAAATTGCCATAATCATCCCATAATTTGAACCAATATTTTCAAAGCCACGAAAGATTCCAGTTGGAATATTTATAATATCACCTTCTTCTAAAACTACTTCTCCCGCAGTTCCCCAGCGACCCCAAAAAAAGCGCCAACGTCCTTTGAGTACAAAAAACACTTCGGCTGTAGTATGTATATGTAGTGAGTTTCTGCATTGCGGTGGTTGGCCAGCCGCTCCTATATTAAAGCCAGGTGTCTCTCTCAAGTGGACGTGTTGGTCAGCACTTTCACTAACGCCACCACCTATAATAGTGAAGTTTTCTTTTTGATCACTACCTGGAGTGTGAGCATCAATAAAAGCTGTCTTACATGGAATTAAGTCACCATACCGAACAATTCGTTTTTCTATTTCATTGGGTGTCATAGTGATTTCGCTATCCTTTTTTTAGTGCAATTTGTTTCCAAATTACAGTTTCATCAAATAAGGTATATTCACGTCTCAGGCCCCAAGGCCCAAACTCTGCATGACTTATCCCCATGACATGAACGTCTGCACCTGTAGGCTGACCAAAAGTACCCCAGCCATCATGTTTGCCGGTTAGACTCCAGCGAAGGGCCGCACGTGGTGACATCTGAGGATCATCGCGACCAATCTGATGATGAATTTCAAATTTGGCAGAGGGGAATGAAGATCTTAACCCAATCCAAAATGCATCAACTCCATCAGTTGATACGAGTTCTTTCCCACCAGGGTAATAGCCAGTGATCGCGCGATCATATTTCTTGGGTATTACGTTGAAATTTGCTGACATGATTTTAGTTAAAATTTCAGAATATTTTTCACCCCATGCATTATTGTTACCACGACCAGTATATGGGCCTACTTTATCAATTGATGGGTGAAATGGCTTAACACATTCTGCTGGCCCACCCTCATCTTCAATCTGTTTAAGTGCATATTGGTAAGGGTCCCAACCCATCTGGCGTACAATTGCTCCTTGATCACGGATCAACCATTCATCATTGATTTGGTTATTTATAGCATGGCAATCTGCTACTATTCGATATTTTATAACCTTCCCAGTTGCTTTGCCGTATACCCCATCACCAAGATGAGTGGCTGTCGACAAAATTCGATGTGATGATAACATTCCTTCTTCAGGGGTCCCAGACCAGATAACGTCTTCACCCAGCAGACGTCGATCTGGGAATTCGGCAAGAGTTGCCATGGTCGCACCAATTACGTTCGCATTACCAATAACAAGAGATCCTGGAGATCTTACAATAATATCATTAGAATAATATGCATGTAGTGTCCCTATTCCACGGTCTTCCCAAATCTCTTTAGTAATTCCTAGTATATAGTCAGGGAAATTAGAAAAACGGTCTGAAAAACCTTTCATATGCTCCATCCTTTCGGAACTTTTGCTGATCCTCGAATAATTAATGGACTAGGTATTTTTATATGTTTTGAGGTAACTTTAGGATCACGAATTTTTTCTAACATTAAACGCACAGTTTGGTCTACCATCAAATTCGATCTCTGCCGTAGAGTCGTTAAGTTGTAAGCGGCCCATGATGCTGGTGGAACATCATCATACCCAATAACACTTACATCATTTGGAATACTTAGGGCTAGCTCTGAACGTAGAACATCCATCACAGAGAACGCCATATGATCGGTCGCTACAAATATTGCATCTGGCTTTGTCGGTCCAACAAACATTTCACGAGTAACTCGTTTAGCAGTGTCTGTTGAAAAGTTACCTAAGGCATGTGAAAAGAGACTTATGCCTGCCTTTTTTAAACCAGCACGAAAACCGGCTTCTCGATCACGTTGAGTGGAAGCTCCTGCCCAACCACCGATATAGGAAATACGTTCGTGTTTTGCTTCGCACAAAAACCTTGCCGCAGTCTCCCCACCTAGAAAATTATCTGATGTTACGGCACTATGAGAAACTCTGTCTTGAGTACGGTTAAATAACACAACAGGGACACCTGCCATCTCACAACGCGCCGTTATATCATTTGAAATACCAACACTTGCAGTTATAATCCCATCAACTTGGTAATCGAGAAGTTCTTCAATTACTTGTTCTGTGGATTGATCATCATTTGATGCCATGAAAACTAGGACATGATAACCTTGCGCTTTGAGAGAGTTAGATAATTTTTCCAGGGCTGCTGGATAGAAATAATTATCCAGATAAGCAACAACAAGCCCGATTATACGACTTTTCCCAGTGATCAGAGAACGCGCAAGAACATTTGGCCGATAGCCCAACTCTTGGGCAGCTTCTCGAACTTTTAAGACAGTTTTATTGCTTGCTGAGGCACCAGGAGTAAAAACTCTACTCACAGCTGACTGGCTTACACCGGCGCGTTTTGCGACTTTTAGAGCTGTAACTTTATTCATTGATCTGTAGTACTGTCATGATGCTACCTCACTCATGATTGGAATAGAGCCAGTTGCTCGTGCTTTATTAAAAGTCCGCATTCTTCCAAGGACATCTACTCCCAATTGTCGATATACATCTAATAAATCTACCAATACCCAGTTCTCACGAATTTGACCGCGCTCAATACGCCAAAAATCTAGACTTCGCAGTGTTATCATACGGCCACTCGGTGCGATACCCATCCATCCATCGTGACTAAGGGTTTGCTTCATATTCGGCCAACCAGTAACAGCTACATAAGGCCCATCTGCAAAAAAATGATAGGTTAACTCATCTCGGAAACTACCACGATCTGGCATGCCCATAAGAAATGGTATTTGATGCCAATGGCGAAAACCTGAAATGCCACGGCCGGTTCCAATTCCAGCGGGTCCATACCAGTTCATTTTTGGATGCCAATAGCGAGGCATTTCCATTGCTTCCTGAGGTTCTTCAGGATGCTTACTCATAGCTGTTAGCATGTCAATCACAAGTGTTTTAGACTTAGTTGATACATCGTGTTGATAATCCCCTGTCTGCAACCCATCACATGTTGCAGGCCCTGGTATTAAGCCTTCTCGGCCAAGACTTGGGGCCATTGGCCAAGCACCTGCTTGCATCATCAGCTCAGGGATATCCCAAATTGCCTGTATTTCAATAATTTTTTCATTTTTAATTTTGTAATACTCGTGGAACCTCATATGGGCTAAATGGCCTGTGGGTTGAATGTCAAGGAAAGGCTTAACGAAAGTTCCAATATAAGTACCTGCAATCCCAACCCAATCGCTCCCATGATCATCGGTACCGACCATTATAATCCATGGCCGCCTTTCAACATCTGGCAATGAACGATGTAGCTGTGCCAGAACAGAGTCGTAGTATTGGTCGCCTGGCGTGTCTCCAAATGGGTGGCACATATGAACAACCATATCTTTTGCCATCAGAGTACTAAGTGCTTTGCGTATACTTGCCTCTGACCAGTTGTACATTGCAGCCGTTAATCCTGCAGTAAGGGTCCGAAGGTCGGATAAATCCGTCATTTGATAGTTTCCTTATGAGGTGCTGACCCACCATATGGAATATTTACGCCACCATAGCGACGCACCCGCAGATTACATTGTTCTGCATGCCCCACGAATCCTTCTAGAAGGCATAACCGAGAGCCATAAGCTCCAATTTCAGTAGCTGCTTCGTCAGTTGTAATTCTTTGATAGCTGTGAGTTTTAAGGAATTTACCAACCCAAAGTCCTCCGGTATACCGTCCAGCTTTTTTTGTTGGTAATGTATGATTTGTCCCGATGACTTTATCACCATTAGATACGTTTGTGCGAGCACCTAAAAATAATGCTCCATAGCAAGTCATATGCTCTAAAAACCAATCATCCCGATCAGTCATCACTTGCACATGCTCTGATGCAATTTCATCTGCTATCTTTAACATATCATCGTAAGTTTCACAGAGGATCACTTCGCCATAATCCTCCCAAGATTTACCGGCGGTGTCAGCTGTAGGGATAATTTTTAAAAGGCGATTAATTTCCTCTATAGTAGCATTTGCCAATTTCTCTGAGTTGGTAACTAGTACGGCAGGTGAGTTGTAGCCATGCTCTGCTTGCCCCAGAAGATCAGTAGCACATAGTTCAGCATCAACCGTATCATCAGCAATTACCATAGTTTCTGTTGGGCCAGCGAATAAATCAATTCCAACGCGACCAAACAGCTGACGTTTGGCCTCAGCTACGTAGGCATTTCCAGGACCGACGAGCATGTGTACAGGTTCAATTGTTTCAGTCCCAATTGCCATTGCACCAACAGCTTGAATGCCACCCATTACATAAATTTCATGCGCACCCCCAAGATGCATTGCAGTTATAGCTGCAGGGTTTGGTTTGCCGTTGAAAGGAGGAGTGCAAGCAATAATCCTCGGTACACCTGCAACAGAAGCTGTTAATACAGACATATGCGCTGAAGCAACCATTGGGAATTTTCCGCCTGGCACATAACAACCAACTGATTGTACGGGAATATTTTTATGACCCAAAATAACACCTGGCAGTGTTTCGATTTCAATATCTAGCATACTTTCTCGTTGGGCTTGCGCAAAGTTTCGTACCTGCTCTTGTGCAAATTTTATATCAGCTAGCTCTCGGTCAGAAAGTGTTGCCATAAGATCTAAAATTTCTTGATTGGTAAGTTTAAAGTTTTGAGGGTTATAACTGTCAAATTTGACAGAAAGATCCCGCACCGCTCTGTCACCTCGTGTTTCTATATCTAATAATATCTCTTCAACAATAGATTTTGTTTTGGCATCATCTTGTGCACGTTCTTCGTCTGGTTTTCCACGTTTTAAGTAGGTTATAGTCATTTATCTCTCCTAATTTTAGATGATGCTCTCTCCTTGGGATCATATATTTCCCAACCATGGCCATTAAAGACATCCACACCCAATTGTGCGAGAACATTTGGAAAATCCACCATTACCCAGTTATCAACAATTTTTCCATTTTCGACTTTCCAAAAATCCATATAGCGAATTTGAATTTTTTTGTTGGTAGGCTTAACACCCATAAAAAAACCACTATGAATAGCTTCTTGTCTTCCAAAAGCGGCGGCCCATTCACCCATATAGAGCCGTGCCTCATCAATACAAACTTTTTCTGAGAACGCTGCTTGAAATGGCTTTTGCCAGTTGTCCTGGAATGCCCGTATCCCATCTTTTGTGCCACAACCCGTGTTACCCATCCAACGGAAACTTTCATTAAAAAACTCGCCAATATCAACAATTCGGTGATCATTTAGGCCGTCAACCATATTTTCGATTACCGCGCGTGTCTCCTCTGTTTTTGACATATCCGTATCTTTACTCAGATATGCCTGCTCTGGTCTTGCTCCACTCATCCTTTTACTGCTCCTGCTGTAAGACCGCTTACAATCTGACGTTGAAAAAACATTACTAAAATAAATAATGGTGCAGTTGCAGACACTACTGCCGCGACAGCGAACATAACATTACCTTCAACTTGTGTGGTGCCTAAAAAGCTAGCAATTTTTGGAACCATTGTTTGATTACTATTGTTCAACAATGTAGCTGTTACGGTGAAATCATTATAAGCAAGTAAAAATGAAAATAGCCCTGTAGTAATTACACCTGGCCACATTACTGGCACGATTACTCTTCTAAATGCTTGAAATCTTGTACATCCATCAACCATTGCACTTTCATCTAGGTCTTTAGGAATATTAAGAAAGAAACTATGCAACATCCATAATGTAAACGGTTGATTGATGGCAACCATAACGATTATGGCAGTTGGTAAATGCCCCCATAGGTTCCATTCGAAAAAAGGTAGTAAGTAACCTGATACTAACGTAATGTGTGGCATTGCTCGAAATACTAAGGCTAACATCAAAAGGTAGAACGCGTATTTCTTGCCTGAGCGGGCCAATGCATAGCCGCCCAGAGTCCCTAATGTGAGTGAAATTATGACTACTGAAACTACAACAATCATGGTATTTAATGCTGCTTGCCAAAAAGACTTAGTAATCCAAGCACCATGATAACCATCACCTGTAAAGGATGAACCAGTTTCGATTTGAGTGCGTAACCCACTTATTGCATATGCCCAGTCTGCTTTTGAGAAGAAGTCGCCTTGGACTTTAAAGGAGCCCCACATAGTCCACAAAAAGGGGAAACCCGCCAGCATAATCCAAAACAAAACAAAAACCCAAATTAGAGCAGTAAACGATTTTGAACGTCGGTGAATAAGCTCAGACATTAGACAGCTTTCCTATTAAAATCATTCCACGTTCTAATTAGAACTGGGATAAGTAAAACTGCGACGCCCAAGATTGTTAACACTGATGTAGCACCAGCAGACCCAAAGAACGTACCTTCTCCACCAGCTAGATCATTGTAAATAATCCATGAAAGGGAAGTTGCGCTAGCTTGAGCAGAGAATCCAACAATAGGTTCAAAAACCCTAAAATTATCCATTAATTGAATTAAAGAAATAAAAACTATAAGCGGCACTAGGTGTGGTAAAACGACATAGCGGGTGCGTTCCCAACGTGAAGCACCATCTATCATTGCTGCTTCAATTGTTTCGGACGGAACAGTTTGCAGGCCTGCGTAAAAGACAATGAAAGCAAAGGGCGCAGAATGCCAAACACCGTAAATAATTAACATTATCCAAGTTAAAGCTGGTGAGGCTTTCAAAGATAAATTTGGATCATCAAGAAGCCACTGTAAGCTAGCTCCAAGAATACCTTTAGAGTCAATCATCCAAAATAAAATTAAAGATCCAATTAATGGTGTTACGATCATAGGTAAAAGTGAAACAAAAATAGTGGGACCCTTTAGTTTTTTTGGTAAACTATTCACACCAAGAGCGATAAAGAAACCGAGCAGTAGAACTAGAGGCGTTACTATAAACGTATAAGTGAGGGTAAAAGCGAGAGCACGATAAAAAGGTAAGTTGTAGACTTTACTAAAATAAATACTCCAATTAGCACTATCATTCCAAGCAGACTTTAATTCAGTGACGGCAAGATGATTGCGGTTTGTGTATGTGCCAAAGCCGTTGAACTTACCTAAAGGTTTCTCTTCCTTTAATTGTGAAGTTGCGGCAACATCAATTTGTACTTCGTCTTTACATCCAAAGGGCCCACAGCTTTTCACTTCCTTTAGTACTGCGCCGTGCTCAATATATAATGATTGAATGAACACAGAACCGATTGGTAGTGCAATAAAAAGTACCATCGCCACAAGTGACGGAAGAATAAACCAAAAGAAGGTACGGTTTTTCATTTTTAATGCCTATTAAAGATTCTTATTTAGGGAAGGGGTGTCCCCCTTCCCCATAGGTATCTTATTTTAAGAAACCTTTTTCTGTAGCTGCAGCAGTATATGCAGCCTCGACATCTGATAAAGCCTGTTCAGCACTTTCAGATCCCTGCAAGAAGTCTGAGATTTCAGAACCTAGTGCGGAGTGTAATGTACCCATGAATGGTAACATTGGATATGGTGCAGCTCCACCGGCTGCTGTGGCAGAAACACCAGCGGACGCTTTACTTGGTGTATAACCTTTGCCCAACCAAACAGCAGCAGCATTATTTGCTGCTATTACTTCAGGTGAAATACCATGCATTAAAGCTACAAATGTTGCCTCTGCATCCTCATCAGATATGTTTGCTGAAATAGATATACCATCCCACCAAAGAGTTGACGCTGGACGTGATTTTCCACCCCAGGTTGGTGCGCTAGAAAGAACAGTTGATGACTCTACAGCCTCACTTGAACCTTCACCATCCATCACTGCTCCACCACGGGAACCCCACATTGTAGCTAGTGCTAGATTACCTGCTTCCCATTCTGCTTGTGTAGCATTTGAGTCGAAGGTCATGAAATCTGGATGAGAGTATGCAACTAATGATTTTAGCATGTTTAGTGTTGCAACACCGTGTGCATTATTTACAGCAACTTCTGCAGTTCCGGGTTTAAAGAAATCACCGCCAGTACCCATGTACATATTGACAAATTCTTCTCCAAGGTTCCAACCAGCTTTTGTATTTAAAGCTACAGGATAATCCATTAAACCAGCAGATTTGATTGCTTTTGCTGCAGCTAGAACGTCTTCATAGGTTGCAGGAATACTGCTTACGCCTGCTTTTTCTAGGATGTCAGACCGGGAAAATAAATGCTGCGCGTTTGCCATAAATGCAACAGCCATAATTTTACCGTCTACTGTAACCATTTGGCTTGGGTTTAAGCCTCCACCATGCTTTGCAACTAAGTCATCCAAAGAACGTACTAGACCATCGTTCATAAGGGTTACTAATGTAGAGTTACTAGTAATTACTGAGGTATACTCAGCTGGGTTAGCTGTAAGAGCCGCTACCATAATATCTTTGTGATCTTTAGTGAGGTTTGTTTTTACCGTTACACCGTCGCCAGCACAAGTACTTGCTCCAGCTGTCACAGCTTGGATTGCTGGAAAGTCATTTGAAAGAACATTGACGTTACCAGAAGAAATTCCACACCCCGCCATTGCTGTATTACCCAGCATGATGAATGCTCCGGCTACCATTACTTTTTTTAGAAACATCTTTTTCTCCTTGTTTTCATGAGAAATGACCAAAATGACCATTTCTCCGTTAATCCCCATTATGGGGGTCGTCTAAAGGGGATCAATCCCCAATTCGCGCACCTGTTTTGGTGTCAAACAAATGGCAAATCTCTTTGGGTACTGAAATGTGAACCATGTCACCAATTTTTACCCGATAATCTTTATGAGCCTTGATAGAAACAAGTTCATCATTAACACGTACTGTAATCATTGTGGCGTCACCTAATAATTCCATTGTGTAGACTGCGGCGTGGATATCACCGCCCTCAGTCACGGTGCTTGCATCTTCAGCACGGAATCCCAATTGAGCAGGCTGATTTTGAGCATTAAGCCCTTGGACTTTTAGGTCGCCGCCTGTAAAGGTATTATTAAATAAATCTCCACTCACTAAGTTCATGGCAGGTGCTCCAATGAAGCTTGCTACAAATGCGTTTGCTGGTCGATCATAAATTTCAGTTGGGCTACCAACCTGTTGCACAATCCCATCTTTCATAACCACTACGCGGTCGGCAAGGGTCATAGCTTCGATCTGATCATGGGTCACATATATTGTTGTGACTTTCAGTTCATGACTAAGATTTTTAATTTGAGCCCTTGTGGATACGCGAAGCTTAGCATCTAAATTTGAAAGAGGTTCATCCATTAAAAAGACGTTAGGTTCGCGAACGATAGCACGTGCAAGCGCAACACGTTGTCTTTGACCTCCTGAAAGTTCAGCAGGTTTTCTATGTAAAAAATCATCTAACTCAACCATAGCAGAAGCTCTCATTACACGTTCTTTATGCTCAGACTCAGGAATTTTTCTTACTTTTAGTGGAAATCGAATATTCTCATAAACATTCATATTTGGATAAAGGGCGTAAGATTGGAAAACCATTGAGACATTGCGATCTTTGGGGTCGAGATCATTTACTCGCACATTATCAATAATAATATCTCCACCAGATACCTCTTCAAGTCCAGCAATCATACGCATAGTGGTTGTCTTCCCACAACCAGACGGCCCTAAAAGTACAAGAAACTCTTCATCTGCAATTGTTAGGTTAAAGTTTTCTACTCCTACGAAGGAACCCCATCGTTTAGATAAGTTTCGAAGTTTGATTTCAGCCATTGGTGGCACCTAAACAAAAATATTTCAAGATTGCATACGTTTGCAAAAAGACTACTATAAGGTCAAGCATTTACTGTTCTTTACATAAAAATGAGTTCATTTTGATTAAAAAATAGGTGTAATGTAGTAATATATGGTAAAGGAAATGTTAATTGACAGACTTCAGAAACGAAAAACGCCTTGTTAGAAATTACTACGAAGCACTTGATTCTTCGGAAATTGATAAAATCACAGAAGTTTTAGTTGAGTTTACAGCGCAAAATTATACATGGCGTGCTTTTCACCCTTTTAATCTACAAACAGAGGCAAAGGTTGTTAGTGAGATTTTCTGGCAACCTTTTCGAAAATCTATTCGACATATGCAACGTCGCATGGATATATTTTTTGCTGGAAAAAACTTTATAGATGATGGGACGTCAGTTTGGGTGTGTTCAATGGGGCATTTAATGGGATTGTTTGATGAGCCGTGGATTGGAATAAAACCGACAGAAAAAATTATTATGTTCCGTTATGCCGAGTTTCACAAAATTGAGAATGGTAAAATTTCTGAAACAGCGTTCTATTTTGATATTCCACATCTTATGATCCAAGCTGGGTATCACCCTTTTAAAGATCCAACGGCCATGCATTTGGTGCAACCGGGTCCTGCCACTCATGATGCCTTATTATATAATGATGCTCCTGAGGCTGAAGGAAAGAAAACAATGGATGTTATGCATGCAATGATTAATGATCTAGGTACATGGCAATTGGGGCTACCATTAGAGGAAGAGCTCGCAAGAACTTGGCATGATGATATGACCTGGTGGGGGCCAGCGGGCATTGGGGCTACCTATACAATTGAGCGGTATGCTAAACAGCATTCGGGTCCTTTTCGTGCTGCGTTTAGTGATCGGTCTGGGACGGGACACATTGCCCGTATAGCTGAAGGACACTATTCTGGTTTTTTTGGTTGGCCTAACTTTATAGCAAAGCCTACAGGTGGTTTTATGGGGCTCTCTCCAAGTGAAAAACTTTGTGAGTTCCGTGTTATTGATATCTATCGACGTCAAGGCAACAAACTAAAGGAGAATTGGGTATTTATTGATATACTTTACTTTTTTAAACAACAAAATATTGATATTTTAGATAATATTGAGGCTTATTCAAAATGAATATGATTGATTCACATCACCATTTATGGGACCTAAAAGCAGTAGAGTACCCCTGGTTGAATGCTAAAGGTGTAAAGCGTTTTTTTGGTGATCCGACACCAATTCAGCGTAATTACCTGCTTGATGAGTTCAGACTTGATGCACAAAAAAATGGCTTTGGATCTTCTGTTCATATTCAGGTGGGAGCGCAAGATGGTCTTGCTGAGGCGAAATGGGTGCAATCTATCAGTGATGCTAACCCTGATTGGCCTATGGTGCAGGTTGTTTTTTGCGATCTAACTTCCCATGATCTTGAATCTGTCCTGGATGGCTATTTGAAGCTACCGTCTGTTCGGGGCGTAAGACAAATTATTGGCCGTGCACCAGAGGAAGATAACAGCACAGGTACCAATGACTTATTGAATTCGGAAGCATTTTTACGAGGATTGCGTAGCGTTGGTGAAAGAGGCCTTTCATTTGATTTACAACTTATTCCTGGATTGATGGAGGCCACAAGTAAGATACTGAAAGATGCGTCCAAAACGAAAGTTGCCCTATGCCATGCGGGGTCTCCCCATGATCGAACTACTAAGGGTTTGGAAATATACGCGGAGCAATTGGGCTATATGTCAAGTTTAAGTAATGTTACTTGCAAACTGTCAGGCCTTGGTATGTTTGACCATGGATGGACTACAGATTCTATTAAAACTATTATTGATATCTGTTTGAAGCAGTTTGGTGAAAATCGCTGTATGTTTGGTTCTAATTTTCCTGTTGATAAGCTTTACTCAAGCTATGAAACACTTTTTGAAAGCTACAAAGAAATCATTCCTAAAGAGTGTCATGAAACAGTTTTCTATAAAGTTGCA
>ENA-ORDR01000430-ORDR01000430.1-marine-metagenome-genome-assembly--contig:-NODE-430-length-21706-cov-9.903463_pt1 | contig 21706 bp, 9 predicted proteins | sample MGYA00240993_ERZ508538 | MGnify/ENA primary metagenome ERZ508538 (study PRJEB26207, sample SAMN05421999) | marine metagenome | isolation source: Monterey Bay, California, USA | place: USA:Monterey Bay... | reverse complement strand
TTTTTTGGTCCTAAATGTGTTTCATTTAGGATTTTGTGTACCGCTTTATCAAAAGACGAAAATTCTTCTTTTAAAAGATGGTCCCACAACTTTAGAGTATAGCTTGTTATCATATATAGTGTTTTTATTATTCATTTCACTAATTTTAACGCACACTATATAAGTATATTATATCAAAGTAACTTTATTTTTGAGCAAGGTCAATATTTTGCTCCTCTGCTAATTTTCTTAAATTGATAAGGGCATAACGCATTCTTCCTAGTGCAGTATTAATACTGACTCCAGTAATTTCTGATATTTGCTTGAAAGACATATCTTCAAAATACCTCATTTTTAAGACCTCCATTTGATCTTCTGGCAAATCTTTAATCAGCATATTTAAATCAGCATGAACTCTTTTTCGAGTCATTTCTTCATCTTGCCCTCTATCCCCATTATTGATTACATCAAAAATATTAAACTCATCAGTAGGTCTGATTTTTCTCATTTTTGATTCCTTACGGAAATGATCAATCACTAAATTATGTGCAATTCGCATCATCCAAGGCAAAAATTTCCCCTCCTCATTATATTTCCCTCTCTGCAAAGAGTTAATAACTTTTATGAAAGTATCTTGAAAGATATCTTCAGTAATATCACGGTTTTTAATTTTTGACATGATAAAAGCAAATACTCTACTTTTATGCCTTGTCAGCAGAATTTCAAATGATGCATTATCACCATTTAAATAATTTGATACTAATTCTTTATCAGGAATTGCGCTCAATAACATATACTCAGTTTTTAGTTAATAAAAATTTAAAGTAAATGTTTTTCTATAAGCGTATTTTTGTGTTAATTAATTGAATGACAAATATAGGAAAACAAATTTAAATATCCAAATCTTATTTCTTAAGTTTGCAAATTCTGTAAAACTAAATGGCAAAAAACCAAACTAATACTACTGATAATATTGAGATTAGAGGGGCAAAACTTCATAACCTTAAAAACATCTCAATAAGCCTACCAAAAGACAAATTAATTGTCATTTCTGGAGTCTCAGGAAGTGGAAAATCATCTTTAGCCTTTGACACTTTGTTTGCAGAAGGGCAAAGAAGATACATTGAAAGCCTCTCATCTTATGCTCGTCAGTTTTTAGGAAAACTACAAAAACCTGATGTAGATGAAATATTAGGAATCTGCCCTGCTATTGCGATTGAACAGAAAACTACTACCAACAATCCAAGATCAACTATTGGTACAAGTACAGAGATATTTGATTATTTGAAATTACTATTTGCTAGAGTAGGAAAAACCTACTCCCCTATTTCAAATAAAGAAGTAAAGCGACAACAAGTAAGTGATGTAGTTAATTTTATTAACTCTCATAAAGAAGGTGATGTGATTATCATACTGTCAAAGTTTACTTCTGAAAATAAAAACACTTTAGAAACCTTAACACAATTAGGATTTTCAAGAATCTACTTTGACAATGAATTACACAAGATAAAAAACCTTATAAAAGAAGGGATATCAATAAAAAAGAAAGAAGTTCATATTGTAATTGATAGAATTCTGCTTGATGAATTTGACAATGAAGCGAGGATAGCTGATTCTGTTCAAACTGCATTTTTTGAAGGAAAAGGAGAATGTTCTGTTCTAGTGAATGACAACAAAAATAACTTTTCAAATAGATTTGAATTAGACGGCTTAACATTTGAAAAACCAAGCACCAATTTATTTGCTTTTAACAACCCATATGGAGCTTGTAAAGCATGTGAAGGATACGGTTCAATACTAGGTATTGACAAGAAAAAAGTAATTACAAACCAAAACTTATCAGTTTATCAGGGAGTAGTTGCCTGCTGGAGTGGAGAAAAATTAAGCAAATGGAAAGACCGTTTTATCATTCGCTCAGCAAAATTTGATTTTCCTGTACATAGACCTTACAATGAATTATCAGTAGAAGAGATAGATTTGTTATGGAATGGGAAAAACAAATGCAAAGGAATCAATCAGTTTTTTGATAAATTAGAAAGCGATAAATACAAAATACAAAATAGAGTATTAATTGCAAGGTATAGAGGAAAAACTGACTGTACAGAATGTGGAGGCAGCCGACTAAGAAAAGATGCACTTTATGTAAAAGTAGGAGAAAAAAATATTGCAGAAATCAACAGTATGAGCATTACAAAAGCTATAGATTTCTTTAAAAATATAAAGTTAAATAAGGGAGATCAAAAGATCGCTGAAAGGCTTTTGTTAGAAATAAATAGCAGACTTTACTACCTCAGTGAAGTTGGGCTAGGCTACCTAACTCTTGACAGAAAATCAAGCACTTTATCAGGGGGGGAATCCCAGAGAATAAACCTAGCAACATCAATTGGAAGTTCACTTGTTGGAGCAATGTACATACTTGATGAGCCAAGTATTGGATTGCATTCAAAGGATACTGAACGCCTCATTAAAATTTTAAAAGAATTAAGAGATATAGGAAACACAGTAATAGTTGTAGAGCATGATGAAGAAATTATGCAAGAAGCTGATCAGATAATTGACATAGGACCAGAAGCAGGAATAAATGGTGGTGAAATTATTTACCAAGGATTCCTAAAAGATATCTTTAAGGAAAAAAGAAGTTTAACTACTCAATATCTATCAGGGAAACTTGAGATACCTACACCTATAACAAGAAGAAAACTAAAGGATAAAATATCTATTTCTGGTATCTACCAACACAACCTGCAAAATGTAAGTATAAACATACCTCTTGGTGGGTTAACCCTAGTAACAGGGATGAGTGGATCGGGGAAATCAACCTTAGTAAGAGATGTGGTAAAGCCAGCAGTAAATACTTTTTTAGGGAATTACTCATCAGTAAGTAAGAATTTTGAAACAGTAAATATCACTAACAAAAACATTACTAAACTAGAATTTATTGATCAAAACCCAATTGGGAAATCCTCTCGTTCCAATCCATCTACTTACATAAAAGTATATGATGATATTAGAAAATTATTTACTAGACAACCTCTAGCAGAAAACAGACAATACAAAACTGGTTTTTTCTCTTTCAATGTAGATGGTGGAAGGTGCGAAAATTGCAAAGGAGAAGGAGAAACTACAGTGGAGATGCAATTTATGGCTGATGTACACTTGGAATGTGAGCATTGCAAAGGAAAAAGATTCAAAAAAGAAATACTGGAAATTAAGTTTGCAGAAAAAAACATAGCGGATATTTTAGATTTATCAGTTGATGAGGCAATTGAGTTTTTTGCGAGCAATAATGAAAGAAAAATTGCATTAAAACTTCAGCCTCTACAAGATGTTGGGTTGGGTTATGTGAAACTAGGACAATCCTCCAACACCCTAAGTGGTGGAGAGGCTCAAAGAATAAAATTAGCACTCTTTTTAAGCAAAGGAAACACAAGCGAGAAAACACTTTTCATTTTTGATGAACCTACAACTGGTTTGCACTTTCATGATATTAACAAACTCTTAAATTCCTTTTATGCACTCATTGAAAAAGGCCATTCTATTATTTGCATTGAGCATAATATGGATGTAATAAAGTGTGCTGATTGGATTATTGACCTTGGACCTGAAGGAGGTGATAAGGGAGGGAAAATTGTTTTTGAAGGTACTCCGGAAGATATGATAAAAAGTAGAACCTCAATTACTGGAAAATACTTGAAAAGGAAGTTTTAAGATTTATAATCCAAGTAATTCTGCAAAATAATAGTAGCACTTACTTCATCAACTAAGGCTTTATTTTGCCTGCCTTTCTTCTTTACACCACTAGCTAATATGCTTTGTTTTGCAATCTTTGAAGTAAAGCGTTCATCAATTTGATGCACAGGAATAGTTGGGAATTTTTGTTTTAACCTTTTTACAAATCCATTTACATGCCCAGTGCTATCAGTAGCACTTCCATCTAAATTTTTAGGATCACCCACCACAAAACATTCAATCTTTTCTTTTACCACTATATCAGTAATAAAAGCATCTAAAGAGTTAGTAGGAACAGTAGAGTGCCCGGTTGCAATAATTTGCATAGCATCCGTAATTGCAATACCTGTACGCTTAGTTCCAAAATCAATACCAAGCGTCTTCCCCATTATTGTTTTACTATCTGATAAGTAATTCCTTCAGGCATCACTTTTACAGTGTATGTTCCTGCTGAGTATTCTTTTAAATCAACAGCTGTATTTCCTTGCTGATTAACTAAAGATGAAATCAATTTACCATTAGTATCATACACCTCAACTTTATGATTTTTTGCATCATTAAAAGTTAAGTTAAAGCTACCCATGGTAGGGTTAGGGAACAACTCAAAGTTAAAGTTATTCTCATCAATATTTGTTGATTGTCCTAAATCAATTGGAGGGAAAACAATATAATCCAACCAAGCACAATCCTCACCATCCTCCCAACCAGAATCTTTATCATATTCCCATTCTAAATCATGATTACCAACTGTAACAGGAAAAGAAACAAAGCTCCAAGAATTATCAATACCTGACCACTCCCCTTGTTTATTTCCATCAATATAAAATTGTAAGAAATCATAATCTTGTTCTGATGAAACAAACTTGTAGAATGAAATATCACCAGGAGCAGTAACATCAACATTAATTAATAAATGTGAAACTTCACTATCAGGTAATCCTGCACCTGACTTAGAAGAATTAACTCCCTCATAAACATTTGTATTATCAATAGTCCAAGGATATAAAGGATCGTTTACCCAAGCATAATTTGTGAAATCACCCGTTTCATAATCTTCATCAATAATTCCTATAGTTTCAGCAAAAGTTGCATTATGAGTGTAAGTTCCGTCTGTTAAATCAAAAGGAAACTCAGCATAAGTTCCTACTGGAGTATTTGCAGCAACAGTAATATTAAAAGTAGTAGCTTGTTGTCCATTTACATTTAAGTTAGCAACATTTGCTGTTGTTGAATTTACCGTAACATAAGAAGAAATACTTCCTAAAGTAGCTGTTAAATTTGCAATATCAGCATGTCCGATATTTGTAACATCAACAATTAAATCTAAGGTCTCTCCTGCATCTAGTTTTCCATTTCCATTTCCTGCCGAATCATCAATAGTAAAAGTTGTATGATCCAAAACAGGAGCATTCAGCAATACATTTATAGTTGAACTCCAAGTATTTCCTAAGTTATCAGTTAAATCTAAAGTAAATGCAACCATGTGCTGATCAACAATATTATTAGCAACTTGAAAAGTAAATGAAGATGGTAACATTAAAGTTTGGGTAGCATTAATAATATTTACTGAAGCAGAATTATTAATTACTGTAACTGCAGGATCAGTAGTTGATAAAGTTGCGTTTACAAATGTAGCATCTACTGAGCCTACATTTTCTACCTCAACATCTAAACTAATCAATTCATTGTAGTCAGCTAAAGTATTATTATTTCCCGCACTATCATCTAATGTGTTTGATGAGTAAATGACATAAGGACCAGTTGGAGAAATAATTTGAAGTGTACCTGTATAAGGAGCTCTAAATTGTTTTGTAACTACAATATCAGCAGTACCAACAGTTGCAATAGCAGGAAAAGTTAAAGCAACTACTCCAGTTGCATCAGCAAGTTTTGCATCTAAAAGCACACCATTCATTGAGATAGCAACATAAGCATTTTCTTCAGTAGTAACTGTAAAGTTAGTTGTTCCTACAGGAGTTGCTGCACCATGAGAAACAGTTAAAGAAGTTGGCACACCAATATAAGGCATTAATGACGGATCACCCATTATATGATAGATTTCCCAATAATACTGTTCAGAACCACCTGCTTGAGTTACTGCTAAATTACCTGAGTGCAACATTTGACCTGTTGTAATAAACCAATCAGCTTGTTGTTCCCCATTTTCATGCATTAAACAATCAAAGACTGCTAAACCTGTACCTGCATAAGTGGGATTAGCTGATATACTTCCATTACCAACAGCCCACCAAAAATCCTCATTCCAATATGTATTATTTGAGCCTCCAATATAACCTACAGCACCTTTGTTATTTGCTCTTAATAATCCTTCTCCAAAACATACAGGAACATCAAATTTATTAGACTGACAACAATTCCCTACCATCACTCCATATTCATCATAATTCTGCAAACCATTAATATCTGAAGTTTCAAAAGAAGGGTCAGACCAACCTGAACTTCCACAATGTGCAGTATAGTTAGCAAAACCAACACCTGCACTTACATCTGCAATAATAGCTGCAGAAGCGCCTGATTGATCAGAAGTAATTGGTGAACCAGAGCCATAAAGATAAGTATGTGCTGTTAATCCATGTGCTGCATTAAAATAATTATCAGTTCCATAATTAATTTGTCCGTTACCATAAGTTGGAGCCATACCTGCATCTACCCCAGCAACCAATACCACTTCATCCAAAAATGAAGGGTCAGTAAAAGTATATTGCTCATGTGTTAGTGTTTTATTAACTTGTACTTCTACCTCTTCAGGAATAGTAGCTGAAAACCTTCCATAATACATCTCAGGATAAAAATCGCCTCCTCCATCAAATTCACAATAATACATATCAGCATGATGCGAACCTGTACTTCCTGCGAAAGAAGGAACTTCACCATCATCACCAACAATTAATAAATAAGTTGGAGCAGGATCAGAAGCAGTAGCATTATCATACATATCTTTGATAAATGCATGAATTGATGTTGTTGTACTCCCAACATTTGGGTCGTTAGTATATGCTTCAATTACTTCAAAACCTTTTCTTGTTTTCCATTGTACTAATGGCTGTAAAGCGGATTGAAAAGCAGGATCAGCAACAATTACATATTTTACAGGGTAAGTAGTAATTACATCTTTAGCTGATGGAACATAATTAATTGCTCCTTTAAATACATGGTCAAATTCTGATGAGTAATATCTTTCTATATTTAACTGATGAGTAGTATAGTCAATGTTTTTAAAAATCACTTTTGCCTCTAGCTTTGTTATTACTTTTAACTGATTAGTTGCAGGATTGTATTGTATAGGGGCAACTGATAATCTTGCTAATTGCTGACCTCTCATTTTCCCTAAATGCTCAGTTGTTACTGCATCAATTGCATAAAAACCATCATTAGAATAATATTCTTCATTATAATAAAAAGGGAAGCTAGTTGCGCTTTTTGAAAGTGATGGCTGAGAAGGAAAAACTAAGTTTGTAATCCCATAATCAGCTAATGAGATAATTTGTTCTTCAGTATTTAAAACTTTAATAGATATTGATGCTCCGCTTGGCACAGTAATCAACTCTTCCAATACAGGAAGTTCAGCATTACCACTAATAGCATTTTCACCATAACCTCCTACTACAAGCTTCACAAACTCACCCATGTCAGTTTTTACTCTTAAAGTATTTATTTCTGATAAATGACTTACAAATGTAAACTCTGATAAAGTTTTTGATGTAATACTTAAGTGATTAGATGTTTCAGTTAGTTTAATGTCTTTTGCACTTAAACTAAAAGATAAAACAGTAATAATTGCTACTAATAAATTTGATAATTTCATAATTGTTTTTTATTTGCTACAAAGATATGATTTTATCTTTTAAAAATCTATAGCGCTACAAAAATTCTTATACATTCAAAAAAAGATTACAATTAATGTAACCTTTTTTGATTTTATCCGTAAATGTAATTGGCTCAAGCGCACAGCTTGGGCTTTTTTATTCTATAACTACTCTTTTCTCCACAGTACCATCAATATAAATATAAAGCAAAGTAGTATTATCAATTACTGTATTTGGGTTGAGCTCTCTACCCAATAAATCAGTTACTTTTAGTAACTCTTTTTCTGCAGAAAAACTCATTCTTGCACTTGAGGGCATTGTCCAAAATACTAAGTTGGTCCAAGAAGTAGAATTATAAGCCCCACCATTAGGATCACACCAAGTTCTTGCTTGTCCCCTGTAAGTTTCCCCTGGAATTAATCCATTTTTATTTTTAGTAATAGCAGGATAATTCACTCCAGCCCCACCAACATTTACCCAACTAGCACCCGTATAATCTTCTCTAATTTTAATTCTTACAAAAGAGTACGTTCCATTAAGTGTCCAATCAAATTTTACTTTAGTAGAGTTTTGAGGTGTAGCACTTAAGTTTGCAATAAGCGGACAATCATCAGTAGTAATAAAATAATGCAATGCAGTCCAAGCACTACTACCTCCACCACAATACCAAGCTTTCATTTGATATTCATATTGTGTGCTTGGAGTTAAATTCAACAACAATTTATCTATCCTTTGATTTCCAAAGCTACAACTACCTAGTGGTGCTCCCATAGTTTTTTGTATCCAAGCAGTTGTTCCTACTTCTCTGTATTTTATTCTATACTGATCAACAGTACAAACAGAAGAATTCATATTATACCAATTAATTACAGCTCTAGTACTAATAATATCAGAAACAAATAAATTAGCTGGAGCATCTTCTGAGCAACTTTGATTTGATAAATCTTCCACAACATCAATATCAACTCCTATATAACAATTATTTACATCAACAATCCAAACTGTATATGTACCAGCAATCAAATTACTGATATCTTCTGTTGTTTGTGCTGGTGAAGTAGACCAATAATACAAATAAGGTGCGACACCTCCACTTGCAATTAAGTCAATTGCTCCATCATTACCTCCTGATGTTGTAACATTTGTAACGGTGTATGTTGCTGTTATTTCAGATGGTTCTATTATTGTATAAGATGATGTGAAAGATTGCCCTGCAGCATCAGTTACAGCAACAGTATAAGTGCCTGCGGCTAAATTTGATAAGTCCTCAGTAATGGCTCCATTATTCCAGATAAATGAGTAAGGTGTAGCTCCATCACTAACTGTTAAATCAATTGAGCCATTATTATTCCCAAAACAATCTATATCAGAAGTTACTGCATTAACTTGCAAAGGAGTTAATTGCCCCTCTCCTACCACAATTGAAAACAACTCAGAACAACCATTATCATCTATTACATAAAAAATATAGGTACCTGCTATCAAATTCTGAATATCTTGAGTTGATGCGCTATAACCATTAGGTCCTTGCCAAGAGAATGAATATGGTGCTGTACCTCCACTTACGGTTGTAAAAATACTACCATCACTAAACCCAGCTTGAGAGGTAGAATTAACAGTATAAGTAATAATAATTGGAGAAGGCTCACTAATATAAAAGGTAGAAGACTCAGTTTGACCTACGGCATCAGTTACAGTAACGCTATAATAACCACTCGATAAATTTGAGATATCTTGAGTTGTTGACCCATTACTCCAAACATATGACAAGGGAGATACACCTCCAATTGCTGACAAGTTTATACTTCCATCATTTACTAAATTACAACTTAAGTTTGTAGTAGTAGAAGATAATATTATTGGAGGATAAACCACCTGACATCCTAATGAGCTTAATAGAGAAGATCTACTTCCATTTAAAGTTGCTCTCATCCTATTTTTCTGACCTGTACTAAACATAAACATACAAGCATCATTTGTATAATCCATGTAATTCATAAACATCTCGCCAGAACTACCAGTACCTGAACAAGAAGATGTATGGGGATAAGATGGACAACCATAATTTGATTCCTCATGTTTTGGAGTATCAGAGACATAATCATTACCACAATATGAATCGCCCCAAATATGATATAAGTTTAACCAATGACCTACCTCATGAGTAGCTGTTCTTCCTAAATCATAGGGTGATGTTGCTGTTCCTGTATTGCCAAAATAGGCATAATCACAAACAACTCCATCTGTACTTGAGTTCCCACCCGGAAAAGTAGCAAATCCTAAAAGTCCACTAGCTAAATTACATACCCAAATATTTAAGTAGTCTGATGTGTTCCAGGCATCTTGACCACCAGTACTAGAATATTTCATGCTTGTATAACCAGAAAAACTTGAAGTAGTTGTGTAAGTCCTTGTAATTCCAGTTGTAACATTACCATTTGGATCTCTAACAGCCAAACAAAATTCAATTTCACAATCAGCAGCTGCACCAGCAAAAGCTGAAGGTACAGATGAAGCATCTGAATTGTTCATTCTGAAATCTTCATTTAAAATATCAATTTGTGAAAAAATCTGTGCATCAGAAATATTCTGACTGGAATTTTTATAAATAACGTGAACCACAACTGGAATTGTAATTATATTGGGCATAGATTTTGAACTACTCGTATTATTGCTTATCCAATTCTTAATGTCTAAATTTTCAACATCCATTCTGTTATCAATTCCAGGATCTCTTTGTCTAATTTCATCTAAATGCTGCATAGTACCACAATTTCTTTGCTGAGCATTTGCAAAAAATACATTTAACAATACAACTATTACTAGGGATAATTTTTTCATTACTTTTCTTTTTGGTTTTTACAAAATTACAAATTATCTTTTACAAACTGACTTATAATCACACCACTCGCAATTCTTAACTTCTGATGTTTGTTCAAAATCATTATTTAAAATCTTAGTTAATACAAATTCTAATTGCTCCTCAAACTCATCTAAGACTTGAGCATCAATTTTAATCACTTCTCTTTGTTTTCCTGTTTTATTTGCAACAGTTATCAATCCAGGTTTTAAATTTTTAAAAGAGAAATTTCCTGCAACAACTTCCAATCCAATATAATTTGGATTCATTTTTAAATACAAATAAGCATACATTAAAAGCTGAAATGCTTTTGCTTTTTTTGAGCTATCAACCAACTCATGGTATTCAGAAAATTCAACTTCTTTACTCTCAACTTTCCCAGTTTTATAATCAATTATTCTGAGTAAATCTCCTTCAAAATCTACTCTATCAGCATTTCCTATTAGATTAAAATCAATTCCATCAACATTAACAAAATGCTTTAACTCCTCCTCTTTTCCAACTATTTTAATTTGCTTATTTTTACTATTTGCTTCTTGTAAAAGTTTAATTTCTAAATTCAAGAAGTCTTTAATTAACTTATGTGCTATTTTCAAACTGAGATAGTTTTTTCCTTCTTTCATTCCTTGCTCAGAAAGCTCTTCAATAAAATAAGCTTTAATATCATTCAATATAGCTTCTGTATGATCTTTTACATACTGTTCCGTTAAAATTCCTAAGGGGTAATTATCCTCCAAAGCTTTATGAATTGCAGAACCTAAAGTACTTGCATCTGCATATTCATCTACTTCATCATCTACCCTGATTTTAGCTAAATAATGATAATAAAACTGCAAACTACAGTTGTTATATTTATTAATTGCTGATGGAGAGACTCCTTTCTCAGCCCAAGATTTAAGCTCTTTATCTAATCCAATATTTGGGATTACAATTTCTTTAGATTTTGGCATTTCTAGCTCAGCACCCTTAAATACTTTTTCACTAATCTCCCCTTTGTACTCAGACAAAAGTTGGGTAACAAATCTGCTTTTTTCGCCACTCCCAAAATCATCAGTTTCAGAGTTATAAATAAGCGTAATATTTTGAGCTCTTTGCAAGAGCCTATAAAAGTGGTAAGAAAAAACAGCATCACTCTCAGCATAAGTTGGGAGTTTAAAATAGCGTTTCATATCATAAGGAATAAAAGAATTTACGGACTTTCCTTTGGGTAATTTTCCTTCATTCACGCTAAGCATTATTACATTTTTAAAATCCAAAGTTCTACTTTCCAAAATCCCCATTAACTGAACTCCCTTTAGTGGTTCTCCTTTAAATGGTGTCATTTCTTTAGATACTATTTGTTGCATTACAATCTGCAAAGTTTTCAATTCAATGTCAAAATTATTATCTGCTAATAAATTATTTAAAATAGTCCAACTCTTATAAAAAGTAGCTAAAACTTCTGATTCAATTGATGCTGAAACACCAACTAAAGGAAGTTTCAAATCTTCAATTAATTTGGAAATACAACTTAAAGCATCATCCGATTTTCTCCAAATATCAAAAATATTACTGAGTTTGCTTTTCTTAAAAGAAGTAGCCAAATTGCTTTTACTTACAAAAACAATGTTATCCTTAATAATGAATCTTTTAAAAGCCAATACTTCATTTGCATCAGCAAGTTTGGAAAAATAAGGATGCTCAATAACCGAAATAATATCCTTATAATAAAAAGCATTATTTTGATACTTTTCAGCATGGATTTGCATTTTAAACAAGGCCTCAACAAATGCAAACAAAGTTGTATTTTTTAAGGGGCTACCCATAGTAACGTTTAACTGCTTTATTGCAGAAGGCAAATTATGTAACACAGGAAAAAGCAATGCCTCATCAGCCAAAACAATAGCTGTATTGCTATTATCCAAATCTTCTTTTGTGAAATCTTTAAGCACCTCAGAGGCAACCTTTGCTTGAGTAACATTTTTAGGACAAGCAATTACATCAAAACTCTCTTTAGGCTGATTAAAATAATCGCCAACACCTTTAAAATCAATTTCTGACCATTTTGCTCTTTGCTCTCTTAAAAACCCTCCTGCCTCATGCAATTTATTATCATAATAGAATTTGTCAGCATCCCAAAATACCCTTGCAACATTCTCTTTTTTTAGATAATCTACAATTTCTTGCTCTGATTTTGTGAGTGCATTTAAACCAACAAACCATACTTTTTCCCACTTAATCTCAACATTAGATATTTGCTCAGCAGCTTTTCTATAAGCCAATCCTTGGTAGGCAGTATTATCTTGGATTAATTTCTGATTAAAATCATTATACCATTTTAACATTCCTTCAAAAAAACTAATATAATCAGTTTGCATATCAGTCAGATTTGTTTCAGAAAGACTCCAATCCTCCACATTCCAACTTTCTAATTCCTTAACATTTCTAAGGTTCGTGTAAATTGATTCTGCTTCAACTAAATTTCTATCTATCTCATTAAAATCATGCAATAAAACATTGCTCCATTTTAAGAAATCATCAAATGACTCTACCTTTTTAGGAGGATGAGTTAAATAAGTTTGATACAACTTAAACTGCAAGGAGATATTATCCAAAACTTGCAATCCTGAAAGCTTTTCTGTAAACTCTTCAATTGAATAGAATTCTGGTAAAAAGATTGGTTTATCAATCTTTTGGGATAAATAATGTTTTAAAAAAACAACTGCTCTTTTTGATGGAAGAACAACTGCTACTTTTTCCATGTTTTCAGGAAATTTCTGCAATAACCTTTCTGCAATTTTATCTAGAAAAGCCATCATAATTCTTTTATTTTTATTTCATCTGAAATATAAATCAGAATCCTCTTAATATTCTTTTTTCCCATCTTAGCTAGTGCATCAGCATATTCCGTAATCTGATTTTCATGAGCATCTTTTTCCAATCCAGTTTTATAATCAATTACAACTATTTCATCAGTAATCTTTGAAAAAAGCAACCTATCAGGAATATATGTTTTACCATTTTCCATCAGAATTTCTCTTTCGGTTTTCACAATCCAATTATCAGAAAAATAAGGTTTAACTTTTTCATCATTCAATAAATTATTTACGCTTTCTGTCAATTTTTTTAAATCATCCTTATCAAATTTTCCACTTTTAAAAAGTTGAGCAATCACTTCTTCCGCTTGAATAGCATAATGAATTTCAGCCAGAGTATAATGCAATAATTTTCCCCAATCTCTTTTTGCATTGAGAGTTTCTGTATCCCAAACCTCCTCAGCAGAATGTTTTAAAGAAATCACTTCTCGCCAATCTAATTTTTTTCGTTTTTCCACAGAAAAAGTATTAGTAGGTTCAGCTTTTTTTTCATGCATCATTTCTGAATCTCCTTCAATAATTGGAAACGCATCATCATATTTATAAAGGAAAGAATTTAAATTTCCTTTAGTTTCATAATCTTTTAAATTCTTTGGTAAATATTTTGAAAAAATATACAAACGCTCTTTTGGGCGCGTCATTGCAACATAAAGTTTATTCAAACTATCTAGCAAAGTCATTTCTTTTTCTTTTTGATAATCTTTATTAAAATAAGAATGTTCTAATTTTTTATTTCCTCCAATAAGTGCAGAAGGAAGCTTTCCGTTAAAATGAGCAGAAGAATCTACCCAAATATCATTCGTTTTAACTCTATCCTCCCAATTGAAAGGAATCATAACCACATTAAAAGCCAACCCTTTTGACTTGTGAATTGTCATAATTTGGACAGCATCCGTACCCTCAGGAATTACAATTGCCTCCTTAGTTTTTCGCTCCTCCCACCATATTAAAAACTCTGAAAGGCTACTCCCTTTTTTCTCAGTAAATGCTAAAGTTACATCTAAGAAAAAATTCAAATAAACATCCTCATCAAAACTAAAAAGGCGAATCAGTTGCTCCACCATTTCATAAAGAGGTTCTTGCAATAATTCTAATGGATTTATTAAAACATTTGCCTTTTGCAACACCTCAACAAAGCCTTCTTCTGATTTAATATTCAGATTTAAATCATGCTGATTTTCTTCAACTAGAACATGGAAATATAAATAATCAGCAATTACTGTTTTAGCAATTTTATCCTTTGGATTCTGCAAATACATTAATAAAGAAATAAGCACATTTACTTTTTCAGATTTATGCAAAAGCAAGCCTTCATTTGAAATAACTGGAATTTGGTTTGCTGATAAACTTTCAGCAATAAGAGCTACGCTTTTTCTGCTATTACAAAGTATTGCTACATCCTTAAAAGAGTAATTATATTTAGCAACTAACTTTTTAATTTCAGTTGCGATTTTATCTAAAATTAACTCTTTAAAATCATTATCCTTATCTCCAAAAAGTTCAATATGAATATAGCCACCATCCTTAGAAAAAGTAGTTTCTTGCTCACTCCCTTTATAAATATCAATAATATTTTGAGGCAGTAAAGTTTTTACACTTTCAAAAAACTGATTATTAAAAAAAATAATGTTCTTCCTGCTCCTAAAATTATGATTCAAATTTTGAACATTTTCATGCTCTTTCAGTTTTCTTTCCCAATCAACTTTAAACATCAAATCATCACCTCTATAAATTTGTGGAAGCTGAAAAAACTGCTCTACTTCTCCTCCTCTCCATCTGTAAATTGACTGCTTTCCATCTCCTACAACCATGCTTTTTCCGTAATCCAGAGAGTCTGTAATTAATGGTAAAATATTTTGCCACTGCAACAGTGAAGTATCTTGAAATTCATCAATTAAATAATGATTATATCGCTCACCTAATCTTTCATAAATAAAAGAAGAGGGTTGGTTAGTTACAACTTTATGAATTTTTTTATTGAACTCAGAGATCTGTTCAATATTATTCTCTTTTTTATACGCCCTAATCTCAGCTATCAACTCATTAAGAACAGCAATTGAATAGATGTTTTTAAGTATCGCATTCACTGAATTATAATCAGACATTAAATCCATCAACTCAACAAAGAAATTCTGCAATTGTGTTTTATAAGCATCCACCAAATCTTTTATATCCTGACTTTTACTTTTAGTGTACCACTCATCATTAGCCGTGTAACGAATCAAAGTATCAGTAGGCAGCCATTTGGAGTCGTCTTTTGCTAAGTTTATTGTAAAGTGATTGTAAAATGCTCCTCTATTAAAATGCTCTTTTGTAAAGCCATTCTTATCAAAGAAAACACAAACTCTATCAGCTAAATCATCAACTTTTTGAGCAATATCTTTTTTGGATTTTTGCAAGTCTTTTTTCACTAGCATACATTCTTTTACACTCAGCAATTTTCCATCAGTAAACTGACTCACTTCTTCTTTAAAAAGCTGTGCTGCAAAAACTTCTAAATCCTTTTCAATATTTATGCTTTTTCCGTCTTCAGCTTTTTGCATTGCAAAATTCACTAATGCATCTGATAGCTCTCCTCCACTATCAGACATTCTAGAAAGCAATAAAGCAACTATTGGTTGGATAATTTTGTAAGTATCCATCTCTAAATCAAAGTTATGAGAAAGCCCTAAATCAGATGCAAAGGTTCTGACAATTTTATAGGTAAATTTATCAATGGTTGAAATACCAAGATCAGCATAATTATGTAGAATATGTCTATGCACTACTGCTGATCGTATGTAAATTTTAGACGCATCAAAACCTGTTTCTTTCATCAGCCAATCCAAAATACCATCTTTATCTTTTTCAATTGACAAAGACTCTAGATACTCCAAAATCCTTTCTTTCATTTCTGATGCTGCCTTATTTGTAAAAGTAATTGCGAGTATTTTCCGATAATAATCTTCATACCCAAAGTGGTTGCCTTTAAGCGCTAAAGCAATAAAACTCAATGACAAAGTATAGGTTTTTCCACTCCCAGCAGAAGAGCGATATATTTGAAAATTTTTAGTCAATTTATTTTATTTTTTTAAAGCCCTAATATATAACTTTTTATGATACAAATAAGGGGGTTTAAGAAGTAATTTTCAAATAATTTAATATAATTATAACTAAAATTTGTTTTGTTAATTAAAAAAACGCTTAGTTTTGCTGAAGATTAATCTAATATACACATGCAAAAGGAAAAGTTAAGAGAAATTATTTTTGGCTATAGAACAAATGCTGGAAAAAGGTTTGATATTATATTACTTTTCCTAATTATAATTTCAGTTATTGGCTTAATTCTAGATAGTGACAATACTATCCATCAAACATACGGCAAGGCCTTATTAACTGTTGAATGGATATGTACCATTGTCTTTACTATCGAATATATAATAAGAATTTATTGTTGTAAATCTAAAAAGAGATATATCTTATCAACTATGGGTATAATTGATTTACTTTCAATTATACCAACCTATTTAACCGTATTTTATGCCCCTATTGGATCTCTAATGTTAATCCGAATAATGAGATTGGCTCGTGTATTTAGAATATTTCAATTATCAAAATACTTAAGAAGTGGGCATACTATGCAGATTGCATTAAGATCTTCTAGACCCAAGATAATAGTTTTTATCTTATATATTTCTTTAATCGTAATTATTCTTGGAGCTATTATGTATGTTGTTGAAGGACAACAAAATGGTTTTGAGAATATTCCAAAATCTATTTATTGGGCAGTAGTTACCCTAACTACAGTTGGATATGGAGATGTCGTGCCAATAACTACATTAGGAAAAACAATTTCAGTATTTATTATGATGCTAGGTTATGCGATTATTGCGGTTCCAACTGGTATTGTATCTTCAGAGTTAACAAAAAATAGAAAAACTAATACCCAACTCAGAAATCAAGATGAGATAATATCAAAAGAGAATGAGATAATATCAAAAGAGAATGAGATAATATCAAAAGAGAATGAGATAATATCAAAAGAAACTGAGATATTAATAAAACTTAACGAACTTCAAGAGAAAATTGAGGATCTGAAAAAGAATAACTAGTCCTATCTTACAATAAAAATGGGTCCCATTTCTTGATGATATTAGGAAGATTAGAACTCTTTACAAGTGCTATTTTATTCACCCCTTAGTTTTGGAGGAGGAATTAATTATTCAATAATTATTTTACGTTCTACACTCCCATCATTATAAATATTTAGGAATGGTTTATTTCCCTCAGGAGTTATAGTTTTCCCTAAGAAATCAACAGATTTTACTATTTGCTGATTTTGACTATTCACCTCAGATGTATTAAGAATAATATCCAGTACAGAAGCAAATATAAAATGCACTTCATGCTGAGTGGATGCAGTGTAGACTATAGCAAAATTATTATCATAAACATGAGAAATATCTGGCTCAATTTTGTGTCCAAAAATTGAGGTGTCAGAAATAACTCCAGCATTTAAGTTTGCTCCATTATCATCAATAATACTATAAAAACATTCTTTTACACCATTTCTATTTTCCTCCCAAACCACAACACTCCAATTTGGACTATTTTTGAAAGATGCAATTTCTGCTTTATCCTGTAAAGGAGCATTACTAGCATCTAACTGAGTAAAGTAAGATTTTTGTAGATCATTCATATTTACATTTGATTTATAAAGCTTATTTACTCCACTCCCACCATTACGCCTTACAATCATAATACTATCGTTATTTACAGCTCCAACTGGTGATGATGTAGGGCAAGAATTAAACACCCAATTCACATCATCTAAATCTTGAGCAGAAGTAAATGTAATTCCTCCATCATTTGATTTTGCTATGTAAGAGTTTCGTACATTATTATCATTATTTCTAAAAAGTAATAAAACATCATCATTTCCATTAGTAACCATAGTTGATTGACAACAATCGCAAGGTTCACCTGGGGTTAATGCACTTACATCAGCAGGAGAACTGAAAGTTTGCCCAAAATCAAAAGAAGTTCTTACTGTTTGCTTCCAATCTGTCCAATTTGGCAAACATTCCATATACGAAATCACAGGATTCCCATCTACACGAACAGCTACATTAGGCATTGCAAACTTATGTGTATTTGAATTCTCAGAAACACGAATAGTATCCGAAAAAGTAATACCTCCATCAAAAGATTTTTTCAAATAAATAACATGATTCGCATGTAGTAAAGATTCAAAAATTAAATAAACAGTATCCCCTTTTGCTGCAATTTCAGGACCAATAAAACCAGTAGGCATTAAATCAGAACCGACAACATCAACTGCATTTCCAAAAGTTGTTCCATTCCATTTTCTAGCTCTTATAGATTTTGGACTACTTAATTTACTCCATATAATAAAAGGATTATTATTAGCTGTCACAATAACTCTTGGTCTATCATATCCTTCAGAAGGTCCGCTACTAATAACAGTGTAATTAGTTGTTGGGTTTAATTCAACCCCTTGAGCAGAAAGGAGAATAGGAAAGAATAAAAGAAATAATATTTTTCTCATAGCATTTATATTTACTGTAAAGCTACAAACCTTATCTAACTAAAATTAATTCTTTAATTTCTTGATGTTTCCATCCTTCATAATCTTGGTAGTACATTTTGTAAATATACACACCCATTGGCAATTCATTTCCTGTTGATTGATGCTTACCATCCCAACCATTTTCACAATCTAAATCTTGAATATTAGATGTAGAGTAAACAAGATTTGAGAAACGATCAAAAACATTGAAAGTAAAAGTCGCCTCTCTAATTCCGTTATAGGCAATACAGAATTTATCATTTTTCCCATCTAAATCAGGAGTAAATGAATTCGGAACCCATATCCAATAATCATCAGTAATTGTAATTATTTTTGAAATAGTATCAGAACAACCAATATCATCAGAAACTATTAAACTCACCTCATAGAGGCCTGTTGTAGTTGAATAAGTATGGTAAGGATTCTGACTATTATCAAGTGCTGTATTATCTCCAAAATCCCACTCCCAAGAAATTAAATTTTCATCTGTAGTAGATTTATCAGTCAAGCTAACAGTAGTATTCAAAATTGTAAGTGTATCTGGGTAAGCATTGAAATCAGCTATTGGTGATTCTAAAACAGTTACAATTCCCTCTCCATTGATTTGCCCAATATCATTGGCATCTGAAAAGCTGTTTAATGTGTATAATCCTTCTACTGCCGTGTAAAAAGTATAAGGGTTTAAACTAGTAGTAATTGATGGTTGTGAAATACCATTTTCTGAATAAACAAAAGTATAGGGAGAAACCCCAATAAAAGAAACATTTATAACTCCTTTCTCTTTTGCGTTATCACAAATAGTATCATTTCCTGAGATAAAGGCAGATATTGTTGAAAGATTTAAAACAATAGTATCATCAGATATTCCATAAAATGAATTATTTATAGAGGAATTTCCATTCAACATTGTGTTATAATTGGTTGACCAAGACCCAAAGCCATAAGTAGGGTCAATAATTGGATTTAGTGTATTTAAGATATCATTATATACGATTTCAGTATGTGGGAAAACCGATATATTTATACCATTAATATCAATTGACGTAGTTGTCCCGCTAGGGATAATATCATATACAATTGTAGGCTTTTGATACAAATGAAGCGTAATAGTATCCGCATAAGTTACAGTAAAGTTGATGTTTTCTGTAAGAGTTGAAGGGGATAAAAAATTACTATCAGAACTCCAAGAATCAAACCCATATAAAGCATCAATATTTGGAATTAAAGAGATGTTGTCTCCAACCATAGTTGACATTGTATAAGGGAAAGCACCAATAATCGTTCCATTTATATCAATTGATGTTGTAGTCCCTAATGGATCTATGTCAAATACAATACCTCTACTCTCTCCAAAGTATGCTCTTACTAAAACATCACTTTGTAAGTCAAGAACTAAAGTATCAACATTTGGGTCGTATACATAAGCTGTAGCTGATATTACCTCCCAATGATCAAATGTACCGCTTACTACTTCAAAAGGAAGGTCAATACCACCAAATCTTTGGTCAGTCCAACCAGAATTTAACGGATTAATAATATTGCTATTACTCATTTCAACTTCTCCAACTCCAACTATTTCTACTGTAACATTAAATATTCCTGTAATTGCAGTATCGCAATCCACAAAACCTGAATTCATGCTATCACACCTTGCTAAAATAAAATCTCTTAAATCAGTAACATTAGATTGCCAGGCAGCATAAGTACCTCCCCAGGTTGCAATTTGTCTTGGCATTTCAGGCTCAATTACCGCAACCATACTATCTAATACATATATCATAAAATCGCAAGATAATCCTCCATTTGCTAAATCTTGCCATCTGTTAATATAGTCATCATGAAATTCTTGGTTGGTAAGCATTTCATTCCAAATTGATACATGACCTTGTGAATTTGTTGATCCGGTATTTAAAGTACTTGCGTCACATGGTGATGCGTCAGGGTCTGAACTTGGAATTCCTGTATAATTTGTTCCATGGTCAAATGTATTATCCATATCCCAAAGAGTGTATCTCCATTTTTTCTTTTCTCCATTTGGATCCATTCCTCTCCACCAGGCTGTATTCCAATTTAACCAATCTTGACATACTACATATACATTTAAAAGAAAATAATCAATTAAACTGCCTGTATTATATTCGCTTTTTGCTTGCAAGTAGTTAGCTTGAACCGTCATAGGATTGTTATCTACATAATCAACAAAATCATCCCAATCTGGTTGTGCGTCAGGAGCGCCATATTCAGTCCAAGTTCCTCCCCATGTTTTTAAATATTGCAAGTTGTTTTTATCCTGATCGTAATAATAATCTGTAAAATCATGATCATCAACTTTCTCCCTCATTTCATAAACACCCCAATAAGCACCATTCAAATACAGAATACATGAAGTAGTTGACCTTTCATCCATTCTTAAGTCAGCTAACTGAGATAAATGATGAACATAGGCATCTCTAATATGAGCACCAGAACCTCCATAAGAAAAAGGGTAATTATCATTTGCAGCAGCTTTTACAATAACTCTTTGGAATTTATCACGATCCTTAGTCATAAAAACTTTATCTTGTAAAGCATAATTATATCCAAACTGATCTCTCATAACATAATCAAACCCTCTTTGATCGTAAGCCCAAGAATCATTTCCATGTTTATTAAATTCTCCAGTTCCTTTATCAAGTAAAATGCAGTTTTTATCAAACCATTCAATTGTTCCTTCCGGCTCTATTTGACTCCCATTTAATAAATTATCTACTTGACCTCCTGAAATTGATAAGATTGGAATAGTATGAGCATCATTAATAAAAAATGTATGATAATCAATAAAACTTGATGGAATTGTTGGATCTGAGCTATAGCAAATCGCTTTTACCACTGTTGTGTTTGCAATGTT
>ENA-ORDR01000427-ORDR01000427.1-marine-metagenome-genome-assembly--contig:-NODE-427-length-21754-cov-5.871753_pt1 | contig 21754 bp, 22 predicted proteins | sample MGYA00240993_ERZ508538 | MGnify/ENA primary metagenome ERZ508538 (study PRJEB26207, sample SAMN05421999) | marine metagenome | isolation source: Monterey Bay, California, USA | place: USA:Monterey Bay... | reverse complement strand
CATTAGTTAAGAAAATAAGTCCTTCTGATGGCTTGTCTAAACGCCCAATTGGAAAAATTCGTGTTGGGTAATTTATAAAATCGATAATATTATCTCTTTCTCTAACTTGGTCGGTAGTACAAACAATTCCAACCGGTTTATTAAAAGCCAGATAAACCATCTTTTTCTTTTTGGCTCTGTGTACTACTTTTCCATTTACACTTACCTGATCTTCTTCTGAAACTTTAGTGCCCATTAATGGCACTTCTCCATTTATTTTTACCCTTCCTTGCTCTATTAATTTATCTGCCGCTCTTCTGGAGCAAAAACCAATTTCAGATAAAAATTTATTAATACGAGTAAGTTTTTTTTCTTCCATTATTTCAGTTTTGAAGCGATAAAAGCGGTAGTCCAAGCGGCTTGAAAATTAAATCCTCCTGTAATTCCATCTATATCTAAAATTTCTCCTGCAAAGTAAAGGTTTTTAATGTGTTTGCTCTCCATTGTTTTTATATTAATACTTTCTAAACTAATACCTCCACAAGTTACAAACTCTTCCTTAAAAGTAGTTTTTCCTTTTACATGATAGGTGTCGTTACAAATTATCTGAATCAATTTATTCAATTGTTTTTTTCCTAATTCTCCCCAAGGTTTTTCTTCCAATAATTCAGATCGTTCTAACAAATAACCCCACAATCTTTTAGGAAAATTAAAGGGGCGTATGTTAAATAGTTTCTTCTTCTTATTTTCTTTAATAACAGATTGAAAATATTCCCTTAACTCTTCAAAGTTACTCTCTCCACACCAAGAAATATTTATATTAAAATCATATTCCTTATCAGAAAGAATTCTAGCTCCAAAAGAGGAAAGTTTTAAAACAGCAGGACCGCTCATTCCCCAATGAGTAATTAAAAGAGCTCCTTTGTGTTTAAGTTTTGTGCTCTGAATACTTACTGATGCTTCCGGAACTGAAAGTCCCATTAACTTTGTTATTTTCTCATTCGGAATATTAAAAGTAAAAAGAGAGGGGACGGGATTTTCTATTTTATGTCCTAAGATTTTTATCCAATTAAATCCTTCTAATTTTGGAGATCCACCTGTACAAACAATCACTTTATCAAAAAGTAGGTTTTGTCCGTTTACTTCCAAATTTATTTTCTCTTCTTCCTGTTTTATAGAATTAACCCCTGATTTTAATTGAACTTTTATTCCTAATCTTTCTGTTTCTGATATAAATAAATCGTAAATAGTTTGTGAAGTATTCGATTTTGGGAACATCCTTCCATCTTCTTCTGAAACAATTTTTACTCCTCTACTTTCAAACCAATTTATAGTATCTTGGTTATTAAAAGTGTTAAATGATTTTTTGAGTTGTTTTTCTCCTCTGGGATAAGATTTTGCAAATCTAGAAATAGAAGTTTCTGAGTTAGTAACGTTACACCTTCCTCCTCCAGAAACCAATACTTTAGAAAGAAGTTTACTTGTTTTTTCAAAAAGAACTACCTCTGAATTTGGGAAATGTTCTTTTGTATTTATTGCTGTAAAAAATGCAGCCGCTCCGCCTCCAATAATTGCGGTTTTCATCTATCCAACTTTAATCCCCTTGCTTTCTAGGTGTCTTTTAATATCTTCTATTTTTCCTTCCGGAATTGCATCAATTAGTTTTTTGGTATATTCTGTTTGAGGATCATTATAAATTTGATCTGCATCACCCATTTCTTCAATTTTTCCGTCTTGCATAACTAACATTCTATCACTCATATATTTTACTACAGAAAGATCATGAGAGATAAAGATATAAGTCAATCCAAACTCTTCTTTTAATTCATTAAGAAGGTTTAAAACTTGAGCTTGTACCGAAACGTCTAATGCTGAAACCGATTCATCACAAATAATAAATTTAGGGTTTACTGCAAGTGCTCTTGCAATACCAATTCTTTGTCTTTGTCCTCCAGAAAATTCATGAGGATATCGGTAAAAATGAGATGGATCCAGATTTACTCGTGCAAGTAACTCTTCTACTCTCTTTTTTCTTTGCTCATCATTTTCTAAAATTCCATGAACCTGCATGGGTTCCATAATAGCGTTTCCAATAGTCATTCTTGGGTTGAGTGATGAATAAGGGTCTTGGAAAATTATTTGAACTTCTTTTCGGAATTCTCTAAGTTCTTTTGCGTCCATTTTTGCAATATCCTTTCCTTTATAAATCATCTCTCCTTCAGTAGGTTCTTCTAGCCTGATAATAGTTCTTCCTATTGTAGTTTTACCACAACCAGACTCTCCTACAAGTCCTAAGGTTTCTCCTGGATATACATCAAAATTAACATTGTCTACCGCTTTTACATGAGAGCTAATTCCTCCAAAAAATCCGTTTCTGATAGGGAAATATGTTTTTAAATTTTTAATCTTCAGAATAGGTTCTTTTGCGAATAATTCTTTTTGTTTTAATTCTCTTTCAGAGTTTGGTATAGTTAAATCCTTTGTGAATTCTTCTACTGTAATATTATTTTCAATAATTTTTCCGTCTTCATCTTCCTTCATAAAATCAGAAACAGTAGGTAAAAATTTATATCTTTTATCTAATGGAGGGCGGCAAGCAAGAAGTCCTTTTGTATAGGGGTGTTGAGGGTTTGAAAAAATATCCCATACATTTCCTTGTTCTACAATATTACCTTTGTACATCACTACAACTTTGTCGGCAAGCTCTGCAATTACACCCAAATCATGTGTAATAAATAGAATCCCCATATCTCTTTCTGTTTGTAGTTTTTGCATTAGTTGTAAAATGGTCTTTTGTACTGTAACATCCAGAGCTGTAGTTGGTTCGTCTGCAATAAGTACAGATGGCTGACAGCTCATTGCCATAGCAATCATAACCCTTTGTTTTTGCCCTCCTGAAATTTGATGGGGATATGTGCTAAAAATTCTTTCCGGATCTGGAAGTTGTACTTCTTCAAAAAGTTTTATAGTAAGATCTTTTGCCTCATGTTTATTCATATTCTGGTGTAACATAATTGCTTCTACCACCTGATTTCCACACGTAAAAACCGGATTCAATGAAGTCATTGGCTCTTGGAAAATCATGGCAATATCATTACCTCTATATTTTCTTATTTCCTCCTCAGAAATTTTTAATAAATCAACAGATTCTCCATCGTCTTTATGGAAAATAATCTCCCCTCCGGAAATTTCTCCTGGAGGAGAGGGAATCAAACGCATAGCTGAAAGGGAAGTAACTGATTTCCCAGATCCTGATTCTCCAACAATCCCTATAGTTTCTCCTTTGTTAAGAGTAAAGCTTATTCCATTTACAGCTCTTACTACCGTGCCTTCTGTTTTAAATTCGGTAACTAAATTTTTGAATTCCAATAATGTGTCTGCCATTTTATCTTTTTTTCTTTTGAGCGTATAAAAGTAGTTTTTCTTTATCAGTTATACAAATTCTATGTTTTCTTCTTTAATTAGGTCTTTCCCTTTATATTTTAAAAGGAGTTGAGCTACTGTAAGAGTATCTTTCTGACAATATATTCTTATCCGTTCCAAATCTTTTTCTTCATAATATACTCTAGCAACCTGACTTCCGTCAATATCATCTTTTGGGGTGGAAATATCAAAAAGTGCTGCCAACAATTTTATGGAGGTAAAGTTTTTATAATCTCCAAAACGCCAGAGCTCCATTGTGTCTAAATGTTTTGTCTCCCATGGTTTTTTACCAGAAATATCTAAAAGTTTAGGTAGTTTTAATCCATTTATAAGTGTTCTTCTTGCAATAAAAGGAAAGTCGAATTCCTTTCCATTATGAGCACATAAAACGGATAAATCATCATTAAATTTGTTTTTTAAAAGATGGTTAAACTCCTGTAAAATTATTTTTTCATCATCCCCATAAAACGATTTTATTCTGAAATGGGACTCTTTTTTTTCTGTAAATAAATAACCAACTGAAATACAGATAATTTTTGCAAATTCTGCCATAACGCCAGCTTTCTTTTTATAATATTCAGATGGAGTAAACTCTTCTTTTCTTTGCCAAGCTGTTTTCTCCTCCCAAAGCTTTTGGAATATTGGAGATAGTTCCTCAAAATTGTATTCACAGGGAACTGTTTCTATATCTAAAAAAAGTACTTTATTTAAGCTTAGGTTTTCTAACATTTAATCATACATTTCTAGTGCTGCGTCTATAAATTGGTAGAAGTCTTCATGATGACCATCTTCTAAACTTTTTCCATATTTTCTTCCTAATCTTACTATAATCATATCTTTATCTGGAATACAAATAACATATTGCCCCCATAAACCTCTTGCATAATAAATATCTAAATCCTTATAGTTTGTAATCCAAAACTGATATCCGTAATTTAAGTTTTTGTTTCCATCTTTATCTAGTAAATCTGCAGCAGAGGTCGCTTGTGAAACATAAGTAGAATCAATAATTTGTGTTCCGTTCCAATTACCATTATTCATATATAGCTTCCCGATTCTAGCAAAATCTCTAGCGTTTGAATTGATGCAACAAAAAGCTTTTTCATCCCCTTCTTTTTTATCTGTATTCCAAAGTGCTGGATGTTTTGCTCCCATTGGAATCCAAAGTTTTTCAGATGCATATTCATTAATAGATTTTCCTGTTACACTCTCTAGAATAAAGGCTAATAATTGAGTATTACAACTATAGTATTTAAATACTTTTCCTGGTGGCTCAATCACTTTTAAATTCATAACTAATTTTTTCAAATTCTTCCCATAATATGCTTCTGCAATTTTACCTAATGGATTATAATAACTTTCATTCCAGTTAAGTCCAGAACTCATAGTTAACAAATTTTTTATTGTAAGGAGTTTTTCTTTTTCTCCACAATATTCTGGTAAAAAATCACATACTTTTTGATCTATATTTATTATATTATCTTTAATTGCAACTCCTACCAAAGTAGAAATATAACTTTTTGACATAGAAAAAGAATTAGAAGCGCTATCTTCTGAATATCCATGCCAATACTCTTCATATGTAATACTGTCATTTATTATTACCAAAAAAGCAACCGTCTCTAGTTCTTTGTTGATGGGTTTTATAAATTCTGGTAAAATTACTTTATTGTAGTCTTTTGCTATTAGCCACTCTTCATAGGTTCCTGCCTCAATTGTATTTGCTGGAAAATGAACAAAATCATGAATGTATGAAGAGGTGTGTCCTTTTAAATAAGTAATTGAAATTGCTTTGTATATCCAACTTTTCCCACTAATCAGAATTAATAAATTAATTGCTATAAAAATGAATAATAAATATTTTAATATTTTTTTCATTTTAGATTATTTCTAGTTCAAATAAACTCACTAAATGAGTTTTTAGTTTATTTTTTACTTCTCTCATATCCATTTCTTTTCCTAACTCTTTTTGTAAAGATGTTACTTTTTTATCTATAATACCACAAGGGACAATATTTCCAAAATAAGAAAGATCTGAATTTACATTAAAGGCAAATCCGTGCATACTAACCCACCTACTGTTTTTCACTCCCAAAGCGCAAATTTTTCTTGCATTTGGAGTTCCTACATCAAACCAAACCCCAGTTTCTCCTTTAGACCTTTCTGCACTTAAACCATAGTCGGATAAGGTTAGTATTACCGCTTCTTCCAAGAATCTTAAGTATTTATGAATGTCGGTAAAAAAGTTTTCTAAATCTAGTATCGGATATCCTACAATTTGTCCTGGTCCATGATAAGTAATATCTCCTCCTCTGTTAATTTTATGAAAAGTTGCTCCCCTACTTTTAAGATATTCTTCATTTACTAATAAATTCTTTTCGTCTCCACTCTTCCCTAGTGTGTAAACATGTGGATGTTCACAAAAAAGTAAATAATTATTTGTCGGATTGATTGTGTTTTCCTTCCTGTTTTTTGATTTTACTTTCAGAATCCCTGAAAAAAGATCTTCCTGATAATCCCAACATTTTTTATAATCAATCAGTCCTAAATCTTCAAATTTTACTTTTTTATTCATTAAACTTTTGATAACTCTCCTTTCAAAAAATTAATTACATCAATTTCAATTGCATCAACATTATTCATTTCAGACAAATACCAACTTACCCAATCTCCTAAATTAATATGATACAGAGTGTTTTCTATTTGAGAGTCTCCTTTACTCCAAACTTCTGTAATATTATTCGTGAATTTCGAAATTACTTTTCTGTTTATGTCCATTCTGATTTGATTTCTATCAAAATCTGATTTGTTGCGAAAATACACCACCGCCAAATCATTAATGTTTGTTCTCCATCCTAACAGTTCGTTGTGGTTCATTTCAGGAACAACATGATGCCAACACAACATTTTACTGTTTTCATTTATTTGCTGACGAAAACGTACCGCTACTCCTTCAAATCCTTGAGCAACATAAATGACGGGGGTTTTTTGGTACATTTTTTTTGCTAATTCCATCGCTTTATTTTGAATATCTTCTTTTTCAGAATTTAGTAGTGAAATGGAATTTGTAAAATCTGATTTAAATGAATGGTCAATTATTCTGTAATGATTCAGCACATAAAAAAGTTCAGTAAAAGCGTATCCGAACATTGCTCTTGGTGGGTGTTCTCCAGGAATGATTATATGATTATAACTATTTTCTTCTGCAATAGTTTTTAATTTCCCTCCGGAAGTAATTATACAAATTTCTGTATTTCTGTTTTGGCATTTTTCCAAAGCGTATATAGTTTCTTCAGTATTTCCAGAATAAGATGAAGCAATTACTAAAGTGTTTTCATCAACAAAATTTGGAATACTATAATCTTTAGTTGCTAAAATTGGAATATTTGCTTTTGAAGAAATAATATCATTTATAATAGTTCCTCCAATTCCAGAACCTCCTAATCCGCAAATTAAAATATTATTAAATTTTTTATCTGATTTTTTTAAGTTTGACGCATCTCCAATTTCCATTGCTTCTGTTAAATGATTTGTAAAATCATTAATATAATCGTTCATTTTCATCTTTTCCGTTTTTATTTTATTTTAAGGAAGCACAAATTACAAAATATTAGGAGAAAAGAATTCTTATCTTTGCAAAAAATTTACAAATGGACAGAGAACTTTCCGAACAAGAAATAGTAAGAAGAGAAAGCTTACAAAAACTAATAGATCTAGGTATAAATCCATACCCTGCAGATACGTTTGATGTAAATAACACATCTGAAAATATAAAAAAGAGTTATGTTGATGGTGCTAAAACTGAAGTAATAATAGCTGGAAGATTGATGAGTAGAAGAGTTATGGGTAAGGCGTCTTTTGCTGAAATACAAGATAGTGATGGAAGAATTCAAATTTATGTAAATAGAGATGAAGTCTGTGAAGGAGAGGATAAGACTATGTACAATACTGTATTTAAAAAACTTTTGGATATTGGTGATATTATTGGAATAAAAGGAACTGTTTTCACTACAAAAGTTGGTGAAATTTCAATAAAAGTTAAAAACCTAACTGTTCTTACAAAGACTTTAAGGCCACTACCTCTGCCAAAAACAGATGTAGATGGGTCTGTTCATGATGCGTTTACAGATCCTGAAAAAAGATATAGACAAAGATATGTAGATTTAGTGGTCAACCCTGATGTGAAAGATGCGTTTATCAAGAGAACGCAACTTACAAATTCAATGAGATCTTTCTTAAATAAAAAAGGATATTTAGAAGTAGAAACTCCAATTTTACAACCTCTTTATGGTGGTGCTGCGGCAAGGCCATTTAAAACACATCATAATACTTTAGATATGGAATTATATCTAAGAATTGCAAACGAACTATATTTAAAACGATTAGTTGTTGGTGGATTTGATGGGGTTTATGAGTTTTCTAAAGATTTTAGAAATGAAGGAATGAGTAGATTTCATAATCCTGAATTTACACAAATGGAGCTTTATGTTGCTTATAAAGATTATTCTTGGATGATGGATTTAGTAGAAGAAATGGTAGAGAAAATTGCTATGGATTTACATGGTACAACTGAAGTAAAAGTGGGTGAAAATATCATCAATTTTCAAAGACCTTGGAAAAGATATACAATGTATGAAGCAATTGAGCATTTTACAGGTGTTGATGTCTCAGAAATGAATGAAGAAATAATGTCTGAAACTGCTAAGAAATTAGGAGTTAAGGTTGATAAAAGTATGGGTAGAGGAAAATTAATTGATGAAATTTTTGGTGAAAAATGTGAAGGAGAATTAATTCAACCAACATTTATAACTGATTACCCTGTGGAGATGTCTCCGTTAGCTAAAAAACATAGAGAACACGACGGTTTAGTGGAGCGTTTTGAAGCTATTTGCAATGGAAAAGAAATTTGCAATGCATTTTCTGAACTTAATGATCCAATCGACCAAAGAGCAAGATTTGAAGAACAATTAAAACTTGGGAAAAAGGGAGATGAAGAAGCGATGGTTCTTGATGAAGATTTCTTAAGAGCTATTGAATATGGAATGCCTCCAACTGCTGGTTTGGGAATTGGAATTGATCGATTAAGTATGATTATGACAAATTCTAATTCTATTCAGGATGTGCTTTTCTTCCCACAAATGAAATCTGAAAATAAAAATGATTAGTATTTAATAGTTGAGATAACTTAAAATCTATTAGTGCGAATTAAAAAAACATCCAAATGGACAAACAGTTTGAAAAAGAATTAGAAAAAACTAATAAATTTGTTAGTTTGGTTTACGATAAAATGAATTTATTTCCAAATCCTAATAAGGAAATTAATGATATTACCGCTCAAGGACTTACATCTAATAAATTAAAACACGGATCAAGATATTGTCCATGTTTTGTTGTGATTGGAGAAACCAAGGAAGAGAAAAAAAAATTAAATGATAGGGTGTGTCCGTGTAAACCTGCTTTAGAAAAAGAGATCCCAGAAGATGGTATATGTCATTGTGGTATATTTTGCACTTCTAGTTATATAGATAATTATGTTAAAGCAGATGTTTCTATGGTTGAACATAAGTTAAATTTAAATTCTGAAAATCTAAATCCTTTATTTAAAAAAGATGAAATAAATTCGGTAGAGTTGGTTGATTTGTTAGATGGTAGAAATAGTGGATTAGTAAATTTTATTTTAATTGATGTAAGGGAGATAATTGAAAATAACACTAAAATGATAATTGGAATGGATTATCTGATTCCTACATCTGATTTGGGTAATGGTTTAGATGGTATTTCTGATAAAAAAGAGGAAAATATAGTAGTTCATTGTCATTCTGGATCTCGTTCTGCTAAGGTTCAGGAAATTATGAAAAGTATAGGATTTAAAACAGTTGTAAATTTAAGTGGTGGAATCGTTTCCTATGGAGGAGAAACAAAATAAAAAAAATATAGGAGTAATTGGTGGAGGTAGTTGGGCTACAGCTATTGTAAAAATGCTTTGCGAAAATGTTAACTCTATAAATTGGTGGATGAGAAATGAAGATTCTATCAGTCATATTGAAACTTACGGACACAACCCAAATTACATCTCAGATGCAGAACTAAAAAAGGAAAAGTTAAATATAAGTTCCGATATAAATAGTGTAATTGAAAATTCTGATTTAATTGTTCTTGCTGTTCCTTCTGCATTTCTAAAATCTACTTTAAATAATTTAAATGTTTCTCTAAAAGAAAAAATTATTGTTTCTGCAATTAAAGGGATTGTTCCTGAAAACAATACTATTGTTGGGGAGTTTATTCATAATCAGTATGATGTTCCTTATAAAAATATTGGAGTGCTAACTGGTCCTTGTCATGCGGAAGAAGTTGCTCTGGAGAGACTTTCTTATTTAACTGTTGCTTGTAGTGATGTAAAAAAAGCAGAGTTTTTTGCAAATTCTATTTCTGGAAGGTATATTAAAACTACTGTTTCGGATGATATTTATGGAACAGAGTACGCATCTGTTCTGAAAAATGTAGTAGCTCTATCTTCTGGAATTTGTCATGGTTTAGGTTATGGAGATAATTTTCAGGCAGTATTAATTTCTAATGCAATTAGAGAAATAAAACGCTTTGTAGATAAGGTTCATCCGATTAATAGAGATATAAAAGAATCTGCTTATTTGGGAGATTTATTAGTAACCGCTTATTCTCAATTTAGTAGAAATAGAACTTTTGGAGAAATGATTGGAAGGGGGTATAGTGTAAACTCTGCTCAACTACAATTAAAAATGATTGCAGAAGGATATTATGCAGTAAAATGTATTTCGGAAATAAATGAAAAACTAAATGTAGAGATGCCAATTACTCAGGCGGTTTATAATATTTTATATAATAGAAAATCTGTAAGAAAAGAAATAGCTGATTTGACTGAAAAATTAAATTAAAGTTTCATCTCTGGAATTTTTCCTTCAATAATTAAATCTGCTTCCGTTAAATTTTTTATTTCTTCAACAGAAACTCCTGGAGCTCTTTCTAAAAGTTTAAACCCTTTATCTGTAACTTCCAAAACAGCAAGGTTTGTAACTACTTTTTTTACGCAATTAACCCCTGTAATTGGGAGGGTACACGTTTTCAAAATCTTACTTTCTCCTTTTCGGTTTGAATGCATCATAGCTACAATAATATTTTCTGCTGAAGCTACTAAATCCATAGCTCCTCCCATTCCTTTTACCATTTTCCCTGGTATTTTCCAATTAGCAATATCTCCATTTTCGGATACTTCCATAGCTCCCAAAACGGTAAGTTGAACATGTTTTCCTCTTATCATTGCAAAAGATATAGAGGAATCAAATAACGCAGCTCCTGGAAGTGTAGTAATAGTTTGCTTTCCTGCGTTAATCATATCTGGGTCTTCCTCTCCTTCAAAAGGAAATGGGCCCATTCCCAAAACTCCATTTTCTGATTGAAACTCAATATCAATTCCTGTTGGTATAAAATTTGCTACAAGAGTTGGTATTCCAATTCCTAAATTCACATACATGTTGTGTTTTAGCTCTTGAGATATTCTCTGTGCTATTTGGTTTTTATCTAAAGCCATTATTCTCTTTTTCTGATGGTTCTTTGTTCAATTCTCTTCTCATAATTTTCTCCTTGTAATATTCTTTGTACAAAAATTCCTGGAGTATGTATTTGGTTGGGGTCTAATTCTCCTACAGGAACTAATTCCTCTACCTCAGCAACGGTAATTGTTCCTGCCATCGCCATAAGAGGATTAAAATTTCTAGCTGTTCCTTTAAAAATTAAATTTCCAGCAGCGTCTCCCTTCCAAGCTTTTACAAAAGCAAAATCAGCTGTAAGTGCCAACTCTAAAATATGAGGCTTCCCATTATATTCTCTTATCTCTTTTCCTTCAGCAACTTCAGTTCCATATCCAGCTGGAGTAAAAAACGCTGGAATTCCAGCTCCTCCAGCTCTACATCTTTCTGCTAAACTGCCTTGTGGAATTAGGTCCACTTTTAGTTCTCCACTTAGCATTTGTCTTTCAAACTCTTCGTTTTCTCCTACATAAGAAGATATCATTTTTTTTATTTGTTTTCTTTTAAGTAATAGTCCTAACCCAAAATCATCAATACCAGCATTGTTTGAAATACAGGTAAGTCCAAATAAATCCATTTTTGAAAGTTCTGTAATAGCGTTTTCTGGAATTCCTGAAAGTCCAAATCCCCCAAACATAAAAGTCATGTTGCTTTCTACTCCTTTTAACGCTTCATCAATATTATTTACAACTTTATTTATCATAATTAAAAATCTTCATTTGCATCTTCATCAAATAGTATAGATTGAATCTCATTGCAATTCATCTTTTCTTCTATATGGTCTCTTGTATCAATATCATATTCAAATATATCTTGTTCTGTTACACTAGTTATTGTTTCGTCATCATAAATTTTCCTCATAAAATTACCGAAAATTGGTAAAGCTGTATGAGATCCATATCCCTTTCTAGTGTTGAAATGAGCTGCTCTGTCTTCACATCCAACCCAAACTGATGTTACTAAATTTGGAGTAATCCCAACAAACCAACCATCAGAATAATTTTGTGTAGTACCAGTTTTACCTCCTATTTCTGCTTTTATATTATATTTACTTCCTCTTAAACTCATTCCGGTTCCTCTATATCCAATTGTTTCTCCTTTTTTATTGCCTTCTAAATATTTTTCTTCGCTTCTTACTCCTTGAACTACTCCTTTTAGTAATTCAACCATTATTGCAGCTGTTTGGTCACTTAAAACTTTTTTTGTCTCTATGGAGAACTCTTCTAAAACATTACCATCTTTATCTGTAATTTTTGTTATAAATAATGGCTCTATATAATTTCCATTATTTACAAAGGTAGAGTAGGCAGCTGTTATTTCTTTTACAGACATATCAAATGTTCCTAAACAAATTGAGGGTGAAGATTCTAGTGGAGAGGTAACCCCCATGTTTCTAGCCATCTTAATGACTGCTTCGGGCCCTGCGGTAGGCCCAATGTTTTCCAATATGCTAGCGGTCATAATATTTAGAGAGTTTGCTAATCCAAATTTTAGAGTGAGATTTAATCCGTCAAATTGTGGTGAAGAATTTTTAGGTATCCAATCTTCTTGAAGATTCCATTCATCTTTATAAAAAATAACTGGAGAATTAAGGATTTTATCACATGGTTCCATCCCTTCTTGAATAGCTAATGAATATAAAAATGGTTTAAAGGTTGATCCTACTTGTCTTTTACCTTGTAAAACATGATCGTATTGAAAATATTTGTGATTAATACCTCCGACATATGCTTTTACATGGCCTGTATTAGGATCTATACTCATCACTCCTGCGTGTAAAAAGAATTTATTATAAATAACAGAATCTCTTGGAGATATTAAGGTGTCTATTTCTCCTTTCCAAGAAAAAAGATGTGTATTTACTTTTGTATTAAAAATATCCTCTATTTCAGACTCTGATTTTCCTTGATTTTTTAATTTTCTATATCTTTCTGATCTTTTTACCGCTTGGTTTATTAATTCATCTATTTGTTGTTTGCTAAAATCTCTAGGGTATGGGGTTTTCCTGTTTTTATAAACTTCATAGAATTCTTTTTGTAAGACCTTCATGTGGTTTTTTACAGCTTGTTCCGCATGTTTTTGTATTTTGGAATCAATAGTTGTATAAACTTTTAGTCCGTCAGTATAAAGATTGTAATATTCTCCATTTGGTTTTTTGTGAGTTGAACACCAATTCTTTAACATTTCTCTAAGTTGTTCTCTGAAGTATGTGGATGACCCTTCGTTGTGTCCAGTTTTTTGAAAATCTAATGCTAGTGGTAGTACTTTTAGTGAGTCAAATTCTGTTCTTGATATCTTATTGTTCTTCATCATTTGAGATAAAACTACATTTCTTCTGTTTTGAGTGCCTTCAGGGTTTCTTATTGGGTTATATAAGGATGGGTTTTTTAACATTCCAACCAACATTGCGGCTTGATTTGTTGTTAATTTTTCTGATTTTTTCTGATTAAAGTAAATGTACGATGCAGAAGAAATTCCTACTGCTTGATTTATCCAATCAAACCTATTAAGATACATTTCAATAATCTCGCTTTTGGAATATCTTTTTTCAAGTTCTATTGCGACTACCCATTCTTTTAATTTTTGTTTTACCCTCTCAACTCCAGAAGAAGGTTGTTTTGTAAATAACATTTTTGAAAGTTGTTGAGTAATTGTGCTTGCTCCCCCAGAACTGCTGTTCCCTGATAACGCCCCATAAGTAGCTCTAAACAAAGAACGAATATCAATTCCTGAGTGTTGTTTAAATCTAATATCCTCTGTAGAGATTAAAGCGTCAATCAAAACAGGAGAAATATCTAAATAATGAACATTTGATCTGTTTTCTTCAAAATATTCTCCTAGAATTACTCCGTCTGATGAATATACAATAGTAGATAGTTTGTTTTTTGGATTTTCTAAATCCGAAAAATATATCATCTCAGAATCTCTCTTGCCATCTATTGGAAATTCCGTTATAGTATTAATTTTTACTAAATACATTGCGGTAATAAATACAAAAAAGGGACTTAAGCAAATAATCCAAATTAATATAATTTTTTTAATCCTCATTTTCTGTTGTTAAATAAAACAAAATATCTGAAATGCCATCCAATTTTTCTAATTCTGTAGAGGTGTTATCTCTCATAGCTAATTCTAAAGAAAAGGAGTGTAGCCCGTTTTGGTATATTTTTGGGGTTAATATTGTTGTTGTAAGCTCTTTAATATTACTTTTCCCTAAGCCTTTCCACTTTCCGTCATCTTCCGTTAAGTCAAAATTAATAATGTCTGTTGAAATTAGGTTTTCTTTAAAAGAATGATGTAGAAAAAAAATAATATTCTGATACTTATAAGAAGTATTGTGTCGGATTGAAATATTAGATATTCTAACTTGTGTAGAGTCTTCTGTGGTTATATGAAACTTTATATCATCTTGATAGTTCCAACTAGAATTAGGAAAAGAATGATAGTGTATGTTTTCGCTTTCGCATGAAAAAAGAAGAATGAAAATAATTGAATATGTAAAAATGTTATTTTTCATTCTTTGTTGTTTCCTTTCTGGTATTTCTTTTTTTCTTGTAGTTATTCTTGTTTTTGAAATTATTCTTTGATTTTGTTTTTTTGCTAGCTTGTTTTTTATCAAACCTATTAATGTTATCTTGACCAACAACATTATTATAATCTGCTTTTGAAACTTCTGTTTCTACTACAAATTCTTCTAATGATGTTGGGAGTTTTTGTTTTTTATTATCTTCTATTATTTGAAGTACTTGTTTTAATGAAAGTTCAAAGATTCCTGGTTCGTTAGACTTATAAACGTATTGTAGTTTTTTCTTAAATACGTCAATCTTTATTTGTTTAGCTTCTCCTTTTTTGGTTTTCAAAATTTGTTTTTGTTTTGGGAAATATTTTAAGCTGTCTAAATAAGAATCAAGCTCAAAGTTTAAACAACATTTTAACTTTCCACATTGTCCGGAAATTTTTTGTGGGTTTATGGATAGTTGTTGGTATCTAGCTGAAGATGTTGAAACTGCTGGAAAATCAACCATCCAAGTAGTGCAACATAATTCTCTACCACAACTTCCAATACCTCCAACCATTGCCGCTTCTTGTCTAACTCCAATTTGCTTCATCTCTACTCTAATCCCAAAAGTTCTAGAATATTCTTTTATTAACTCTCTAAAATCTACTCGTTTTTCAGCTGTATAATAAAAAACAGCTTTTGATTTATCTCCCTGAAACTCTACATCAACTAGTTTCATTTCAAGTTTATGGTTGTTGATTATTTCTTTTGCTTTTTTAAGAGTTGGTTGTTCTAAATCAATCGCTGATTCATATTTTGATAAATCCGTGTCTTTAGCGAGTCGATATATTTTTTTTAGTGGGTTTGTTTTTATGTTTATTTTTTTTCTTTTTATTTGATAATAAACAATTTCTCCAATCAATGTAATTTTACCAATATCATGACCCGAATTTCCTTCAACAGCAACAAAATCTCCTTCAGAAATACTTAAATTATCTTTGTTCTCAAAATATTCCTTTCTGTTCATTTTAAACTGAATCTCCACTAAATTTTTATTGGAATTGCTTTTTGCGTCTTCTACACTTGCAAGCCAGTTAAAAACTGAACTTGCTGCTGATCCCCTTTTTTCAGAAACCTTACATGTACTACATCCTCCACCTGTTCCGCATCCCATAATTATTAATTTTATTCTACAAATTTACGATTTACTTTTAATAGTCTCATTAATTGTAGTGAAAGTTCGTAAAACATGATTTTTGAGTTAGCGTTTCTTTCTATGTTTTTTATACATTCTTCCATTTTTTCACTTATTTCTGAAATATTTCCTTCATGAATAAATGGGTGGAATTTTGATAAAAACTTTTTTTCGTTTTCTGTAATATTTAATGTGTTTGGATCAGAAAAATGAATAATTAAGCAATTTCTAACCATTTTTAATGAATATTTTAAAAAAATGGATTGATTTCTTCTTCCTTTTTTAGTTCTTTCATTTACCCATTTTACAATTTCCTGAATATTTGCCGAATAACATAATCTCATCCATATTTGGAAATCATCAAAATTATCATCTGTAATAATGTCAGATTCTAAAACATGAATAGCGTCTCCCAAATTACCATCAGAATAAATAAGTGATTTTTCTAATTCTATAACTCCTTTTTCTGGGAATTTATTTTGTAGTATTTCTGTTTTTTCTTTAGAGGAGTAGTTTTTTATTTTTAGAATCTGTAATCTTGAAAGTATTGTGTTTAATAGTAGTTCAGAGTTTTCTGAAACCAATAGAAATATCGTTTTTTGTGGTGGCTCTTCTAACAATTTTAAAAGTTTGTTGGATGTAACGGTTTGCATCTTTTCTGGAATCCAAATTATCACAACTCTATATTCTGATTCGTAATGTTTTAGTGATAGTTTTTTATGTAAATTATCTGATTCTTGTGTGTAAATATATCCTGTTTTTCCTGTTTTATTTTCAGAAGAGAAAACATCAAACCAATTGTGTAAATTTAAATAGGGGTTCTTTAGAACTTCTTGTCTCCATTCTTTTGTAAAATTATCGCTTACAGCTTTTTTGATTCCGTTAATTGATAAAACGGGGAAAATTAAATGTAGATCTGGGTGAATTAACTTATTGTACTTCATGCAAGATTGGCATTCACCACAAGAATCTGAAGTTGTTTTATTTGTGCAATTTATGTATTGAGCAAAAGCAAAAGCAATAGCTAATTTTGGTCCACCTGATTTACCTAAAAATAATTGTGAATGACTTAGTCGGTTATTTTCTACCGAATTAATTAGTTGGGTTTTTAACTCCGTATTTCCTATGATGTCTTTGAATTTCATAAATATGTATCCGTCAAAATTACTATTTTTTAGGAATTTGTTCGATTGATTTTTTACTTTGTTTATTTTTGCAAAATGAAAAGCTTATTAAATCAAAATTTTGAAGGAAAAAGAGTTCTTGTTAGAGTAGATTTTAATGTTCCTTTAGATGAAGATTTTAATATTACAGACGATAGTAGAATAAAAGCTGCTTTACCTACTTTAAATAAATTAATTCAGGATAAAGCAAAGATTATTTTAATGTCTCATTTAGGAAGGCCAAGGGGTGTTGAATCAAAATTTTCATTATCTCATATTGTTGATTACTTACAGTCTATTTTAGAGGTAAATGTGTCTTTTTCTGAAAATTGTATTGGTAAAAAAGCAATGAGCTGTGTAAATGATTTGAAAAATGGAGAGGTTTTACTTTTAGAAAATTTAAGATTTCATAAAGAAGAAAAATCTGGGGATTACAATTTTGCTAAACAACTTTCTAATCTTGCTGATGTATATGTAAATGATGCTTTTGGCGCTGCACACAGATCTCATGCTTCTACATCTATTATTGCTCAGTTTTTCCCTAAGGAAAAATATTTTGGACTACTCTTAAAAAATGAAGTTGAGAATTTAGAAAAAGCTCTAAACTCTCCTAAAAAACCATTTACAGCAATAATTGGTGGTTCTAAAATTTCTGGTAAGATTGATGTAATAACTTCTTTGTTAGATAAGGTAGATAATTTAATTATTGGTGGTGGGATGGCGTATACTTTTGCAAAAGCAATGGGTGGAAATATTGGTAATTCTTTGGTAGAGTTTGATAAAATTGATTTAGCAAAATCAATTATTAATAAAGTGAAAAATAAAGATGTAAATTTACTTTTACCAATAGATTCGGTGAACGCAAGTAATTTTAGTAATGACTCAAACATCCGTTTTTCTGAAATTACAAATGTTCAAGATGGATATCTGGGTTTAGATATTGGAGAAGAAAGTACACGTCTTTTTTCAGAAGTAATTGAAAGATCTAAAACAATAATATGGAATGGGCCTATGGGGGTTTTTGAGATGAGTAATTTTGAAAACGGGACTAAAAAAATAGGGGAATCTATTTGTAGGTCAACAAAAAATGGAGCTTTTTCTTTAGTTGGTGGTGGAGATTCAGTAGCTGCTATTAAGAAATTTGGAATGCAAAATCAGGTAAGTTATATTTCAACTGGTGGTGGAGCAATGTTAGAATATTTAGAGGGAAGGGATCTTCCTGGTGTAAAAGCTATTATTAGTTAGGGTCTAATTCTTGCTTTAGTTCTTTGGTCTTGTTATTAAGAATATTTTGAGGTTCTGGATTATTCTTAATTTTTTCTTTTACTATCGGAATAATTGTTGGAATTATATTCTCAACTAAAGGGTAAAGTTTAGATTCTTCTTTCTGTTTTTTTGGTATTGTTGTATTAAAACTTTGTTCTAAATGATTAATTTCAAGCAAGATAAATGCAATTATCAAAATCGCTTTTATGCTTCCAAATAACAGTCCTGAAATTTTATTAATTAAATTAAGTTGTATTATTTTCACAAATTTATGAATTATAATGCCTGCTAATTTTAAGGAGAGGTAAATAGTTGTAAAAACTAAAGCAAAGGAAATAATAGCGTTATATTCTTCTATTTTTGGAAAGTTGTAATTTAGTTGTTGTTCAACATAAACTGAAAAATAACTAGCAACATATATTCCAGCTATAAGAGATATTAATGATATCAGTTCTTTTATTAAACCGTTAACAAAACCTTTAAAAGCTGCAATGAGAACTAAAATTATAATAATTATATCTATAAAATTCATGCTGTAAAGGTAGTATTTTAATACTTTAGCAATATGGAAGATCTAGAAAAAAAATGGAATGATTTAATTATATTGTTACAAGATGATTTTGATGAAGAGCTTAATTTAAAATCTATTTTGTTTTTGATTGGGGTACAAGAATTAGGACAAGGAATAAGAGATTTTGATAAAGAGGAGAAAACTTATTTATTACATATTGCTACATGTAAATTACTTTGTCCTTTCGGATATTACAGGTTTAAAAATATAGATGAAGATGGTTGGCCACATTATGAGGTTTTAAAAGATTTAGAAAAATTAAACCCTAGCTCTCAAGAAATACTTATGAAAAAATCAATAATAAATTACTTTAAGTAATTATGGTACTAGTACCGCTTCTACCGTTACTTGTTCTGTTTTTCCTATTAATAATCTGATAATTCCACTTCCTTCATAAGTATCGTTTCCTAAAGTTTTACTTACGGTTACATCTAAAATAGCTTCATATTTGTAAATAAATTCCGCTTTTCCGCTTGCGTCTGTTTCTTTTGTTTGCGTTAAATTGCTAATAGGGTCGGTTCCTGGTGATGCGTTTGGCTGGTCCAACACTACTGTTACTCCACTCATTGGATCTCCATTTGAGTCTACTACTTTAATTATTCCTATTGTATCTTTTTGTTTTTCGCAGGATATAAAAACTGTGGAAACTAAAAAAACTGCTAATAATATTGATGATATTTTAAGGATTGTCTTTTTCATGATTTATTAAAAATATTGTTTTACTTTGTAATCTGAATAATAAGCAAATATAAGTAATTATTTAAGATGTTAGAAAAAGTAAACAAACTAGTTGAAAAAGTAAATGGATTTACTCCTAATTCTGAAGAAGAGTTAAACAATTTTAGAATTGAGTATTTAGGGAAAAAGGGGTTGTTAAATGATTTGTTTTCCGCTTTTAAGGAGGTTCCTTCAGATCAGAAAAAAGATTTTGGAGCTGCTATAAATAATTTAAAGGTTTTGGTTCAAAATAAAATTGAGGAGTATAAAGATAGTTTTGAAACAGAAGAAACAGAAGAATCAATTGATTTAAGCCGTCCTGTTTCTTTAGATAATTTGGGAAGTCGTCACCCAATTTCACTGATAAGAAATGAAATTGTTGAGATTTTTAACCGTATTGGGTTTACTATTTCGGAAGGTCCTGAAATTGAAGATGATTGGCATAATTTTTCTGCATTGAATTTACCTAAAGAACATCCTGCTAGAGATATGCAGGATACTTTTTTTATACAAACTAATCCAGATGTCCTTTTAAGAACGCACACCTCATCTGTTCAGGTAAGGTACATGAATGAAAACAAACCACCTATTAGAACTTTGTCTCCTGGTAGAGTATATAGAAATGAAGCGATTTCCGCTCGTGCTCATTGTATTTTCCACCAAGTGGAGGGCTTGTATATTGACGAAAATGTAAGTTTTGCGGATTTGAAACAATGTCTATTGTATTTTGCAAAAGAGATGTTTGGAGAAAAAACAAAAATAAGGCTCAGGCCTTCTTATTTTCCTTTTACAGAACCCTCTGCAGAGGTAGATGTGAGTTGTAATATTTGTGGTGGGAAAGGATGTAATGTCTGTAAAAACACTGGGTATTTAGAGATTTTAGGTTGTGGAATGGTAGATCCGAATGTGTTGGAAAGCTGTAATATTGACTCTAAAAAATATAGTGGTTTTGCTTTTGGTATGGGAATAGAAAGAATTGCTATGCTAAAATATGGGGTAAATGATTTGCGCCTGTTTTTTGAAAATGATGTTCGCTTTCTAAAACAATTTTCTTCTTTATAATTTCTTATTCAATCTCTTCAAAATCTATTTTTTTTATCTCTCCTGTTTTTGTGTCTAGAAGATAATAATTATAAAACCATACTGTAGTTACAGACGATTTGTTAGAAATAGACCAGTATTCTGGGGTTTGGAGCTTGGATTCTCTTTTTTCAATTACTTGATACCTACCTGTTTCGTTGTTTGTTTCGTTGTCTGTTTCAATATTTCCACAAGAAAATAAAAATGGAACAAGTAGGATTAAGAAAAATATCTTTTTATTTAAATTTCCAATCATAGGTGTGTAGCTTTATCAATCTCTTGAAATAGAGATAGATTAATTATATGGAACATTAGAAAAATTACAGTCAAACGTAAGAGAGGGCCCAGAGCCTGAAATTGTATTTAATGTTACGTTTGTGCAAGATCCTGAAATTAATTTGTTAGTGGTATCAATCTGAGTAAATGTGAATGTCCCGTTATATGTTGTCCCACCAGTTATATTCATATATTGTGGGGCTGAAGCTCCACAATTTTTAGCCTCATAATTGATAGTTGTTACAATTGCACTAGGACCATTTACTACACTCCATTGATATGGAGTATTTAGTTGAATCGGACCAGAATTAAGTAAAGAAAAATGGATAGTAATATTCCAATCTGGCGCTCCTTGAGGAGAGTTGCATTGTGAATAAAAACTTAGGATAATCTGTTCTTGTGAATTAGTGTTAACATATTGGTTGCTTTGATCACAATTAGCAACAGGATTATAACTACTTAAAGGGGTTCCGTCAACTATTGCTGTTAAATTACCACATGTAGCACTAGCTACAACGGGTGATGGATTGTTTTGTTGACAATTACTAAATATTAACGGTAAAACTAGTAAGATTAAAAAAAAAAATTTCATGATAATTTGATTTTTATTAATGAATATATATCTTTATTTAAATTTCCAATCATAGGTGTGTAGGTTTTCTACAGAGTGTCTTAATAAATCAATTGCTCCTCTAACATCTTTTTTATGTACCATTTCAATTACTTGGTGTATGTGTCTTGTTGGTATAGAAACTGCCCCAGCAATACATCCTCCTGGGTTCATTCTTTGTATTCCTGCAGTATCCGTTCCTCCAGCTGGTAAAATCTCCAATTGTGTTTTTAATTTTTTCTTTTTAGCAATTTCCTTCATGTATTTTACCATTCTATAATCACAAACTGTAGAAGAGTCCATTACTTTAATACACGCTCCCTCTCCTAAAGCGGAGACCTGTTCTTGTTTGGTGCTTCCTTGAGTGTCCCAAGCGATAGTGGTGTCTAATCCAAATCCAAAGTCTGGGTTTA
>ENA-ORDR01000419-ORDR01000419.1-marine-metagenome-genome-assembly--contig:-NODE-419-length-21943-cov-5.019162_pt1 | contig 21943 bp, 23 predicted proteins | sample MGYA00240993_ERZ508538 | MGnify/ENA primary metagenome ERZ508538 (study PRJEB26207, sample SAMN05421999) | marine metagenome | isolation source: Monterey Bay, California, USA | place: USA:Monterey Bay... | reverse complement strand
GGGGAGTGCTCTAACATTTGTCCGAAATAATTACGGTATCTTTTTGGGGTGTAGACTGGAGTGTAGGATTCAACAATAAACATCCTGTTATTTGGAGTGTCAAATTTCATTGTATAAATCATTCCTCTAGGAATTACTAAATAATCACCTTCTTTAAATTTTATATTTCCTACAAAAGTTCTTAAAGTTCCTTTTCCTTTATGCACAAATATAACCTCATCACCATCCGTATTTTTATAAAAATAATCCTCCTCCAAATTAGTAGGAGCAGAAAGTAAAATATTCAAATCATTATTTATCATAATAGAAATTCTGCTCTCTAAATGATCGGCAACTTTAGGTGCCTGAAATCCATTTAACATATAGGATTTTAAGTTTTTATCCACAGCAATTTCAGGTGCAACCGAATATGCTTCTGTAATATTTTTAACCTGAGTTGGTCGGTGCAAATGATATAGTAAGGATGACATTCCATCAAAACCAATTGTTCCAAAAAGTTCTTCATAATGAATTTTCCCATCTTCTTTTCGGAAGGTAGTATGCCTTTTATGAGGCATCTTTCCTAATTTATGATATCTTGGCATTTGTTATTGTTTTGTGCAAATATATGACATAAAACATAAACAAAAGATGATTTTTGTACATCCTAATAATTAAAATGATATTTTTGCATTGAATGAAACTTCTAAGTTATAAATTACAGGATTCTGGACAGGGAAAAATTGGAGTATTACAAAAAAATATTGTATATAATCTGAATAATTGTTTTGGAAACATCTCAATAATAGAATTGATACAAATTGAAGACTATCAAGATAAAATTGCAGCCTTTATTTGTAATGAAGATTGCCAAAAACATGATATCGAAAACATAATTGTTTTGCCACCTTTAAAGCCAAATTCTTTTCGAGATGCTTATGCTTTTAGGAGACATGTAGCAACTTCCAGAAAAAATAGAGGAGCAGATATGATAGCTGAATTTGATCAATTTCCTGTGTTTTATTTTTCAAACCATAATGCAATATTTGCAGATAGTGAAGAAATTGAGATCATGCCAGACCATTTTAAAAAGTTAGATTACGAACTAGAATTCGCTATTGTAATTGGCAAAGGAGGAAAAAATATTTTATCAAAAGATGCGGATAACCATATTGCAGGATTTTGCATTCTGAATGATATAAGTGGAAGAACATTACAAAAAGAGGAAATGAAACTAAACTTAGGACCTGCGAAAGGGAAAGATTTTGCATCAGTTTTAGGTCCTTATTTAGTTACTTCTGATGAGATAGAACCTAGAAGTATTGATACAGAATATGGAAAGAAATATGATCTGAACATGAAAGCTTTTATAAATGGGGAGCTTTTATCTGAAGGAAATGCAAAAGACATGAATTGGACATTTGCTGAAATTATTGAGAGAGCATCCTATGGAGTAGAATTATTCCCAGGAGATGTTATTGGATCTGGTACTGTCGGAACAGGTTGCTTATTAGAAATAAACGGAACTAATAAAAGATCAAATCCTGACTATATGGAAAGATGGATAAAAGAAGGGGATGAAATAGAAATGCAAATTGAAGGGCTCGGAAGAATTACGAATAAAATTATCAAGTCAGATTCAACTCACTCTATATTAAAACTTAAAAAATGATAAAAACTTTAGATATAACAAAAGGTGAGACTGAAGGATTGTATAATTTTCTTTCCTCTGCAATTACTCCAAGACCAATTGCTCTTGTGAGTACAATTGACAAAGATGGCAGAATAAATTTAGCTCCTTTTTCATTTTTTAATGTGTTTTCAGTTAACCCTCCAATTTTGATTTTTTCACCAGTAAAAAGTGGGAGATTCGGAACAAACAAACATACTTTAGAAAACATTTTAGAAGTAAAAGAATGTGTTATCGGTTTAGTTACTGAAGACACAGCACAACAAGTTTCTTTGGCGTCTTGTAGTTTTGAAAAAGGTGTGAATGAATTTAAAAAAGCTGGATTTACGGAAGTTAAATCTGATTTAATTAATCCAAGTAGAATAAAAGAATCACCAGTGAATTTTGAATGCAAAGTAAATGATATAGTAGTTTTAGGAGAAGAAGGAGGTGCAGGAAATTTAGTAATTGCTGAAATTTTAAAAATGCATATAGATGAAAAAATTCTAGATAACGAAGGAAATATTGATCCTTTCAAGCTAAATATTGTTAGCCGATATGGAGATAATTGGTACGGAAAAACTACTAAGGATTCACTTTATGAAATTGCAAAACCTATTTCTAAAATGGGAATGGGTATAGATAATCTACCCGAGAATATTAAAAATTCCGAAATATTAACAGGAAGTGATTTAGCTATTTTAGCTTCTGCAGAAGAAATTCCTGAAAAGACTATTTCTGAAAACAATTTTTCTGAAACAGAAAAACACAAACAAGCAAAATCACTTTTGTCAGAAGGGAAGTCAGAAGAAGCTTGGCAGAAACTTCTTTAATATGATAAAAGAGTTTGTAAAAAATATCCTCTTTTACTTAAAGAAAAATAATCATAATTTTTCGCCTATTTTCATTATAGGTTGTGGAAGATCCGGAACTACAATTTTAGGAAAAACTTTGTCTGAACACCCAGACATTAAATATCTGAATGAGCCCAGACATTTATGGCATAAAGTATATCCAGAATTTAATATTTGGGAAGAAAATATTAGTAATCCTGTGCTATTTGCTGATGAAAAAAATACAGATTCGATAAGAACTACTCAATTACGGAAATTGTTTTTCAGAGAACAAGTTTTATCAAATTCAAAAGTAGTTTTAGAAAAACTTCCAATTAATAATTTTAGATTAAAATTCTTAAAAAAATCTTTCCCTAAAGCTAAATTTATTTATCTGACAAGAAACGGATTAGAAGTAAGTAAATCAATTGAAAGAAGAATACAAAAACAAAATTGGTTTACTGGGAAAAAGTATGAATTACTAAAAGAATACGAACAAAAAACTTCTTCAGAATATAATCCGAAAACAGATTTAGAAAAAGGTATGTGGGAATGGAAATTATCAATTATGGAAAGTGATAATTTCTTTAAGAATTTAAAGAAATCACAATACATTCATTTGTCTTATCAAGATTTTATTGAAAACCCTGAAAAGAAAACTCAGGATATATTCAACTTTTTAGATCTTAACTCTTCAGAAGGATTAGTAAAAAAAATTTCCGGTACAATACAAAGAAAAAACCCAAAACAAGAAAAAATTGAAACAGAAAACTTAAAAGAAATTGGAGGAGTGTTATTAAATGAGTCAATTAGTAATACATATTCTCCTTTTTAATATATTAGCCAACAAATAAAAATAAAAATATTATGACATTTAAATTACCAAACTTACCATATGCTTATGATGCATTAGAACCAAATATTGATGCAAAAACAATGGAAATTCATCATAGTAAACATCATAACGGATATACAAATAATCTTAATAACGCTATTGCAGGAACTGATTTAGAAGGAAAATCAATAGAAGAAATTTGCTCTACTCCTGGACTTAGCGGGGGGGCAAGAAATAACGGTGGGGGATACTACAACCATAATATGTTTTGGACCTCTATGAGTCCAAACGGGGGTGGGGAACCAACAGGAAAATTAGCAGATGTAATGCATGAAACTTTTGGAAGTTTTGAAAGTTTTAAAGATGAATTTTCGAAAGCTGCATCAACAAGATTTGGATCAGGATGGGCTTGGATGGGTGTTAAAAATGGAACATTAAAAATCTCATCAACTGCAAATCAAGACAATCCGTTAATGGACGATCAGTGTGGTTGCACTCCTATTTTATGTTTAGATGTTTGGGAACATGCATATTACCTAAACTATCAGAACAGAAGACCTGATTACATAAACGCCTTTTTCAATGTGATTAACTGGGAAGAAGTAAACAACAGATTTGAATCTGCATTAATATAATATTAAAGTATATTTTTATACATTTGCGACACTAAAATTTTAAAAACTAATATAAAATGAAAAAAGGAATTGCATTATTTACACTTATAGCTGTTTTATTTACAGGAAACTTATCTGTTTACGCACAAGACACTACATTATCAGAAGACACAACTGAAGTAGTAACAGAGGAAGCTACTTCTGAAGAAACTTCAAATGAAGAAGAGGCGGTGGAAGAAGAAACTTTTCACCAAATTATCAAACAAAAATTTATGGAAGGAGGTCCTGAATTTATGGGGATTGTTCTTTTATGTTTAATTTTAGGTTTAGCTCTTGCTATCGAAAGAATTATCTATTTAAATATGTCTACTACTAATTCTACAAAATTATTAAATGATGTAGAAGGAGCTTTAAAGAATGGAGGTGTAGATGCCGCTAAAGAAATCTGTAGAAACACAAGAGGTCCAGTTGCTTCTATATTTTATCAAGGTTTAGATAGATCTGATGAAGGATTAGAACAAGTTGAAAAATCAATTGTTGCTTACGGAAGTGTACAAATGGGACTTTTAGAAAAAGGACTTTCTTGGATTTCATTATTTATTGCTTTAGCTCCTATGCTTGGGTTTATGGGTACCGTAATTGGTATGATTGGTGCTTTTGACTCTATTGAAGCTGCCGGAGATATTTCTCCTTCATTAGTTGCTGGGGGTATTAAAGTTGCTCTTTTAACAACTGTATTTGGTTTGATTGTTGCAATGATTCTACAAATATTTTATAACTACTTAGTAGCTAAGGTAGATTCTATTGTAAACGATATGGAAGATGCATCTATCAAATTAGTTGACATACTTGTAAATAATAAATAGTTAAATGTTAGATATTGTCTTAATTTTATTGGCAATAAATACGATTGTATCAATTGTTAATCGTAATTATTTAAATCTATCTCTGATATTCCCTCCTTTTGGGGTTGGAAAATATTTCTTTGGGAAGAAGAATGTAGAAAATGAAAATCCTATAGAATACCTCATAGCTTCTATAAAAGGATTTATTTTATATTACATTATTTATTGTATGACAGCTTTTATTTGGGGAGATGCATTTATATTATCGATAATACCACCTATAAATCCTTTTATTTTAACTTATATTCTATTAGCAATAACTGTATTATCAATTATATTATTTACTATCATATATTATCTAAAGAAATATCTTAAAATTACCAATATTATCTTGTTAATTGCATGTACAATTGGAGCGTTATTATTACTTAGCGTGTTATTATCCTTAGTTGTAAAAATTATTAGCGATACACGAACAGAAACGTTGGTAAATACAGGGTTATTTTCATTTTATATTTTATTAGCTCTTTCCGCTGCATTAATAACTATTTTCTTATTTATAAAGAATTGGAAAAAAGCTATGATTTATATTTTACTTATCTCAATTTTACCATTCAATATGTATTATAATGTTATTGATATCTTTGCGTTATCTAATTTAGGAATTATTATTACACCAATACTTATAATTTTAGCTATTCTGTTTATTGGAATATCAAATATTTATCAATTAATTAGTCATTGGCCACACAATAAATCAAAAATAATAAAAGCTATTCTTTATTATGGTTCAATAGGAGGAATATTACTATTAACCTACTACTTAGCTGATGGAAACGTTATAAATTCTTGGGAGAAAATAGGCGTGACTACATTTGTATCAAAATCTGTAACAACAGGACTCAGTATGGTGGTTATTCTTTTAATTACTTTGGTTTCACTTATTACTTGGGGTATAGTTAGTTCTTATGGTAAAAAATTAAAAAATAATAACTAATGGGAAAAAGAAGAGAATTACCTGAAATTAATGCCGGCTCTATGGCCGATATTGCTTTCTTATTACTTATATTCTTTTTAGTTACAACAACTATGGATGTAGATTCTGGTATTTCTAGAAAATTACCTCCTATGCCAGAAGAAAATATAGAAACTCCTGAAATTCATAAAAGGAATATTTTTGTTGTTCTGATAAATAAAAATAATAAAGTTTTATGCGGAATTGGATCTCCAAAAAACATGGTAGAAATTGATGGAAACGGAACGATTAGTTCTTCTTTAAAAGAAGATGTGAAAGAGTTTGTTAGTAATAATGGAAGAAATGAAAACTCTTCTGAAAACCCTGAAAAAGCAGTCGTTTCTTTACAAAATCAGGAAGGAACTTCTTACAATATGTATATACAAGTACAGAATGAACTTACCAAAGCATACAACGAATTAAGAGACGTAAAAGCAAACATTGATTACGGAAAAGATTTTGACAAATTAGAAGTGGAGGAACAAAAAATTGTTAAGAAATTTTATCCTATGAAAGTTTCGGAAGCAGAAACAAAAGCAAATTAAAGATGAGTAAATTTAAAAAAGGAGGAGGAAAATCAATGCCGGCAATATCTACCGCATCACTCCCAGATATTGTATTTATGTTACTTTTCTTCTTTATGGTTACAACTGTTATGAGAGAAACAACACTTAAGGTTGATGTAAAATCTCCGGAAGCTACTGAAGTAAAGAAGATGGAGAAAAAATCTTTAGTAAGTTATATTTATATTGGTTCTCCAACAAAAACTCAACAATCTACTTTTGGTACTAAAGCCAGAATTCAACTTAATGATGTTACTTTTAGCAGAAAAGAAGTAGGAGAAATACAAAACTTTATAAATGCAGAACGACTTGCTAAAGATGAGTCTGAGATACCATATATGACAACATCAATTAAAGCAGATGAAAATGTTACTATGGGTATTGTTACAGATGTAAAACAAGAACTCAGAAAAGTAAATGCTCTTAAAATAAACTATTCTACTCGTAAATCAAAAGAGAAAAACTAAATTTCCTCTCTACTATTTATCTTTTTAAATAAATAGATAAATAACATTACAACTACAAAACTGATACTAGCTTGCAAAAAGTTAATATCAGTTTTTTCTATTTCAGAGATATCCGTATTTAATTTATTTGCAAATGCAGAGTACATAATCAATACCGCTAAGGCATTATTTATAAAATGAGCTATAATCGGCATCCATAAATTTTTAGAGTAATAAAACAAATACCCTAAAATAATTCCTAAAATGAATCTTGGTAAAAAACCAAAAAACTGCATATGTATTGCCGAAAAAATAAATGAGGATACAAAAATTGCTAAATGAGGACTTTGTAGCATGAAATGTAATTTCTTTTGCAAAACACCTCTAAATACCATCTCCTCTCCAATTGCTGGGATAAATGCAATTAAAAATAAATTAAACAAAAGATCTGAAGTATTTTCCATTTTCAGAAATGCTTCTGTAATAGTTTTAGCGTTCTCTTCCATCAATTTCATACTTTCTACTACTGACGGAATAAATGATTTTAAGGAATTAATAATTTCTAAGTTCCATTGCATGCTTACAGCAACCAAAATCTGAGAAAACAACATAATTAAAATAATCAATAAAACATTTTGTCTTTTTATTTTCTTTCTGAGATCTAAATTATTAAACAGATTACCACCTTCAAAATACGACAGTAATAATGGAGGAACAATAAAAATAAACACAGATGTAATAAGTTGCATTAGTTTAATCAGGAAAATATTATCCGGATTTGTTAAATCAGATCTTAGTATATCCGTATCGGTTGTAATGATAGCACTGGATAGAAAGCCAACAATTGATGAGATGAAAATTATAAGAACAAAAAAAAATAATTTTTGTCCTTCTGTTTTTTCTTTATAGATTCCTTTAAGGTTCATTTGCTTTCTTATTTTTGTAAAAATATGTCGGTAAAAATAGGAAAAATAGATTTAGGGGAATTCCCTCTTTTGCTTGCTCCAATGGAGGATGTAAGCGATCCCCCGTTTCGTGCTCTTTGCAAAAAACATGGTGCTGATTTAATGTTTACCGAATTCATTTCTTCTGAAGGATTGATAAGAGATGCCAATAAAAGCACACAGAAACTAGATATTTATGATTTCGAACGGCCAATTGGAATACAAATTTTTGGTTATGATATAGAAAGTATGATGGAAGCTACCAGAATCTGTGAAAAAGCAAATCCAGGAATAATTGATATTAATTATGGTTGCCCGGTAAAAAAAGTTGCTAAAAAAGGAGCTGGTGCTGGTATCCTTAAAGATATTCCGAAAATGGTAGAAATGACAAAATCAATTGTAAAATCTACTAACATTCCGGTAACCGTAAAAACCCGCTTAGGTTGGGACGAAAACTCCATGCATATTGTTGAAGTTGCAGAAAGGTTACAAGATGTAGGAATACAAGCCATCTCCATACACGGAAGAACCCGAAAACAAATGTATAAAGGGTCTGCAGATTGGACTTTGATAAAAGCCGTAAAAGACAATCCCAGAATGAATATTCCTGTTTTCGGGAATGGAGATATTGACTCCCCAGAAAAAGCCAAATTAATGAGAGATGAATTCGGATTAGATGGAGCTATGATTGGAAGAGCATCAATCGGTAACCCTTGGATTTTTAATGAAATAAAACACTACCTTAAAACAGGAGAACATTTAGCAAGACCTACAATGCAAGAAAGAGTAGAATCTTGCAAACAACACCTAAAACATTCAATTGAGTGGAAAGGAAGTATTTTAGGAATAGTAGAAATGAAACGACACTACAGCAATTATTTTAAAGGCATCCCACATTTTAAAGATTACAGAATAAAAATGGTTACATCCTATAATGAAAATGAAATTTTTGACACTTTAGATGAAGTAGCTAAAGAGTTTAAAGATTCTGAGTTTTAAGAAATTTACTTGTTAATCCTTTTGCCGGAAGATAAGAAGCAATTAACCCAATAAACAGAACTATACACTCTACAATTAATACATCTATCCAATCAACTCTTATCGGGTACGCACTAACAACAAAGTTTCCTTGCAATGAGATAAATTCGAAATGTTGTTGAGAAAAAGAAAATGCAATCCCAAAAAACAATCCGATAAAACTCCCAAATAATACTCCCAAAAAACCTTTTGTAAAAAATATATTCTGAATCTGTTTTTTTGTGCTCCCTAGCTGCCAAAATGTTTTAATATCATTTTGTTTATCAATCATCATCATACTTAATGAGCTTACAATATTAAAGCTAGCAATTATCAAAATAAATATTAAGATTAAAAACACAGCTAGTTTTTCAGAGTTTAGTAATTTATATAAAAACTCATGTTGTTCCAATCTTGTTTTTACAATGTATTCTTCCCCTAGTTTTTCAGACAGTTTATCCGAGAAATCACTCATCCTTCTCGGATCTCTTAAATTTATTTCTACACTAGTGGATTCTCCTTCTCTATCCAAAACTTGCTGAAGTACATAAAGCGGTGTAATAATATATTTATTGTCATATTCTGCTTGCACAGAAAACACTCCCAAAGGAGTAAAAACAGATCTAATTAAATCAGATTTATCTTTAATATATTTCGAATCTTTATTAGGAGATGTAATAGTAAGCTGAGAAAACATATCTGATAAATCAACATCCAAATTATAATATACTCCAGCTCCAATTATCAAAACCTTTTTATCCTGATAAAACTCATTATTAAAATACTCACCAAGTTTAATAATACTATCTACATCAACTATTTTAGGATAATTTACATCAACTCCTTTTATCTGAACTATTATCTGATTTTCTTTATGTTCCAAAAAGACTTTCTCTTCTAAAACATAAGAATAATTCTCAATTTCCTGTTCTTCAGAAATCAAATCATTAATTTCATTAATCTTAAACGTTTTCCCTTCAGATGTAGTAATCTGTATGTGAGGATCAAAAGAGTTGTACATATCTAATACTAACTTTTCGAAACCATTAAAGACGGAGAGGACAATAACCAATGCTGCTGTTCCGATAGCAACTCCAAACAAAGATATATAAGAAATGATATTTACTACATTTTTACTTCTTTTTGTAAATAAATATCTCTTTGCTATAAAAAAGGGGAATTTCAAATTTTAGTATTATTTTTTCAAAAGTCTGTCAATTTCTTCTGCATATTCTGCCGAATCGTCAAGATAAAAAGCAAGTTCCGGCACAATTCTTAAGCTGTTTCTTAAGCTTTTACCTAATAATGTTCTGAAAACTTTTTTATTGTCATTAAGAATCGAAAGTGCATCTTTTGGATTTTCTACAGGGAATAAACTTAAATATATTTTAGCTAATGATAAATCCGGAGAAACCCTAACAGATGTTGTGGTTACTAAAATATTACCTAAAAACTGATGTGTTTCCTTCTGAAAAATCAGTGATAATTCTTTCTGTATTAATTTTGATACTTTCTTTTGTCTTGTAGTTTCCATAAGGCAAAGATAGATAATCTATATACTAATTCTTACATTTGCCGTTATGAAAGATTTTTTCAGAATATTAAGATATGTAAAACCTTATTATAATTACGCTATCCTCAATGTAGGTTTTAATATCCTTACCGTACTTTTTTCGTTAGTATCGCTTACCATGATTATACCTTTTTTAGGATTACTTTTCGATACTCTGGAAGTAGAAGTTACATCTCAACCCGAACTTTCATTTTCAGCATCTTCAGTAAAAGATTATTTTTATTTTCAAATAAATTCAATTATTGAATCAGGTACAAAAGTAGATGCTCTATTATTTATTTGTGGATTAATTCTTGTTACCTTTTTCTTTCGTAATCTGTTCCGATATCTATCTTTATTTGTTTTAACTCCTATCAGGAATGGTGTTGTACATGATTTAAGAACTACTCTGCATAAAAAGGTTATTTCTTTACCAATTGGATTTTTTACTGAAAAAAGAAGAGGTGATATTACCTCACGAATGACAACTGATTTGGTTGAAATTGAATGGTCAATTATGAGTTCCTTAGAAATGATTTTCAGAGATCCACTTCAGATAATTATATATTTAATTACTTTAATTATTATTAGTCCTCAACTTACTTTGTTTGTTATTGTTTTATTTCCTATTACCGGATTTCTGATTGCTAAAATTGGTAAAAGTTTGAAAAAAACTTCCGAGAAAAGCCAAGAAAAAATGGGAGACATTTTATCTGTTTTGGATGAAAATATTGGTGGATTAAGAGTTCTGAAACTTTTTAATGCAGAAAAAACAGCACATCATAAATTTGAAAAAGAAAGTGAAAAATACCAATCCTTAATGACTTCTCTTTTAAGAAAAAAGGATATGTCGTCTCCAATGAGCGAATTTATGAGTACTATAATAATGGTAGTGGTAATGTGGTTTGGAGGAAGGTTAGTTTTAGGAGGTAATTCTTTATTAAGTGCAGAAGAATTTATCGGATATATCTTGATTTTTTCTCAAATAATCCCTCCTGCAAAATCATTTACAACTGCCTATTACAGATTGCAAAAAGGGGCAGCTGCTTCAGCAAGGGTTTATGAATTATTAGATACTGAAAATGAAATAAAAGATAGTAAGAATGCAATAAATCTGTCAAAAATAAATAAAAATATTTCTGTAAAAGAAGTTAATTTTAAGTACGAGAACAAAGAAGTTCTTCAAAATATCTCTTTTGAAATTTCTAAAGGAAAAACTATTGCTCTTGTCGGAAAATCTGGTAGCGGAAAATCAACTATTGCTGATTTATGTGCAAGATTCTACGATATAACAGATGGAGAAATATGTATTGATAACAAAAATATTAAAGATATTTTACTTACTGATGTCAGAAATTTAATGGGAGTAGTTTCTCAGGAATCTATTTTATTTAATGATAGTATCTACAACAATATTTTAATTGGGAATTCATCTGCAACAAAAGAAGAAGTGATAAATGCAGCTAAAATTGCCAATGCTTATGATTTTATTACAGAATCAGAAAACGGTTTTGATACAAATATTGGAGAAAGAGGAGATAAACTCTCTGGAGGACAGAAACAAAGAATTAGTATTGCCAGGGCTGTTCTTAAAAACCCAGAATTTTTAATTTTAGATGAAGCTACCTCAAGCTTAGATACTGAATCTGAAAAACTAGTGCAGGAAGCTCTGAGAACATTAATGAAAGATAGAACAACTTTGGTAATTGCACACAGGCTTTCTACAATAAAAGATGCAGATGAAATATTAGTTTTAGATGAAGGAAAAATTGTTGAAAGAGGAACTCATGAAAGTTTGTTAAATGAAGATGGAGTATATAAAATACTCATTAACCTTCAGAATATTTCTTAATATAAAAAATTGTTATAAGGGTATCTTTTAACATGCAATTCCTTTATTCTTTTATAAAGCAATTCTCTTAATTCACTAAAGTGAGTTTTATTTAGTGCGGAAATAAAAATAGCTTCATCATTAGATTTTGCCATCCAAGTTTGTTTTAATTCTTCTAAAGAAATATTTTCTCTTGTTTTAGGTAATAAATCGTCTTCTTCTTTTGGGGTAAAAGAATAATTATCTATTTTATTAAACACAATTATAGATGGGATATCAGAAGCTCCAATTTCAGCAATCGTTCTTTCTACCACCTCAACATGGTCTTCAAATGATGCGTTGGAAATATCAACAACATGTAATAATAAATCTGATTCTCTTACCTCATCTAAGGTAGATTTAAAAGATTCTACCAATTGATGTGGAAGTTTCCTGATAAAACCAACTGTGTCAGCAAGTAAAAATGGTAAATTCTGGAAAACAACTTTCCGAACTGTTGTATCTAAAGTAGCAAAAAGCTTATTTTCTGCAAAGATATCTGATTTTGAAAGTTGATTCATCAAAGTAGATTTACCCGCATTTGTATATCCCACTAAAGCTACACGAATCAAATGTTCTCTTCTTTGTCTTTGAGTTTGGCCTTGCTTATCAATTTTTACCATCTTCTTTTTCAGAAGAGCTATTTTATCTTTAATTATCCTTCTATCTGTCTCAATTTGTGTTTCCCCAGGTCCTCTCATCCCAATCCCCCCCTTTTGTCTTTCAAGGTGGGTCCACATTCTAGTTAATCTTGGTAATAAGTATTGATATTGAGCAAGTTCTACTTGAGTACGAGCTTTTGCAGTTTTTGCTCTTGAAGCAAAAATATCCAATATCAAATTGTTTCTATCCAGAATTTTACATCCGTAAATTGCTTCAACATTTCGGAGTTGAGAAGGAGATAATTCATCATCAAAAATAATAATATCAATTTCATTTTCTTCTGCAAAAAGTCGGACTTCTTCCGTTTTTCCTTTTCCTAAAAATGTTTTGTTATCTGGATGTGGTAATTTTTGTGTGAATTGTTTTACGGTTTCAGCACCTGCTGTTCGAGCCAAAAAATCTAACTCTAACAAATATTCGGCAACAAGTTCAGATGTTACATTTGGAGTAATTAAGCCAATTAAGACTGCTTTTTCATGCATTTATATCAAGACTATTTTTTTCTAGCAGATATAAAACTTTGAATAAAAGTAATCATTGATATGACTCCAGTAAGAAGCATGAATCCATTTCTAATAATTCTAATTGTACTTTCATCTGAAATTGCAGCGCTAAATGGTTTTAAATAGATCGCTATAATCGCAATTAAGGTCAGTAAAACTGCTATATGTGATATAACTTTATTTTCTTTCTTTAGGCCATTATGACATAATAAAAGAAAAATAGCAAATACTATTGGTATTAGCGCTGTATAATTATTCGTCTTTTCTAAAGTAGGCTCAAAAGCTAATATAGCCCATATTGGCATTGCAATTAAAGTTAAACTATTAATAAAGTTAGCTTGTGTAGTTTTCATAATATTTTATTTTTAGTTTGTAAAGTTATCAAAAATTCCTTTCCCTATTACATAAGGTATAAGGATATATAAAATAGTGTCTCTAATCAAATAAAACATAAAGAAGTAAAATAGTAGTTTCCATCCTCCCTTTTTAAAAACTCCTCTAAATCCGTCTTTTTTGAAAACTTCAGTATACTTTTTAATAAATCTTGGTATCAGAAAACCCATTTAAATTATTTTATTTTTAATCTTCTGCAAAGAAAAGAAAATAAGTTTATTAAAAATTGTAAATTGTGGGCTTTAATTTTATATTATGAAGTTTATAAAAACATTATTATTTCTATTACTGCCATTCACACTTTTTTCTCAAGAAAGTTTCCCAGATGATGGAGTAAAATCAACTTTTTCTCCAATTTATGCATTTACAGATGCACACCTAATTGTATCGTCAGGAAATGAAATAACAAATGGAATTTTATTAGTTAAAGATGATAAAATTATAGGAGTTGGTAAAGACATAACTATTCCTGAAGGCGCGATAATTCTAAATGTAAATGGAGATTATATTTACCCTTCTTTTATTGATTTATATTCAAATTACGGACTACCTGTCCCAGAAAGAGGCTCTTATAACTTCAGGCCTCAATATGAAAGCAACAAAGAGGGTGCTTATCATTGGAATGAGTCAATACATCCTGAAGTTAATGCATCTGAAGAATTTAGGTATAACGAAAAACAATCTCAATCTTATCTGAATAACGGATTTGGTATTGTCCTTACAAATAATATGGATGGTATTGCAAGAGGAACAGCTGCTTTGGTTTCTTTATCTAATCAAAAGGAAAATAAAAGTATTCTGAATGATAAGTCCGCCTCATGTTTTTCATTTAAGAAAGGGGTTTCTTCACAAAAATATCCTTCTTCACTTATGGGAAGTATTGCACTTTTAAATCAATTATTTTTAGATGCTTATTGGCATCAGAAAACAGGAAACACTACAAACTTATCCTTTAATGCTTTTAACAATCAGTATGAATTACCACATGTTTTTCATTCAGATTTAGTTACAGATTATAATCGTATTTATAAAATATCTGATGAATATGAAATTGATTTTATTGTTAAAGGAAATGGAAAAGAATATCAAAGTATTGATGAACTGAAAAACTATAATTTTCCTATTATTTTACCTCTTAACTTCCCGAAAGCATATGAAGTTAATAATCCTGAAGAAAGTGACATTTTAACACTTTCGAAACTAAAACATTGGGAAAGTGCTCCGTTTAACCCGAGAATATTATCAGATAATAATATTGATTTTTGTTTTACAATGTCAGGTATAAATAAACCTATTGATTTTATAAAAAACTTAAGAATTACTATTGAAAAAGGACTTAGTAAAAATAAAGCTTTGGATGCTTTAACGATAGTTCCGGCTACTTTAGTAGAAGAAGAAAACAGATTAGGAACTTTAGAAAGAGGGAAAAAAGCAAACTTTATTATTTGTAGTTCAGATATATTTGAAGATGGTGTAATTTATGAAAATTGGACAAATGGAATTAGAAATATTATTAACGAAAAAACAGAAATAGATCTTAGAGGGTTCTACACATTCTCTACTGAAAATGAAAAAAAACAAATTTCTATTTCAGGAACAATCTCTAAATTAAAAATGCAAGAAATTACTTCTGATTCTACTTCAATAAAATATGAATTAGAAACTAATGAAAATAATATTGTCTTTAACACTAAAGATATTTCTGTAAGAGGAACTGCTTTGTTTTCGGATGGGATTTTTAAAGGTACATATCAAAATCTGGATGGAGAAAATTTTGAGTTTACAATGACAAGAGATTCTTTACAGTCAGATGAAACAAAATTGTTTTCTGCAAATTACGACACAATTATTCCTTCAATTTATTATCCGAATAAAGCATACGGAAACGCTTACAGTCTAATTTCTGTTCCTACTATATTTACAAATGCAACAGTTTGGACAAATGAAAATGAAGGGATTTTATTAAATACAGATGTGGCAATTCAGGATGGAAAAATAATTGCAATTGGATCTAATCTAAAAAAAGAAGAACTTTGGCCAAAAACTAAAATTAGAGTTCAGTTTATTGATGCAACAGGAAAACATATCACTTGCGGAATAATTGACGAACACTCCCATATCGCAATAAGTAGAGGGGTGAATGAAGGAAGTCAAGCGGTAACGTCAGAGGTGAAAATTGGAGATGTAATTAACCCGAATGATCATAATATTTATAGGCAACTTTCTGGTGGAGTTACGGCATCACAACTGTTACATGGTTCCGCAAATCCGATTGGAGGTCAATCAGCACTTATAAAACTAAGATGGGGAAGTACAGCTGAACAGATGAAAATTGAAGGTGCAGATGGATTTATAAAATTTGCACTAGGTGAAAATGTAAAACAATCCAATTGGGGAATGTTTAACACACGATTTCCTCAAACCCGAATGGGAGTAGAACAAGTTTTTTATGATGCATTTTACAGAGCAAAATCATATCAAAAACAATGGGATGAATATAATTCTTTATCTGCATTACAAAAGAGAAAAACAATTCCTCCTAGAGCAGATTTAGAGTTAGATGCACTTGTAGAAATTTTAAATTCTGAAAGGTTTATTACATGTCATTCTTATGTTCAGTCAGAAATAAATATGTTGATGCATGTAGCCGACTCTATGGGTTTTACAATAAATACATTCACACATATTTTGGAAGGATATAAAGTAGCTAATAAACTAAAAAAACATGGTGCAGGAGCTAGTACTTTCTCGGATTGGTGGGCGTATAAGTTTGAGGTAAATGAAGCTATACCATACAACGCAACAATTTTAAATAATAAAGGAATTGTTACAGCTATTAATTCGGATGATGCAGAAATGGGAAGAAGATTAAATCAGGAAGCGGCTAAAGCGGTAAAATATGGAGGAACATCTGAAGAAGACGCTTGGAAAATGGTAACACTAAACCCAGCAATTTTATTACATCTGGATGACAGAATGGGAAGTATTAAAGTCGGAAAAGATGCGGATATTGTTATTTGGAATGGGAATCCTCTTTCAGTTTATAGTAAGGTAGAACAAACCTATGTGGACGGAAAATTACTCTTTGATATTACTAAGAACTTAGAGTTGATGAAAAGAGATTTAAAAGAAAAAATGAGAATTATAAATAAGATGGTAAACGGAAATACTGATGAAGAAAAACAAAAAGTTGTTCCTACAATTGACAAACATTACCATTGCGAAACTATTGAGAATTATGAATAAAAATATATTTTACATACTTGCATTATCTTTACTATCAATAAATATATCTGCCCAAAAAACTACTTTGTTTATGGGTGGAATAGCACATCTTGGAAACGGAGAAAAAATTGGAAACTCAATAATTGTTGTAAAAGATGGTAAGTTTGATTTGGTAGCAGATGCTAGCCGAATAAGGATTGACCCAACAGCTTTTGATACCATTATCCGTATTTACGGTAAACATATTTACCCTTCATTTATATCTCCAAATACAACACTTGGTATTACGGAAATTGATGCAGTAAAAGCCTCTGAAGATTATAGTGAAGTTGGTAGGTTTAATCCGAATGTAAGATCGTTAATTGCATTTAATACCGACTCAAAAGTTCTGAAAACGGTTAGAAGTAATGGAGTACTAATTACACAAGCAACTCCTAGAGGAGGAGTTATCTCCGGATCTTCTTCTGTAATGTATTTAGATGGTTGGAATTGGGAAGACGCTCAGATAAAAACTGATGATGGTATACATTTAAATTGGCCTTCTTTTTTTCATACTTCAGGTTGGTGGGCAGAACCTGGTAGCACATCAGAAAATAAAAATTATAATAACTCTGTAAATGAAATTAAAAACTATTTTGAAATAGCTAAATCTTATTTTGAAAGTTCTGTAGAAATGGATATAGAATTAGAGTCTACAAAAGGTTTATTTGACGGAAGCAAAAACTTATATGTACATGCAGATTACGCTAAAGATATTCAAGAATCTGTGAGAATGTTTAAAGATTTCGGAATACAAAATGTGGTAATAGTTGGAGGAAAAGGATCTCTTGGTGCTTTAAGAATATTAAAAGAAGAAAATATCCCAATTATATTAGAAAGAGTTCATTCTTTACCTAGAAATGAAGACTCTCCTATCGACCAGTTTTATGTGTTACCAAAACAACTAGAAGAAGAGGGAATCTTGTTCTGTTTGGCTTATAACGGAGATATGGAAGCTATGGGAAGCAGAAACCTATCATTTACTGCTGGTACTTCTGTTGCATACGGTTTGGAAATGGAAAAAGCTATTTCTACTATTACACTAAATACTGCCAAAATACTTGGTATTAATGAAAATATTGGAAGTATCGAAAGGGGAAAGGAAGCTACCTTTTTTATTAGTTCTGGGGACGCATTAGATATGAGAACAAGTAATGTAGAACAAGCTTTTATTAAAGGAAATCCTGTAGATTTAAACAACCACCAAAAAGAGCTTTTTAATAAATATAAGGGAAGGTAGTTTTTAGAAAATGATACTATCATTTAATACTATCAAACAAATAATGGATTTTCGAACATTGAGAGAGAAATGGGTTATACTTCACATTCGTTCAGTATGACGATATTATGCTCCCCTATTGGGGAGGAATAAGGGTTGGATATAATTAAAACTTCAAAATATTTTCTTCAGGTACAATATTAAATAAACAGATATGTTGTATTTTATTTTATTATTTAAACATATATGTATACTTTTGTATAATATTTTAAACATATATGATTATGAAAAAATCGAAAAATAAATTATTATTAGATCAGACTCAGGAGGAACTTCTTATGTTTACTCCCTTAAAAAGTGTAATACATCCGAAAGAAGGATGGGTAAAAACTATTCGACAATCTATAAAAATGTCGTTTCGTCAACTTGGTGATAGATTACAAATGACTCCACAAGGAGTAATGAATTTGGAAAAAAGAGAAAAAGAAGGCTCAATAACTATCAATTCGTTAAAAGAAGTTGGAAGAGCGTTGGAAATGGATTTGGTATATGGATTTATCTCAAAACACGATTCCCTAGAGGAAATGATTGAGGTAAGAGCTAAAGAAATTGCTATTGAAATTGTAAGCAGAACACATCAGAATATGAAATTAGGAAATCAGGGGAATACAGATAAACAAATCAAAAAATCAATAGAGAGGAAAACCTATGAAATATCATCCGAAATGCCTTCTTATTTATGGGGTTAAGGGGTGGGTTAATATTATAACTCCCAAGTAAGTTTTTCCCCAAAACCTAAGATGTTGTGTGTCATTTTGGCAAAGTTAAGTTTCATTTCCCAAAGATGGGGTTGCATTAATCTAGCGTAGGGGTAGGACTTTAAATATTGTTTAGATCCTCTTTCTAAATCAATCCCTTTAAGTTCAATTATTTCTCCTAAAAGTTGTACTCCTTGTATTTTCCCAACTGCTTTTGTTTCTAAAGATATTCCGGCAGCTACTTTGGGGTTTAATGTAAAATCTTTTGCGTGTTTGGTTGTAGTGTCAGAAGAAAAAATTAAGGAAGTTCTTCCCTCATCAAAAACATAAAAGGCATTACAGCAATAAGGTATATTATCCTTGCTAGTTGCCAAAGTAAGTAAATGGTGCTCGTTTATAAAATCAACAATTTCTTTGTCCACTAATATCCTATATTTTTTCTTACTCTTTGTAAAACCTCTCTTGCAATAACTCTAGCTTTTTCTGCCCCCTTTGCAAGATCCTCATCTAAGATGTTTTTATTTTCCATTAGGTAATTAAACTTTTCTCTTTCTGTTTTGTATTTATCGCAAATTAGTTCGAAAAGTTCTTGTTTTGCATGTCCATAACCAAAATTACCTGCTTCATATCTCCCTTTCAACTCAAGTGATTGATCCTCAGTAGCTAGTAATTTATACAATTTAAAAACATTACAATTGTTAGCGTCCTTAGGCTCTTCCAATGGAGTAGAATCGGTTTGTATTCCCATTATCTGTTTTCTGAGTTTTTTATCCGTCAGAAAAATATCAATAAAATTATTATATGATTTACTCATTTTTTGTCCGTCTGTACCTGGGATAATCATTACTCTTTCGTCAACTTTAGTTTCAGGGATCAACAAAGAATTAGGATAAATATGGTTAAACCTCGAGGCAATATCTCTTGTAATTTCCAAATGTTGCATCTGATCTTTCCCAACCGGAACAATTTCAGCATCATACAATAAAATATCTGCTGCCATAAGTACCGGATATGTAAATAATCCAGTATTTACTTCAGAAATTCTATCTTGCTTATCTTTAAATGAATGTGATAATTGCAATCTGCTATAAGGAGCAAAGCAATTTAAATACCATGTAAGTTCTGTTACTTCCGTCACATCCGATTGTCTGTAAAATAAGTTTTTATCTGTATCAAAACCAAATGCTATCCAAGCAGCTGCAGTTGCATAAGTGTTTTCTTTTAAAATTTCTGCATCTCTGATGGTGGTAAACGAATGTAAATCTGCTATAAAAAACAAACTCTCGTTTATCTCATCTTTCGAAAGTTCAATTGCCGGAACAATAGCTCCGAGCAGATTTCCTAGATGTGGTGTCCCTGTGCTTTGGATTCCTGTAAGTACTCTTGCCATTTATTAAAAAAATTGATGCCGTAAAAATATGATTTTTATCTTTGCGAACATGAAATGGATGGGATATCTTTTTAGCTCTGTTTGGAGATTGTGGTTTTTAATTGCATTCTTTTTGGTTTTCTTGCTTTTTACGCCAGTTTTATTTTTATTTACTGCTATCATAAAAAATAATAAAGTTGTAAATTATCTTACTCGTTATTGGTCAGCTTTATTTTTATTGATTTCAGGTATTTTTTGGAAAGTAGAGTTTGAAGAAAAACTAGACCCTAAAAAAAGATATATATTTTGTCCTAATCATGCCTCTACTTTAGATATTCCTTTGATTACCGCAGCAATTCCAGTTCCATTATTATTTATGGGGAAAAAAGAACTTGCTTCAATTCCTCTTTTCGGATATTTTTACAGAAAAAACTCCATAATTGTTGACAGAAGTAAGATACGAGACAGCTATGATGCATTTATAAAAGCAGGTGAAAAACTAGATAACGGACTTAATGTTTGTATTTTTCCTGAAGGAGGAATTCCTCCATCAAAAATATTTCTTAAAAAATTTAAAAATGGCCCGTTTAAGTTAGCTTCCGAAAAAGACATATATATTGTTCCGGTTACATTAGCGGATAATAAATCTCATTTTCCTCAGGAATATTACAAAGGATATCCTGGACTTGTCAGAGTAAAAGTACATAAAGCAATAAAAGCAAATCCAGAAGATGAAAAATCTATAGAAAATTTGAATATTACAGTTTACAACACTATCTTTGAACAACTAAAAAACTATGGACGTAAATAATAAACTTATACAAGAGATTGCCAAATTAAGTAAGTTAAAATTTGACTCATCTGCAGAGGGGAAAATGATAGAAGATATGAGCAAAATACTTTTGTTTGTAGATAAACTAAATGAAATTAAAACTGAAGGTGTAGAACCTTTAATTTACATGAGTGAGGAAGTAAATGTTTTAAGAGAAGATGAAATTAATTCTGAGGTTTCTCAGAAAGATGCCTTAAAAAATGCTCCTCAAAAGGATTCTGATTATTTTAAAGTCCCGACTGTTTTAAAAAAATAAATTACCTCAAACTTTTCTCGAACCAAGAATACGCTCTCTCTTTATTTAAGGAAGAAAAATCCTTATGTATATAAGTAAATTCGTTTGTATCCGAATTATATTTATAATCTGTAGCCCACTTTTGATGATTATTTGCTACTTCTTCAATAGCATTTACAATAAATAACACTTCTTCATCCGTCATTGTAGGGTGTAAAGACATTCTGACCCAACCAGGTTTAAAGCTAAGGTCTCCTTTGTTAATCTGATCTGTAATTTCATGAGAGAAATTAATATCTACATCTAATAAGTAATGACCATAAGTCCCCGCACAAGAACATCCTCCTCTAGTTTGTATTCCATACCTGTCATTTAATAATTGTACGACTAAGTTATAATGACAATCATCAATATAAAAAGAATATACATTTAATCTTTCTGATATATTATCTGCAAGAACATCCATATTTTTAATATTTAATAACCTATCCCAAAGTAAATTATGAAGTTCGTGTTCCCTTTTTA
>ENA-ORDR01000414-ORDR01000414.1-marine-metagenome-genome-assembly--contig:-NODE-414-length-22115-cov-4.293629_pt1 | contig 22115 bp, 32 predicted proteins | sample MGYA00240993_ERZ508538 | MGnify/ENA primary metagenome ERZ508538 (study PRJEB26207, sample SAMN05421999) | marine metagenome | isolation source: Monterey Bay, California, USA | place: USA:Monterey Bay... | reverse complement strand
ACCTACAAAGCGTTGGTCTTTCGTGACCTCTTCCTCTGGTATGTTGTATATCTTGGAGGCCATCTTTATGTACACGTCTTCCTCATTGGCAAACGCTTGCACTAAATCGTCTTGCCCTGCTAACCATGCCAACACACGCGCTTCAATCTGCGACGAATCACAGTCAACCATCATATAACCTTCGGGGGCAAGCATACTGTTCTTTAACTTCTTACCGTTCACGCCACGGCTAGGTAGGTTCTGTATGTTGATCTTGTCATCACCTCCCCACCTACCAGTGTGTGCCGCATAGTATCTTACAGGTACCGGTAGTAGTCCGCGTTTAGCTATACCTATAAACCTCTCAGTACGTGATTCCTCAAGCGTACTCTTGGTACCTAGCCTAGCAGTTACGAGTGCTTGCACTCTAGGGTCGGAGTGGTTCTCCAATGCCTTGAACTGCTCGTCGTTCTTAGCGAACGCGAACGTCTCTTTGTTAGTGGTAAGGCTTATCTTTGTAGGGGGTATAACACCTAGCCCCTCAAGCAATTCGGCAAACTTAGGATTACTCATCAATTCTTTCTTAGTCACACCAGAAGACGCTATCAAGTCTTCCTTGATCTGTTTAGTGTCTTCTAAGTGTTGCTCTAGCAGTCCTAGGTCTAACTCTAATATAGGCTCGACGAACATACGTAGCGTACAGTCTATAAGGCGTAACTCCCCCTTGGGGAATCCTCTACCCATAATATTAAACAGTTTATAGGTTAACTCCACATCGTTTATACAGTAGTCGCCATACTTATCTAACTCCGCATCGGTGAAGTCTAATCTACGTTTACCTATTGCGTCTAAAACCTCAGTACCTTTTGCGCCTATGTTATATCTTTGAGTAAGCGCGTGGAGAGAGCCTCCAACTTCGACACCGTGGAGAGCACGAGCGATGCACAGAGTGTCAGTGAGAACACGAGGATGAACATCAAACAACCAACTAAGTATAGCACCGTCGAACAGAGTGTTATGACATAGTAGTACAGACGAACTCCAGTCGAACGTATGTAAGTATTCTTTAAGTTCTTCATGTGTACCACTAGCCCATTCAGTGTCATCGTTATTTACCTTCACACCTACACCCACTACCTCAAAACGAGGGTCACGGATGTAGGCTTCAGTTGTCATCTTACGTAAGGAAAAGTCCTTATCGTAATACGTTTCAAAGTCAACCGTTATCAAGTCCATTTTCAACTACCTCTATTAACTTGTTTAGGTACCACTGCGCTTTCTTTAAGTCCTCTAAAGATTTTGACTTGCGCTCGTACCTCCAAAGGTATTTCAGTGCCGCACCTTTGCAGTAACCCTTAAATGCTTCTGCACTCATAGATTCTTGTATAGCCTCAATGCATTCGACTTTGCCGTAGGTGTAGTGACTTGGGCTATTAACCATATCCACTTCTTTACCATCGACTGTCACTTCAACCGCAGGGATTTCCTTACGTAGTCTGTCCCACTCACTAGGTGTTGCATCATTAATACTCATATCATTCTCCAAGGATTTGTTTAATTGCATTCATGTTATCTTCGTTGACCACGCACGCTATTCCGTACGCTCTTTCTATATCTGATAAGTTCTTTTCCTGTAATGCTGTTGGGGTGTTCTTGCCCGCCTTACATTCAATACCAAAAAACTTACCTTCATAACAACCTACTATGTCAGGTACTCCGCTCTTACCATACCCACCAGTAGCAGGGAAAAAGTAATAACATCCTAACTGCTTTAGTTGTTCAACTACCTTCTTCTTTACCTTCCCCTCTGGCGTCATCGCCATCTAGCACCTCCTTTTTTAGTAGAGAACTGGTATCAAGTTCTTTACGTCTAGCCCAAAATTCTCTTTCCTTATCACCTGCAATTAGGATGGCTCCATGTAATAAAACACCTACAACAAATAAGGACGCTATACCACCTACTACGTTAAATATTTGAACCCACATAAATACCTCACTTATCTATCCAAAATGTATGTTCGTCAATACGCCTACCAATACCCTCTACAGGTTCGGTGGGGGGTGTATGATCACATAACATCAATACCGATAACTTCTCCTCAAGCCACTCCGGTATCTCATCATCCTCCAGATCATATAACCCCTCGCACTCCGAGTCAACACAATTCATACCTAAACACGTTACCTCAATACTATTGGTGTACCCCAGCGTAGTAACGCGGTAAGTGTTAGTCATGTTTGTTATGTCGTCGTATATCGTATCATTGCGTGACATAAAATACTGCCTCACTGTGGCGGTAGCCTACCTGTGGTACGTATGCGCCATCTTCACATATAGAAAGAGTAGACAGCTTACCAAGGACTCCTTCGGGTAGGTCATCGTAATACATAGCCCACTCAAAGTTCTGATTCCTAGCGTATAGTTTAGTATTCTCGATTGGGCATACGTCAAAGGCTTGCTTACCTAGCCGCTCATACACACGTACGCAGTACATAGGCAACTCTCTATCCCTCTCTCCCTGCCTGAATGCTTCCGTTTCAACACGTAACTGTCGTACGTTTTCTTTGGTGTTCTTGTCGATAAACTCATACCCAGAATCTAGTAGCCTGTACATCTCAGTAACTATAGGCGTACACTTAGTACCTATAGATTCGTTCCAATCAACCCCGAACAACTTACGCCATGTATCACTAAAAACAGTTAGAGTGTCATTAGCCGACCTACGCACCGCGGAAGAACAATCACTTATGGTTGCATGGACAACTTCTGAATGAGTAAATCTACGTAGGTATTTCTTCGCGTTCTTTATCGCCACCGTAGGTACGGTAGTGTTCTTGTACCGATACTCACTTGAGTAGTTGTTGAATTTATTGTTGGTAATCAATCTAGACTGTACGACATACACTACCTTTTCGTTGTCATTATCCCACTCTACATCTATCCAACCCATAGTGTACTCATCATCAGGCATATATACGTGCCATATAGAGTACTGTGACTCATTGGCACTACCACGTAACTCGCATCCTTTGAATGCACGTTTGACCTCACCAATAAAATATATAAGTGATTCTGTAATTGGAGCAGAGTCTTTAATCTCGTCAACTGACATACCTGTAGCAAGTACATCAGCTACAGTATGTACTTCAAACTTACCGCTATCGTTATATGAAAACTTACCCATGTTATTTCACCTCTCTGTATTCTTCAAAGGATTCATTGAACTCACCCATATCGTTAATCCACGCGTTGAACTTGGTGCGGAACTTCTTAGGGTCACTTGTTAAGCTGACGTTGTCAGGGTTTGGCGTAGAGTTGTACCAATACCTATTACCTATACTCTCCGCCATACGACATAGGAACGCGTGTAACATAGTGGTACGTTGCTCATGTTGTGTATCGTTAAGTAACTCTAAGAAACCACTACCCCTCATATAACTAGCTGAAGAAAGAGCGTTGTTGTTGGACTTCCAGTCCATAGTACCCTCTATTAAAGGAGTCATAGTCCACGCCCAGTGTAAGTACTCGTCAATAGACTCCTTGTACGGTGCCTTGGCTTCCTTGTTAACACGTATGCGTGTGACAGGTACAGGGTGTGGGTCACTGGTAAGTACCCAAGGTGCGTTATGTGTGAACTCTGGATGAGAACTTTTAGTACGCCCTGCGGTGAACGCTACCACCTCGTCCTTATGTTTCGGTAGGTAGTAACGATTACCTTCATGTCGTATGTACTGCTTACCTCCCTCCACTATAAAGTCCATGTTAATCGGCATACACCGATCAAGGAACGAGTACCTACTGTTATGTGCCCAGTCCTCTGCCTCATTCCGGAATTGCACCGTGTCAGTACCATTGGCATTGCGAGTCCATACCACCGCGGCTTCCGCTATGATCTGTCCCTGTGACTTATACCAATTAGTATGTGAGTATTTAGGATCTGCCAACCAGTCGCACAATGCGTAGTGTGTAGGTGATACCTTGACGATATGTTCTCGCTTACGTCTACGGTCACCCAACGGTACTATGTCAGTACCCCTAATTGGTTTAGTGTTGTTATACAAATGTTCCACGTGTGTGAAACTGTCTAGCCTATAATTGTACATAGCCATAATATTGCTCCGAGTTGTTTTGTATACATATGTATACAATTAGTTAGTGTTACCCCTGTTGTATGCGTTGCCACGCACGTTGAATTGTTCCTATGTCATTACGATCATAGTCATTGTTATAGTCGTAGTAGAACTCCAGTACTTCATCGACGGTGTTAATAGCTTCCTCCCATTCCATACGATGTTCTGTAGGTGTTGCAAACTCCGATGGGTTTAAAGCTATATCATTATCTTCACTCATGTTATTTTCCTCTTTAACCATTCACCCGATAACTTCTCTGCACGTGTACTGAAAGAACTTTGTATCACAGTACTCGTACCCTTTTTACGTACACCAAACTTAGTTTCTTGTTCCGTAGGTCGTAGATGTGAATCATGTACCTCCAACACCCTACGTAGTCTGGTCGCCATAGAGTTAGGCGATATACCTGCTACCCCTGCAAAGTGCCTAGCCGAATACATATGACCAGTAACTAGGTCAGGGTGTGAACCCATAAACTTAATAAGCCGTGCTGTCATTACATATCCCTCGATTTGATGTGTACTGCCTTACCTACACTAGGTACTGCGCTCTTGTTATCCATTATCGTCCAGAGTACAGGGCAAGTCCAATCACCCCAACCGTTGTACAAGTCACCATCAGTAATAACAATACACGCTTGTGGTTTGATACCTTCATCTGCCATGTATTCTGTCACACAGTTGACATCGGTACCGCCACCACCTCTAGGTTTGGTAGATGTAATAAGCCCATCAAGTTCATGCATATCATACGATTCATCACCCACAACACTACAACCCCAGTACAACAAACGTACCTTGTCAGGTTTTACTGTGTCGCATATGCCTTTGACTTCGGATAGAAACGCTGTCAACTCACGTTGACCAATAGAGCCTGACGTGTCAATCGCAAGCACCAACTCACCAACTTGCTCGCTGATACCAGATGGCATGATGATACCCTGACTCATCAACCTACGATTGGGTCGGGCGTATGTAGAGTAGTCATTCCCTGCACACGTTGTCTGTACAAACTCACGCAACACCTCACGCCAATCGACTTGGGGTTGTAGTAACTCGTCGAGATCACGGTTACCAGTGCCACCCATCTTACCTGCGGCCATAGCACCCTGACGAATAGCCTCGTCAATGTCACGCGCCAACTCGCGCTTGTCCTCATCGGATAGAGACTTCGCACCCTCCCAGTCGTGTTCATCGAATCCTACTGCGGTGTTTTGTGATCCTGTGGTATCACCTTCGCTCTGTTCATCACCACCCTCTGACTCGTTATCCTGTGAGTCATCACCGCCATTCCCCCCGGTGGGTTGTTCGTCTTGCTCCTTACGTAGTATGTTGAACACTTGTGCGCTGTCCATACCACGGAACCGAACATCGACTAGCCCACCTTCGGGTAGTGTGGCGAACCCATCGTCCTTGTTGTCATCGACGATCTTGATGTTGATAACGTAGTCACACGCGCAGTTAGCTAGGTGTGGGTCAATGTCATACATCCACTTCCATATAGTAAGGTGACGGTGTAGCTTGTGTCCCTCGTCCTCATGCAGTACTAACCCACGCAATTCGGCATCGGTAAGTGAGTCAACGAATGCGCGTCCATACTTCACATCACGTCCGTTGGTACACGCTGTAGGTACATCATCCTCGATAGTCTTCTCACCGATCATCAACACACCGGCTAGTGCTGTGTATCTAGGATGTCCCATGATGGCAACGACTGCTTTTGACAGTCGCTCCTCTGCTGTAAGCTGTTTACCTATAGTCAACATAGTCTCTCTCCTATACCTTGTCACTTGCAAACATATAGTTGTTCTGCATAGCCCACTCGGTGAACTTCTTGCTCTGCATCACAACATCACGGTGTGCGTATGTGTTTGTGCGTATACCATTAGCAAACAGACCTTGGGCTTCCTTGTCGAGTCGTTGCATATACGTCACCCATGCATCAACCCAGTCACGGCTCATTGCACCCATAGCGCGGAACACTGTCATACATACTGCTGATGCTGAGTCAGGTACCTTGGCATTGAGTGGGTCGTCCTTGATAGATTGTAGGCTCGGTAGTTGATCAGCTAACTTAACAAACGCCATCATGTCCATCGCGCCACGGTCACCTATAGTACCCATGAGTAAAGCTGTCAGGGTGTGATCGTCATACTTATCCCGTAGCTTGAGTACGTCACTCGCGGCTTCCAATGATCTTGGAGTAATAAACGCGGCACGCTGTTGCTTAGGGTGATATATGTATGGATTGTCATCGGGATTCTTCACGTCCTCGAAGCCTTGTAACACCTGTGGGAACTCACGCACAAAACCTAACACACTGTGATCGACATCGTTGTTGATACCCCACTCGATGAACTCGTCACTAGTAGACTTACGCGCAGTGATTACAGTGATGCGATTACGTGAATGTGGTGGTAGTAGATCGCCCACACCCTCTGAACCTAGGTTAGTAGTAGCAAACACAATACTACCCTCTGGTAACTTCTTTGTACCTACCTTGTGCTCTAACATAGTAATGTTTAGGGCATTCTTCACCGCGGGATTAGCCTTACCTAACTCATCAATGTTGATTATTAGTGGCTTGCCGTGGTGTATACCGAACTCCTCATTAGGTAGGTATGTCACGAATCCCTCGTCGGTATTGAGTGACGGTATGCTGATGTCACCCAAGTCCTTGGTCGTACAGTCAAAGTAACATGGCACGTGGTCAGGGAATCTACCTGCTAACGTCTTTAACAGTGATGACTTACCGTTACCCATGTGACCCTGTACGAGTATAGTGCGTTGATGTCCAACCGTTGCGATAGCGTTGGCGATTTGGTCTAGCGATAAAGCGTACATATTTTGTGTATTCATAATTTTTACTTAGTCTCTTTGGTTTTGTATACATATGTATACATTTAGTTTAGTTACAGCGTTTCAACTATGCGACCATCAACGGCCACAATGTTGTAGTACGACACGCGGTGTGTACGTAGCGTGCGTAGGTTCTTGTAGTGCTTGGTGCGCTTGTAGTTGCGCACACGTAGCACCGTTTGTCCGTCAAGGTTACCAAGTATCTGACGGTCGTTTGAGTCATAGGCTTCAACGTAATACATATCACATCCCCAATGATGGTAGTGACTTGATGGCGTCGTCCACTGCTCGTTTTGTTTCGGCACGGAATGTCTCGTTGTTACGTAGTCCATCTGGTGTAACCCCACGTAGCGCGTCATCTAACTTGAGTGCCATCGCTGACATCTGACTGTCACCTGTAACATTACACACGTTAAGTAGTTCTACCATGTCTAGCACGTTCTCTACTAACGAATCGCGGAACACTTTCTTCTTGTCACCACCACCATAATCTAGACGGTCGGACATATTAGACAGAGCCTTGTACGTACGATCCCACACATCTTGCATGGCTGAACCCAACTGCTTGTTGTAGTAGTCGTTGTAGTGTGACTCCAAAACATCGCGTTGATCGTTGCCCACGTCAACTCGGAAGTCACCCGAATCAGGTAGCGGTATGTACGACATATTGAACGCAAACTTGTCACGGATAGACGCTTCACTAGGGTAGTCATCTGCTCGGAACAAACTACCAATCCGTGCTTGTGCCCTGCTCACTTCCCACGTGTAGTTATTACAGAACGTATCGACCATACTATCGAACTCATTTTGTAACTCGGTGATCTGCTCGTGATACTTGAAGTACTGCGCGGTAGGTAGTAACCGCATACCCAGATCACTCCACGGCATTGTCATGCTGTAATGAATGTTACGTGCGTTTGCCACGAATTTCTGAATGGCTGTCAACTCGTCACAGTTACCAAGTAACTTCTTATTGACTGATGCCGTACCGTTATCGGCATAGTTCTGGCTAGTCACTGATGCTGATGCTGACTTATCTTTCTTGCGACCAGTCCAACAACTGATCTTTAATTCGCATAACATGGCACTTGATCCGATTGATGGTGCGCTTGCTTGCGGTGCTACTGTGGATACAACTTGATTTAAGTTATTCATAATGTCTACTTAGTCTCTCTTGGTTTGTATACATATGTATACATTTAGTTTGTGTTAACGTCTTAGGACGTATTACTGTATAGGCTCAATCTCCCAAGCCATGTAACCATTATACGCCCCTATCGGCTTATGTCAAATGGTGGCTAAACGTGTTGTTTTGTATAGTGTACTCATGTGTACTACCTTGTACCTGTGTGTAGGTCGGTAAGTCATTGATATATCTACAATGTTACAATGTTACCTTTTTGGGAGAATTATGAGAGTATATTTTTAAGGTGAAGGGGGAGGTAACAATGTACAGGAATTCTTGCAGGTAACATAATTTTTTAAAAAAGGTAACATTATAAACTTTTAATAATAAAAAATAAAAAAAGGGGCTTTTTTCACATATGCCAAACTATGCCTACTAACGATTAACCACGAAACAGCACAATCTGATAATGTTACTTTTTGGGGTAAAAAAAGGTAACATTCGGGTAACATTAGGGGGTAAAAGGTAACATTAGGGGGTAAAAAGGTAACATTACAATTTTGTTATAACACGTGTTATAACTTCTTGCCATAGACGCAACGCGTAGCGCATAACTGGTATCAACAAAATGTTATAACACGTGTTATAACAAACCACACTGTCTACGCGCTAACGTGTCATACTGCGCGAGGCGCAACGCGTTTTGTTAAACTGGTATCAACGTGTCAACGTGTGAGGCGCAACGCGGAGACTGGAACTGGTATCAAAAGACTTTTTGATGGGCGAAAAAAAAGCCCCACCGAAGTGGGGCATAGTTGGTTAGTGTTGCTGACTGAATAGTTCCAGTGCCTTCCTTAATAACTCTCTAGTGTCGTTAGCACTCTTAACTGGAGCGTTACCTTCAATGTAGGTCTGTAAATCTCTTATCTTCTTGCAGATCTTAGCGTTGACCTTGTTAGACTCATTGACCACTGGATCATCTGTCTTAACCACGTGGATGGGTTGTTGCGGTGCCTTCGATTTAGACTGACTCGCTTTATACTCGGGGTCTTGTCTCAACCGTAGAGCTTTAGAATCTTGCGCCATTTTGCGACTAAGCTGTGTCCGGAGTTTATCCTTCTTAGCTTGAGATTCCTTATTGAGTGCCTTCGAGGGCGTATCATATAGCTTTTGTGCCCATGCTCCGAACCCCTTCCGTCTAATTGTTTTTAACTCTTCATACAGTTCCGGTGTAGCGGTTGACCCCTTACTCTTGGGACTTATAAAATCCGTCCATAACATACCGTCTGTAATCATTTGATCATAGGCCGCTTGCGCGGCTTTGCGTGCGCCTTCTTCCTTGTTAGTTATTTCGCCATATAGCTTTGCGGCTTTAGGAGTGAATCGCTTAGGTAGTGCTTTTGCTTCGTTAATGTTTTTCATAATGTAATACCTTATATAGTTATCAACAGCGTTATTGCTGAAGATGGTTATATATTAACAAGTTCACACACAAATACAATAGATAGGCTACAAGGTTATAACATATGTTATAACAAATGACTGAATGGTAGGTTTAACCATGATTCGATATAGAGTGACACCTACCCCGCCCCCATGACCCACTTGGCACAGCAGGAGTCCCGCCGCTCTATGTATTACCAATTTACACAAATAAATCACTTTTTTCTGAGTTCAGTACCCCTACCCCCTCTATATAGGAACACCCCCCACCTATTTTATAAACCCAACTTGTAAAAAATTTTTTATACTGTACTGTATATACGTGTTCGGCTATGACGGAGAAATGCTATCAAAGTATCCAATAGAGTAAACAACTCATCGCATGTAGGTAGGGTGGGGGAGTTTTTTGCTATGTATATGTTAGAACGTGCCGGTATAGAGTGCCACCATGTAGACCGTTCCGGAGTAGACCTATGGTGCCAGTCAAACAATAACGATATGTTTACCCTACAAGTAAAAGCTGCAAACCCTTCTAAGATAACAGAAGATAAATCACTTACCCGCTACTACTATAATCTACGCACACCCAAGTTAGCAGACTTCTATATGTTCATAGCCTTAGATATGCAAAAAGTAATTATTATGGGGGCAAACGAGTTAGGGCGTAGAACGGGTATGAACTTAAACCCTAACAAGTTTACAGGTGAAGCAGAACAAGAAGGGCTTTACACCCTACAGAATTTTAAAAGGGGAGACCCTCATCTAACGCAATAAGTAATAATCCTGTAACAACGACAACACACGCCGAAATAATAAACAAAGTAATACCAAACACAAAATAGCCTCAATACAGTGGGGGGTTAAAAGAGGCGGTATTGTATAGTTAGCCGGGTATGATCGGAAATGTATAATAATCATGCATCGCATACCATAAATGGTATGAGTAACTCACCTACACTTGTTTATAGAAAATAAGTGTGTTACAAAGGCACTCCGGTTTAACAACCTGCGATTACAATATGACTATTAAACTCGAACCTGAGACTGGGGTTCCGCTATTTGATGACGATCCTGCGGTGGACTTGAGTGTCCGTGCGCAAGCAGCGAAGACTACGGCCTTAGAGCTGGCAGAACACGGGCTAGAATTGAAGCCTAATAAAGAAGATGAAGACGTAGCAGCTAAAATTGCTTTAGCGTATGCCGATGACCCTGAAAAGACATCGAAAAAAGCAACAAACAAACGTATAGCTAACCTGACCCCAGCCTCGCTGGTGCTAACTAGCAACATACTTACCGAATTTGGCGCCTCTGTAGTGGAGTCAGCCGTTTCTGTGCGTCATTTAGTAACAAATAAGCTAATATTAGAGACAGAAAACCCCGACCCACGTGTCCGTATCCGAGCGTTGGAGTTACTGGGTAAGATTTCAGACGTAGGGTTGTTTGCAGAGAAGTCAGAAGTGACCGTTACACACCAGTCAACGGATGATTTGAAGGCAAAACTACGTAATAAGCTAGAAAAACTGGTAAATCCTGTAGACGAAGTCGTTTTAGACGGCCAAACCATAGATGTAGACGCAGAACTAGGGCTATTAAGTAGTGAATGACGGTGCTGTAGACTTTACCCAAGAAGAAATCCAGCATATGTTGGATAACATTGACGCATTTACTACTGATGAAGTAGTTGAGATAGAAAAACTCGTCGATGAGCTGGATAAAAGACGTACAGTCAAAGCCGCGCACGACGATTTGATTGAATTCTGTAAAATCATGCAACCTGACTACTTAGTTGGGAAACATCATCGCATGTTGGCTGATTTGCTAATGGAAATCGAAAGAGGGGACAAAGACAGAGCGTGTGTAAACATACCTCCTCGTCATGGTAAGTCCCAACTTGTATCTATATTTTACCCCGCGTGGTATCTAGGACGTAACCCTAACAAAAAGGTTATGATGGTATCGCATACTACCGATTTGGCAGTAGACTTCGGGCGTAAGGTACGTAATATTTTAGCTAGTGAAGCCTACTCAGATATCTTCCCAACAGTAAAACTTGCAAGTGACTCTAAATCAGCCGGACGATGGAACACAAACATGGGTGGTGAATACTACGCCTGTGGTGTTGGTTCTGCATTGGCTGGTCGTGGTGCCCACTTACTACTAGTAGATGATCCGCACTCTGAGCAAGACGTTATTAATGGTAACTTTGTGGTGTTTGAAAAGGCATACGAGTGGTTTACATTTGGTGCTCGTACTCGTCTTATGCCCGGAGGTAGCGTAGCTATTATCCAAACTAGATGGCATATGGACGACCTGACGGGCCGTGTAGTTAAAGATATGACTCAAAATGAGCGAGCTGACCAGTATGAGGTCATAGAATTCCCTGCAATACTAGATGTAGATGATAAAGAGACAGGTAAACCCATACAAAAACCCCTATGGCCTGAGTTTTTTGATCTTGAAGCCCTACTACGTACCAAGGCATCTATGCCTACGTTCCAGTGGAACGCTCAATATCAACAACAACCCACCGCAGAAGAGGCGGCACTAGTCAAACGAGAGTGGTGGAACGAGTGGGATGCAGAGCGGCCACCCGCCTGCGAGTATATAATCATGTCACTTGACTCCGCAGCCGAAAAACACAACCGTGCTGACTTTACAGCACTTACTACGTGGGGGGTGTTTCTTAATGAGGAGACTTCGGCGTATAATATAATCTTGCTTAATAGTATAAAAGAGCGTATGGAGTTCCACGAGCTAAAAGAACTAGCTATGGATCAGTATATGGAATGGGAACCAGACGCTTTCATAGTAGAGAAAAAGAGTTCTGGGGTAGCGTTATACCAAGAAATGCGTCGTATGGGCTTACTTGTACAAGAATATACCCCCCATAGAGGTTCTGGTGATAAACTAGCACGTCTAAACTCTGTATCTGATATCGTGCAATCTGGCTTAGTATGGGTTCCACAGACTAGATGGGCAGAGGAAGTAGTAGAAGAGATCGCTGGGTTTCCCTTTATGAGCCATGACGATCTAGTGGATTCCACAGTTATGGCACTTATGCGGTTCAGACAAGGCGGATTTATACGACTACCAACTGATGAGCCAGAAGAAATTAAATACTTTAAACATCGCGGTAGCGGGTTTTATTAAGAGGTTACAAAATGGCAATTGAGAAAGGTATCTACGCCGCACCAGAAGGCATAGAAGACGTAGAAGTAGAGAAAGTCGCAGGTGAGAAAGAACTAGAAATAGAAATAGTTGACCCTGAGATGGTTACTTTATCCGACGGAAGTATGGAGATAACACTGATTCCGGGCGGGGACGAGTCTGATCTATTAGGTTTTGACGCTAATCTAGCAGAAGCTATAGACGAAGGATACCTAAACGAGCTAGCAGGTGACCTAATAGGTATGGTAGATGGAGACGTAGATAGCCGAAAAGATTGGGCTGATACCTACGTTAAAGGTCTTGATATATTAGGGTTTAAGTACGAAGAGCGTACAACTCCTTGGCAAGGCGCTTGTGGCGTAAACTCTACCGTTTTAGCTGAGGCTGCAATACGTTTCCAAGCAGAGACTATGAGCGAGACTTTCCCTGCTGCTGGCCCCGTAAAGGTTAAAGTATTAGGTAAAGAGACTAAAGATAAGTTAGAAGCAGCAGAGCGTGTCAAAGCAGACATGAACTACGAGCTTACTGAGAATATGGTTGAATATCGCCCAGAACATGAGCGTATGCTATATAGCCTAGGACTCGCAGGATCAGCGTTTAAGAAGGTTTACTTTGACCCTAATATGGGAAGACAAGCAGCCATCTACATCCCAGCAGAAGACGTTATAGTGCCTTATGGCGCATCTAATATTGAGTCTGCCGAGCGTGTTACCCATGTAATGCGTAAGACCAAGAATGAAGTAATGCGGTTACAGGCTAGTGGGTTTTACACAGATATAGAATTAGGTGACCCTGCTCCTTTCCATACAGATATTGAGGAAAAGAAAGCCGAAGAAGGTGGGTATGACATTACTGACGATGATCGATATACGATATACGAGATCCACGCAGATCTTATTATTGAAGGTATAGATGATGAAGATGGACTAGCAAAACCTTACATATTTACAATAGAGCGTGGCACTGAAAACGTACTGGCTATACGTCGTAACTGGGACGAAGAAGACATGCTTAATATGAAGCGTCAACACTTCGTACATTACGTATATGTCCCCGGATTTGGATTCTACGGCCTTGGACTGATCCATATAGTAGGTGGGTACGCTAAAGCAGGAACGTCGATTATACGACAATTGGTGGACGCTGGTACCCTATCTAACTTACCGGGAGGATTAAAGTCTAGAGGATTACGTATTAAGGGTGACGACTCTCCTATAGAACCGGGTGAATTTAAAGACGTTGATGTGCCATCAGGCAGTATACGTGAAAACATAATGCCTCTCCCTTACAAGGAGCCAAGCCAAACCCTACTAGCATTGTTAAACCAGATCACTACTGAAGGCCGTCGTTTAGGCGCTATCAGTGATATGAACATATCTGATATGTCTGCGAATGCACCTGTAGGGACTACGTTAGCCCTACTAGAACGTACTCTAAAACCTATGGCAGCAGTACAGGCGCGTGTTCACTACGCTATGAAGTTAGAGTTTAAGATGCTCAAGGCTATCATGGCGGAGGAAGCGTCCGTAGAATACGATTATATGCCTAATAGAGGCGAAGTAGCAGCACGGCAGTCTGACTACGCTATGGTCGATGTAATCCCTGTAAGTGACCCTAACAGCTCTACAATGGCACAGCGAGTAGTACAGTATCAAGCAGTGTTACAAATGTCACAACAGGCGCCACAGATATACAACTTACCTCAATTACATCGGCAGATGATTGAAGTGCTCGGCGTCAAAAACGCTGACAAGTTAGTCCCTACGGAAGATGATATTAGACCTACTGACCCCGTAAGCGAAAATATGAACGTGCTAACAGGTACCCCCATAAAAGCGTTTATAAACCAAGACCACGAAGCTCATATAATGGCTCATCAGTCGTTTATGCAAGACCCTATGGTTGCTCAAACCATCGGTCAGAACCCGCAGGCACAACAGATTATGGCTGCATTGCAAGCACACCTAGCGGAGCATATAGGGTTTAGATACCGTAAGCAGTTGGAAGACAAGCTGGGCGTTGCTCTACCACCACCTAATGAGGAGCTACCTGAAGAGATTGAAGTTCAGTTGTCTAGACTCATATCAGAAGGCGGTAAGCAGCTTACACAGCAGCATCAACAGGAAGCCGCGCAGAAACAAGCGCAGCAAAAACAGCAAGACCCTATAGTTCAGCTACAACAAGCGGAACTACAGGTTAAGCAGCAAGAAGTACAACGTAAAGCTCAAAAAGATCAAGCTGAGATACAGCTAAAACAAGCAGAGTTACAGCGTAAAACGCAAAAAGATCAAGCTGATGTAACGATAGATCAGCAACAACTCGAAATAGAAAGACAAGAGTTGGAAATAGATGCTCAGAAAGCTGGAGCTAAACTAGCTGCCGACAGAAGGACAGCTAACACCAAACTCGACCTTGACTTAATGAAAGCAACTAGTGAGGTCGATCGCAAACGTAAGGAATAAATCATGGCTAAAACCGTCTTTGACGTGCTAAAAAATAAAATCGAGGATGACATGTCCTCTGCAACAGAATTTCTAGGTAATGGTGGGGCTAAAGACTTCGCTCAATACAAAGAAATAACAGGAATGCTACGAGGTCTCACTTCCTGTCTGAATCATGTAAATGACCTCTCGCGTAATTATATGGAAGAAGATAATGACTGATTTGAATATAGTACCTAAAGAAGCGGAAAATGACGCAGAGCTTGATCTACAAATACCCACTCCCGTGGGATATCGTATATTAGTAGCCATGCCGGAAGTAGAAGATACGTACGGTGAAAGTGGCATAATTAAGTCTAGTAAGGATATGCACCAAGAATACATTATGTCTACTATCGGGGTTGTACTTGATATGGGCAAGCAAGCGTATTCTGATAAAGAGCGTTTTCCTACTGGCCCTTGGTGTAAGACAGGCGACTATGTAATGTTCCGTGCCAATACTGGTACACGTTTTAAAGTAGGTGGTGTTGAGTATCGTTTAATGAACGATGATTCAATTGAAGCAGTAGTAAACGATCCTCGTGGCGTTACACGAGTGTGAGGAGTAGATAATGGGATTTGAAAAAGTAGAGTACACCTTTCCTGACGAACAAGAGGAAAAGGATATAGAGATAGAAAACTCTAGTGCTATAGAAATTGATATATCTGGTAAATCAGAACCAGAGGAAAAACCAGCTAAAGAAGAAAAGCCTGCTAAAGAAGACGTGGAGCTTGAAATTGTAGATGACACGCCGAAAGCAGATAGAGGGCGTAAAGCATCTAAACCTCCTGAAGACCTTACTGATGAAGAGTTAGAAGATTATTCAGATAAGGTACGTAAAAGAATACAGCACTTCAGTAAAGGCTACCACGATGAGCGTCGAGCTAAAGAAGCAGCACACCGTGAACGAGTAGAGTTTGAGAATTACGCGAAATCACTTGTTGAGGAGAATAACAAGCTAAAGAGTAGCGTTGAAAAAAATCAAGCAGCTTTACTGGAGCAAGCTAAAAAGAACTCAGCGATAGAAGTGCTATCTGCAAAGCGGGCATACAAACGAGCGTATGAAGCAGGAAATGCAGATAAATTATTAGACGCGCAAGAAAAGCTAACAAATGCTAAGATAAAGGCGGATAAATTAGGTGATTTTGAACCGGAGTCTTTACAACAAGCTGAGATTCCTGTACAAATACCACAAGAAGCTCCTATTCAGGTAGATACCAAAGCGTCCGATTGGGCAAATGAAAATTCTTGGTTCGGTTCTGATGACGAGATGACAGCTTATGCTATGGGTGTACACAGTAAGCTGGTTAAGCAAGGTGTGGACACCGCTAGTGATGAATACTACGAGACTATTAATTCTCGTATGCGAAATACCTTCCCCGAAGAGTTTGGGGAAACTGAAGAGTTAGAGGAAAAACCAAGTAAGCGACAGTCTAATGTGGTTGCCCCCGCTACGCGGAGCACAGCACCCAAAAAGGTGCGATTAACGCAGACACAGGTGGCTATTGCTAAGAAACTTGGGGTACCCCTTGACTTATACGCCAAAAAGGTTGCAGAAGAGATGAGGAAAGTATGATGGCTGAGAACAGAATTAAACGTGAAGAAGTCACCCGTGAAAAAACGGCCCGTAAATCAGCTTGGACTAGGCCAGAAGTATTACCTTCACCTAACCCTGAGCAGGGCTATGCATTTCGCTGGATTCGTGTAAGCACGCAAGGTAACGTAGACGCCACTAATGTGTCCTCAAAACTACGCGAAGGTTGGGAGCCAGTAAAGGCATCGGATCACCCAGAGATTACTCTTGTATCTATAGAGAACGAAAAGTTCAAAGATAACTTGATAATTGGTGGGTTGATGCTATGTAAAGCTCCTGTTGAAATGGTTGATGAACGTAATACTTATTATAATGATCAAAGTAAAGCGCAGATGCAATCAGTTGATAACAGCCTTATGCGAGAAAACGACCCTAGAATGCCACTGTTTAACGATCGTAGATCGAAAGTTACCTTTGGTAGCGGGTCATAACTAAACTATTTTATAGGTGAAATAAATGGCAACTACAGCCTCTCCATACGGGTTTGTTCCCGTACGTAAAGCTGACGGTACACCTTACGCTGGTGCCCGTGACGCTTTTCTTATTACTCCTGCTGGCGTAGCTCAGAACATTGGTTACGGTTCTATTGTTGAGCTAAACGCAGGATATGTCCAACTAGCTTCTGGCACTGGCGCAGATGCAACTACTAACAACCTTGGCGGCAGCAGCATTGGTGCTTTAGGTGTGTTCGTTGGTTGTGAATACGTTAATGCTGAAGGCCAGTTGATCTTTGCTCAGTACTACCCTTCAGGCACTGCTAACGCTACTGCTTATGTAGTAACTGATCCGGGTGTAACTTTCCAAGTACAAGCTGATGGCGCTATTGCTCAGACTGCTCTTGGACATAATGCTCCTTTGACTGGCGCACAGAATGCAACTACTTCTGTAAACACCTCCACTGGCAAGTCTAACATTGCGTTGGACGCTACTACTGCTACTGCAACTAAAGCGTTCAAAGTAATCGGTTTTGTAACTAAGCCCGGTTCTGCCATTGGCGACGCTAAGACTGATGTCTTGGTTAAATTTAACCTACCGTACCACCAGTTTGGTACCGGCATCGTAGGAGAATAACTAGATGGCTATTTCAAGAAGTCAATTACTTAAAGAGCTACTCCCCGGACTAAATGCATTATTCGGTCTAGAGTACGCGAAATATGGTGAAGAGCATAAAGAGATTTTCGAGACTGAAACCTCTGACCGTTCTTTTGAAGAAGAAACTAAACTGTCTGGTTTTGGCTCTGCCCCAACTAAGGCGGAAGGTTCTGCAATCGAGTATGATAACGCGCAGGAAGCATGGAGCGCACGTTATACGCACGAAACTGTTGCAATGGGTTTCTCAATCACTGAAGAAGCGATTGAAGATAACTTGTATGACTCTCTGTCATCTCGTTACACCAAAGCACTGGCTCGCGCTATGGCTTACACTAAGCAAGTTAAAGCGTCAGATATTTTGAACAATGCTTTTGCTGCTGGCACCACTTACGGTGACGGGCAATCTCTATGTTCAACAGCGCACCCACTTGTTTCTGGTGGAACTAACTCTAACCGCCCTGCGGTTGCGGCTGACCTTAACGAAACTTCTTTGGAAGCAGCTATCATTCAGATTGCTGGCTACACCGATGAGCGTGGTCTTTTGATCGCGGCCAAGCCTAAGAAGCTAGTTATCCCACCTTCCTTACAGTTCGTTGCAACTCGTTTGCTTGAGACTGAAGGACGTGTAGGAACTGCTGACAACGACATCAACGCCATTATGACTAACGGCGCAGTACCCGGCGGATATGCAGTCAATCATTATCTGACTGACACTGACGCATGGTTCTTGATGACTGATGTACCTAACGGTTTGAAGCACTTCGTTCGTAGCCCAATGGCTACTTCTATGGATGCGGACTTCGATACCGGCAACAGCCGTTACAAGGCTCGTGAGCGTTATTCGTTTGGCGTTTCCGACCCACTGGGTATCTTCGGATCACCCGGCGCTTAATAGCGTAGTAACATGCTGTACTAAGGGGGCTTCGGCCTCCTTTTTTATGTTTGACTTATAACCACACACTGTGATATGTTCCTATACATCGGGAAACAATCCGGTGAATCTGACAGACCCGACTGACGACATGTAGACAGATTCGCTTTAACTCACATGTGAGAACTTTATAATGGCTCAGACAACTTTTTCAGGCCCAGTCCGTTCGGACAATGGCTTTCAAATCCCCGTAGTAACTACTGCCAATCTTCCAGCTTTTGGTGATGTAGCTGTAGGTACTGCATATATGGTTAGTGACAATGGTGGCGGCAACAACGAATACTGTATTGTTATTAACACTGGCGCTGCTTGGGTAACTGCTGTAGGTGCGGCTCTTAGCTAATAGGAGGCATTTATGTCTAGTTCTGATGTTTCCGCAAAGCGGGTTACTGGAGCAGGTTCACTAGCGGTAGGGCCAGCACGCGTACGACAAGTGCAGGTGCTTACTAATACTACTGGCGCAGGTCGGCTTACTATAACTGATGGTAATGGTGGTTCTACTCTTTTAGATATTGATTTTGAAGCAAATGACTCTCACTCCGTTAACATACCCGACTATGGTGTACGTTTTCAGGATGATGTTTTCATCACTGTATTAACCAATATTACCGCTATGACAGTGTTTTATAGCTAATGCGTAAGTACTATAAAAGAGGCGGTGGAGTGGGCATGAAAGGTATGTCCATTAAAAGTGGGGATAAACGCCCCACTAAATCTGGCGCGGGTATGACCGCTAAAGGCGTAGCTAAGTACAGAAAAAATAATCCCGGTTCTAAATTAAAGACCGCGGTTACCGAGGATAAACCAACTGGTAAGCGGGCGAGTAGGCGTAAGTCCTATTGCGCTCGTTCTGCCGGACAAATGAAGAAGTTTCCTAAAGCGGCTAAAGATCCTAATTCAAGGTTACGGCAAGCTAGGAAACGATGGAAATGTTAGGAGAATAACGTGAGAAAACCAAAGAATATGTCAGAAAGTGATTACATGAAGATGTTAGCGACTGAAAGAAAAAAAGAAAACAAGTCGGTAGACGAAAGTAAATTACGAAATAGCTCCCCTAAATCTGTTCAAGGCGCAGGCAACATGCCCCTAAGCGACGCGAAGGCTGCCAAGCAAGTAGAGATTTTAAAAGCTCAAAATAAGGAGAAAGAAGTGAAAAAAATGAACAGAGGTGGCATGGCACGGAAAATGATTACCGAAGCGGATGTACCGGAATCTGGCCCTACAAAACCTATGACAGGTGGCCCACAGCCTAAGAAAAAGAAACGTGCTCCAATGGGTATGGATCAAGGCAGTGGTGGCGCTATGCCACGTATGAAGAAAGGCGGTAAGGTTCGTGGCTGCGGTATGGCTCGTGGTGGTAGAGTTTGTAAAATGGTCAAGATGAAAGGTGCATAGTGCGGCGCTATTACAAAAAAAGTAGCTGTGGTTGTGGGTATAAGAAAGGCGGTACAGTAAAAGACGCCTGCTACACCAAAGTAAAGAAGCAATATAAGGTGTTCCCGTCTGCTTATGCGTCGGGAGCCATTGCTAAATGCCGGAAGAAAAAGGCTGGTAAGTAATGCGGACGTACTACAAGTCTGGCGGTAAAATACGTAAGACAGAGAAAGGTGCTTCTTTAAAACGATGGTTCCAAGAAGACTGGAAAGACGTTAAAACCGGTAAGGCTTGTGGTAGAAAGAAGGGAGATGGTAGAGGAACACCTTACTGCCGCCCTAGCAAACGGGTATCTGAGAAGACTCCTAAGACCTCTGGCGAAATGTCTAGCGCCGAGAAGAAAAAGAAGGTAGCCGAAAAGAAAAGACTAGGACAACCAGCAGGTAAACCTAGACGAGTATCAGCTACTAAGCGGAGAAAGAAATAATGGCTACATCAGGTACTACAGCGTTTAATATGGACTTCACAGAGATCGCTGAAGAAGCGTTTGAACGTGCGGGACGAGAAATGCGCTCTGGGTATGATCTCCGCACTGCCAGACGGTCTATGAATTTGCTTACTATAGAGTGGCAGAACCGCGGCATTAACATGTGGACTATTGATGAAGGTACTATTAATTTAGTTAAAGGCCAGACTCAGTATGATCTACCCGCAGATACTATTGATTTACTAGAGCATCAGATACGTACAGGTAGTGGAAATACAGCTACGCAGAGTGACCTTACTATAAGTCGTATTAGTGTAAGTACCTACGCATCTATACCTAATAAGTTAACACAAGGTAGACCTATACAACTGTATATTGAGCGTTTACGCGACGCTCCTAAAGTAAACATATGGCCTATACCTGATAACAACGATTATGTATTGTATTATTGGCGTATGCGCAGAATACAAGACGCTGGTACGGGTGTAGACACCGCGGATATGAACTTTAGGTTTTTTCCTTGTCTAGTAGCTGGACTAGCTTACTATATAGCTATGAAGTTACCCGAAATGGTAGATAGAGTACCTATGCTAAAGGCTGTGTATGACGAACAATTTGAGATGGCCGCAGGAGAAGATAGAGAAAAAACCTCAGCTAGGTTTGCTCCGCGTATAGGATACGTATAAGTATGGGGACGCAGTTTGCATCAAACAATAAGGCTATTTCGTACTGCGATGTGTGTGGATTCCAGTATAAATTACGAGAACTGCGCAATCTAATAGTCAAGAATAGAGATACTAACATAAAGGCTTGTCCCGAATGTTGGAATGAAGATCAGCCACAAAATATGCTGGGTGAGTTTCCTGTATATGATCCGCAAGCATTGCGTGATCCACGACCAGACCAGAGTCTAGGTGAGTCAGGAAACAATAGTAGTAGGGATATACAGTGGGGTTGGAATCCTGTAGGTGGAGGAATTGATCCTTTTGAATTAACCCCCAATGTATTGTTAATAACTGGTAGTATAGGACAAGTTACTGTAACTACCTCATAGGAGCATTAATATGCCAAAAGTAGGAAATAAAGAATTCCCGTATACCGATGCAGGGAAAAAAGCGGCCAAGAAAGAATCTAAGAAGACTGGTGAGTCTATGACTAGCGCCTATTCTAAGGGTGGTAAAGTAAAAATCCGTGGGACTGGAGCAGCTACTAAAGGGCTATATGCTCGCGGCCCGATGGCATAAATATGAATTACACGGAACTGAAAGCTAATATCCAAGACATATGTGAGAACACGTTCACAGATGATCAACTTGCTATGTTTACGCAACAAGCAGAGCAGAAGATATATAACTCAGTTCAGATACCCGCATTGCGTAAAAATGTTACAGGTACACTAACAAACGGTAATAAATATGTAGGCGCACCTACTGATTTTTTATGGTCGTAC
>ENA-ORDR01000412-ORDR01000412.1-marine-metagenome-genome-assembly--contig:-NODE-412-length-22204-cov-6.463642_pt1 | contig 22204 bp, 20 predicted proteins | sample MGYA00240993_ERZ508538 | MGnify/ENA primary metagenome ERZ508538 (study PRJEB26207, sample SAMN05421999) | marine metagenome | isolation source: Monterey Bay, California, USA | place: USA:Monterey Bay... | reverse complement strand
GACTTCTCTGAGTACAAAAATTGCTTCTGATTCAAGTTCCTTTAAGTGTGTTAAATTGTATGAACTCATTTTACTTATTTTTTATTATCGGCAAAACATAATCCAAAACTTTCTGTACCGATTCATCTATTGAAAGTTCTGATGTGTTTATTTCTATTTCAGGATTTTCAGGAGCTTCAAATGGTGCGCTAATTCCTGTAAAATCTTTTATTTCTCCATTTCTTGCTTTTTGATAAAGTCCTTTTACATCTCTATCTTCACAAGTATCTATTGATGCATTTATATAAACTTCAATAAAATTTTCTTCACCAATTATATCTTTTGCTATCTGCCTGATTGCAATTGTTGGACTTACAAAACAATTAAGAGTAACGATCCCACAATTCATAAATAATTTAGAAACTTCTGATATTCTCCTAATATTTTCAGACCTGTCTTCTGAAGAGAAAGTAAGGTTATTGCTAATCCCTACTCTGATATTATCTCCATCTAAAAGTTGATTTATAATACCTTGAGAATGTAAATATCTTTCTACTCCTTTTGCAATAGTAGTCTTCCCAGATCCAGATAATCCAGTCATCCAAATTACTTTTGATTTCTGATTTAGTAATTCTTCCTTATCTTTTCTTTGAAGAATATCATCAAAAACAGTAAAGATATTTTCTTTTTCTTCTTTCATATTTTGGATGGCAAAAGTAGTAAAAATATCTGAAATCGAATTGATTAAGTAATTCATATAAAATCAGTAAATTTGTATGAAATTCAAAAATAATGAAAACAGAGAATTATTTAGATTCTACATATCTTAAAACAGCGTCAGAAGCAGAATTATCGGAAGAAGATAATCAGATGAATGTTATTAAGATTATCAAAGAAGCTATAAAGTATAATTTTAAATTAGTAATGATTAGACCTAGATATATTGATTTGGCAAAATCACTTATTGCTGAGGCTGATTCAAAAGTGCTAGTTGGAACTGTAATTGATTTCCCTATGGGAAATGGCACAACTTCCCGAAAAATGGAGGAATCTAGAGAAGTAATTTCTTTAGGTGCAGATGATTTAGACTATGTTTGCGATTATAATATATTCAAGCAGCAAAGATTTGAGAAATTTGATAAAGATATAATAGAAGGCACTAGATTAGGAAAGGAAAATGATAAAACAGTAAAATGGATTATTGAAACTGGAGCTCTTTCAAAAGAGGAAATAAGAAATATTACAAAAAGAATTGCGAACTTAGTTTCAGAAAACTTCCCAGATTTTCAAGAAAAGGTCTTTATAAAAACATCAACAGGATATTATGGTGGATTTGGAGCAACTTTGAGTGATGTAAAAATGATGAAATCAGTTTCAGGAAAATTGCCTATTAAAGCTTCTGGAGGAGTTTCAAATTATATGGAATTCATAAAAATGGTAGAAGCGGGAGCTACAAGAATAGGAACATCTAAAGCTCTGAGTATTTATTTGCAAACATCAGATAATGAACTTTAAAAAATTATTAGAAGTTGCAATAAATGCCTCTCTAAAAGGAGGAGATACAATTATGGATATTTACGCATCAGACTTTGCGGTAGAACATAAAGATGACAAATCTCCATTAACATTAGCTGATAAAAATTGTAATGAAGTAATAGAAGAATACCTTATTCCCACTAATATTCCGATTTTAAGTGAAGAAGGAGCGAAAATTTCTTTTTCAGAAAGAAAAAATTGGGAATATTCTTGGCTTGTTGATCCTTTAGATGGAACAAAAGAGTTTGTAAAACGAAATGGGGAGTTTACCGTAAATATTGCATTAATCCATAATAGAAATCCAATAATGGGAGTGATTTATGTACCTGTAAAAAAGGAATTATATTTTGCTTTAGATGGACTTGGTTCTTATAAGATATCTGATTTTACAGATGAAATATCTGACTTAGAAGAATTAATTTTATTGTCTAAAAAATTACCAATAAAGAATAGTAGAGATACTTATATTATTGTAGGTTCTCGTTCACATATGTCAGAAGAAACTGAACAATTCTTTGAAGAGAAAAAGAAAAAATACGAAAAAGTTGAAGTTATGTCAGTTGGTTCGTCATTAAAGTTATGTATGGTTGCAGAAGGAAAAGCAGATGCTTATCCTAGATACGCTCCTACTATGGAATGGGATACTGGAGCTGGAGATGCAATTTGCAGAATGGCAGGATTTCAGGTTTTGCAATATAATTCCAATAAACCTGTGGAATACAATAAAGAGGATTTATTAAATCCTTGGTTCTTGGTAAAATAAACCAATGAAATCAAAACTAAATAAAGCATTAAAGGATAAGGATTTTTCTGAACTCTTTAAAGGAAGTGGAATCTCTTTTATTTTAAGATTCGGGGGATTAGCTGTTGGTTATCTTTTGACTCTGGTAATTGCACATTTATTTGGAGCTAAAGGGTTAGGAGATTACGTTTTAGCTATTACTGTATTACGTCTTTTTACTCTATTATCAAAAATTGGATTGGATACAACTTCTATTCGTTTTATCGCATCATTTGCATCCCAAAAAAAATGGACAAGTATTTTTCATTTTAGGAAGCAAGTAGTAATAATTTTATCTTTTACATCTATTATTTCTTCTTTACTAATGTATTTCTTAGCAAATCCGATAGCAGATTTGATCAATATCAATTATAGATATGTTGAGATAAATGCTTTTTTTGTTATGCCAATGGCATTTTTCATGTTGCATTATCAAAGTTTAAGAGGATTAAAAAGAATTGCAGAGTTTTCTTTTTTTTACAGGATGTCTCAAGCTTTGTTTTCAGTAATATCGATTGTTATAATATATCAATTTACTAAAGGATCTGAGGTGCCAGTTTACGCATATTTAGTCAGTGTCTTTATAGTGTCACTTCTCTCATTTTTAAGTTTCCGATACTGGTTAAAAAACAGATCTGAAGGGAAAGAAAGTGCTGAACAGGAAATAATGAGTTATTCTACTTTACTTAAAATTTCTATTCCATTGATGTTTGCTCAATCTGTGCAATTTATTATGGCTTGGACTGATAAATTAATGTTAGGAGCAATGACAACTTCTGAAGATGTTGGGATATATCATACCGCTTTTAAACTCTCTATGTTTGCGGCAGTCGCTTTGATGTCTATTAATAGTATTGCTGCTCCAAAGTTTGCTGAAATGTTTGGTAAAGATGATATGGAAGGATTAAAAAAAGTTGTTCATCAATCTACGAAAATGATTTTTTGGACCTCTGCTCCTCTTGTAACAATTTTCTTTATTTTCCCAGAATTCTTCCTTGGTTTATTCGGAGAAGAATTTAAGATTGGTGTAGCTGCATTTATCTTCTTATCTTGCGGTAGATTAATTAGTTCTTTTTCAGGTTCTGTAGGGAATATTTTACAAATGACAGGAAACCAAAATATATATGCAAAAATTCTCCTTTTTGGAGCAATTTTGAATGTTGCACTAAATTTAATATTAATACCAAAATATGGTATAAATGGAGCTGCAATAGCATCTATGTCTAGCTTAATTGTTTGGAACTTATCTATGGTTTTAGTCGTAAAAAAGAAGTTCGGGTTTTATACATTTTATAATCCATTTAGAAAATAATGAAAAATAAATTACCAAATTTTCTGATTGTTGGAGCCGCCAAAAGTGGAACTTCATCCTTACATAATTACCTAAATCAACACCATCAGGTATTTATGCCTTCATATAATAAAGAAGGAATGAAGGTTAAGGAACCAAGATTTCTAATAAAAGATTTAGTTCAACACAGATTGCATAATGGAATTTGGACTTTTGAGGAATATCAATCTTTATTTGATGATGTGAAAGATGAAAAGGCAATTGGAGAATCTACGGTTCTTTATTTATATTATTACAAACACGCTATCAACAACATAAAACATTATTTAGGTGAAGATGTGAAAATAATCATCATGCTCAGAAATCCTGCAGACAGAGCGTATTCTGCATTTCATCATGTTTCAAGAGGTTTTAAGGAAAACAACTCTTTTGAAAAATCTTTGGAAATTGAAAAAGGACGAATGGAAAGAGAAGAAAACTTAACTCCAATGGTTATGTATAAGGAAATGGGAATGTATTATGAAATGGTAAAAGCTTATATGGAGTCTTTTAAAAATATTCATATTATTTTTTATGAAGATTTTAGAGATAATATTGAATCCGAGATGAATAAAATATATAATTTTTTAGGAATTTCAAATGATATTGAGATTGATTTTAACACAAAACATAATGTTGGAGGTAAGAGATGGAAGGATGAAAAAATGAAACATGTCTTTATGAAAGATAATCCTATGAAATCAATTTTGAAATCCGCTCTTCCAAAAAAGTTTAGAAAAGGAATTCGTCATCATCTTGTAAACGCATCAACCAATAAAGTTGTCCCAATGAAAGAGGAAGTACGAAAAGGGTTAAATGATTATTTTAAGCCAGACATAAAGAAACTTTCAGAATTATTAAATAAAGATTTGAACCATTGGACAAAGTAAATACATTGCCTAATTTGTTTATTGTAGGTGCCGCAAAAAGTGGTACTACATCTTTGCACAATTATTTAAATCAACATCCTGATGTGTTTATGTGTACTCCAAAAGAACCTCATTTTTTGATAAATAATGAAATTGGAAAAGATAGAATTCCTATTGGTATTTGTTCTGAAAATGAATACCTTGATCTTTTTCTAGAGGGAAGAGGTAAAAAATACAGAGGAGAATCTTCCGTTATGTATTTGATGTTTCCAGAAATTGTAATTCCTAAGATTAACCAACAATTTGGAGAAGAGTGTAAAATTATTATTATGCTCAGAAATCCAATTGAAAGAGCATATTCTGGATTTCAACATGTAAGAAGATATAATATAAAAGAAGATTGTTCAGATTTTAAATCAGCTTGGAATATTTCTGAAGAAAGGTATTTTTCAAAATCTGACATGACTCCCTCATCTAGGTACAAAGAGTTAGGATTGTATTACAAACAAGTAAAATCATATTTAGATGAAGTCAAAAATGTACACATTATTATTTATGAGGATTATAAAAATAATTTTAAGAATGAGATGATAAAGGTTTTTGATTTTTTAGGAATAAATAAAATAAACATTGACTCTGATAAAAGACATATGGTAGGAGGATGGCAATGGGAGGATGAAAAGATGAAACGTATCATGATGACAGAAAACCCTATAAGATCAGTTCTGAAATTTTTGATTCCATTTAAAGGTATTAGAAAGAATATTAGAACAAGAATTCAGAATAGAAATACTTCAGAAGTGGCAATAATATCTGATAAAGATAAGGTCATGTTGAAGGAATTTTATAAAGCAGACATAAAAAAACTTTCAGAGTTAATAAATAGAGATTTAAATTATTGGACAAAATGACTTTACCAAATTTCATGTGTTTAGGAGCTGCTAAGAGTGGTACAACTACTCTTTATGATATCTTGCGTCAACATCCAGATATTTACATTCCTGCATTTAAGGAACCTCATTTTTTTGATATTCCTGAAAATTATAAAAATGGAATAGAGTGGTACAAAAGAAATTATTTTAGGAATGCAAATAAAAAAATAATCGCTGACTTCACACCATCTTATTTTTTTGAAAAGGAAGCACCTAAAAGAATCTTTAAGAATTTAGGAAGAGACATGAAATTCCTTGTTGTTTTTAGAAATCCTGTAGACAGAGCCTATTCTCATTATTTACATTCAAAAAGAGACGATCATGAAAGTGAAAATTTCGAAAAGTCTTTAGAATTAGAAGTTAGTAGATTAAATAAGCATGAGAATCAATCTGATTATTTGTCTTATTTAAGACATTCATATGTTCACCAAGGGCTATATGCACAAATGATAAACAGGTATTTACAATATTTTAGTTTGGATAACTTCCTGTTTATTCACTTTGAGAATGAACTTTTACAAGAGAGAGAATTAACTATAAAGAGAATATTAGAATTTTTAGAGATCGATAGCTCTGTCTTGTTAAGAACTGACATAAGGAGCAACCCATCTAGTAAAGAAAAGTCAAAATCTCTAAAAAAACTGATGAATAAAAGAGGGTGGTGGAGAGATGTAATTAAATTTATGATTCCTTCTGTTCAATTACGACAGATTATCAGAAACAGAATACAAAGAATAAATATTACAGAATTTAAAGCTCAGCAATTAAGTCAAGAAGTAAAATCAAATTTGTTAGAAAAATATTTCAGAAAGGATATCTCTGATCTTGAAAAAACATTAAATAAGAAGATGAATTGGTAATTTGAAGATCACAAGGACACATAAATTTTTTGACACACTATTAATTACATTGTTGGTTTTTAGTGGAGGCAGTTTGTTGTTTAAGTTTTACAGGAATGAACTTTCTATAATCTTACTTTTAGTGGCTTTATTTACCATATTTTTTATGGGTAATAAGATAAAGAGATCCGTTTTTAATACTTCAATATTCACATTGGTAATTTTTCTATTTCTGATAATACTAAATTATATTGTTGCTCCTGGAAGTCAGAAATTTTTGAAATATGGTTTTCATATGATGAATATTACTTCATGCGTGTTGATTTTGACTCACATTAAAAATAATAGAAGTTCAGATTATTTCTTAGGTATAATTAGGAATATTCTTAAGATCACCCTATACTTTTCTATTTTAAATTTTCTAGCATATTTTGTTGTTTACAACCAATCAACAGATCTGTATTTTGTGTCTACTCAAGGAGCAGAAAAATTGGTCACCAAAACATATAACTATTTATTTTTTTTCCAAGAGAAACATACATTTAATTTTTTTGGCATAGAACTTATTCGGAATCAAGGATGGTTTTGGGAGCCAGGAGTAAATCAGGTTTATTTAAATATTTTATTGTATTTAGAAGGCTTTGTTTTTAAAAGAGGAAAATGGATGATACCTCTAATTGTATTTGCAATTATTACTACATATTCTACAACTGGAATTTTCTTAATGATTATAATTTTATTTTTTATTTTTATAAAATCTATAAAAAGAAATCCCATCATATATATATTTTTAGGAATTCTTATTATATATCCTTTATATTATTTAGCAAAATCTAACATTGAAAATAAATCAATTGAGAATGTATCTTCAATGAATAAAAGAATTTTTGATTTAGTACAGCCTTTATCGATTGCTGCCGACAATCCTATTAGTGGAATAGGTCTAGATATAGAACATTTCCAAAAGTATCGTTCGGAATATCATTTAAGTGATGAAACACAATCTTTCCTTACAACTGAAACTACAGAGAAAGGAAGTTCTAATTCAGTAACATTTTTAATAGCGGCAACAGGATTTCCTATGTCATTATTTTTGTTGTATTGTTTGTTTCAACAAAATCTGTTTACTTATAGAAAAGGAATATTCATGACAATTATTATAATATCTGTTTTTGCTGAACCATTATTATTACGCCCATTTTTTCTTATATTAATTGTATCAGGAATGTATTCATTTTTTAATAAATTTACAAAATAGAAAATTATCAAATGAAAAACATATTAATAACAGGTGGAGCGGGCTTTATTGGATCTAGATTGTGTGAAAAATTATTTGATCAAGGAAATAATATTACTGTTTTAGATAATTTGTCAGAACAAATTCATGGAAATGGAGAATCATTTTTATTTAATAAGATTAAAGATAAATGCACTTTTATTAAGGGAGATGTCAGAGATAAGAATGATTGGGCTCATGCAATTAAAAATCAGGAAATTATTATCCATTTGGCAGCTGAGACTGGAACAGGACAATCAATGTATGAAGTAGAAAAGTACACTAATGTAAATGTTATAGGAACCTCTCATATGCTAGAAATATTAGCAAATTCAAATCATAATGTTAAGAAAATCATTGTCGCTTCTTCCAGATCTATTTATGGTGAAGGTAAATATAATTGTAAAACTCATGGAGTGCAATATCCTTCGAAAAGAAAGGAGGAGGACATGAAGAAAGGGGAATTTAATCCGAAATGTAGTATGTGTAACTCTAGTCTGAATGTACTCCCTACAGACGAGCAATCTAAAATACATCCTTCTTCTATTTATGGGATAAATAAGCAACAACAAGAACAAATGGTAATGCTAATGGGAGAATCACTATCAATACCATCAATAGCATTTAGATATCAGAATGTATATGGTCCAGGTCAATCTTTATCAAATCCTTATACAGGTATTTTATCTATTTTCTCTACCAGAATATTAAATGGAAATGATTTGGATATTTATGAAGATGGAGAAGAAACCAGAGATTTTGTTTATATTGAAGATGCGGTAGATGCAACAATTTTAGGAATTGAAAAGGAGGAGGCAAACGGAAATATTTTTAATGTTGGATCTGGTGTTTCTACAAGGGTACTTGATGTTGCGAATACATTAAAAAGATTATATAATTCAGAAATCAATATTACTGTAAGTGGTAAATTCCGTTTGGGAGATATAAGACATAATTTTGCAGATTTATCAAAATTAAAAGATATTTTAGGTTTTACTCCAAAATATAATTTTGAAAGAGGCATTACAGAGTTTGTTAATTGGGTAAAAACTCAAGAGGTAATGGAAGATAAATATGAAGAATCCATTCAACAACTAAAAAATAAAGGATTGATAAAATGAAAGTAATACAATTATATATTATTGTTTTTTATTTATTTTCTCTTTCTTGTAATTCTCAGGAAAATATAGTAGAGCAGATCAACCCTAACTTATTTGGCTTTAATACTTCTAATACTTTTACGTATTGTGATGTAAACGACACTTCTTTTACAAATAAAGTTCAGAAAATAAAACCAAATGTATTAAGGTTCCCCGGAGGGACTATAAGTAATTTCTATCATTATGATGAGAAGGCTTATGGTCTTGATATAAGTGAGATTTCTGATTGGAATGTTCCAAAGTTCACAAAAAGATACAATGGATTGATCAAGGAGCAAAAGAAAAGAAATCATAATCACAATTATATAGAAGATTTTATTTTATTAGCAAAACAAAATAACTCAAAAGTTGTTTTAGTTGCGAATATTATCTCGTCAGAAGATGATGATATTATTAATATGATTAAAAGATTCAAATCAGAAAATATTGAAATATTAGGAGTTGAGTTAGGTTCAGAACTTTCAAACAGAGCGTATAAGAAGTACATAAATTCAGTTGATGATTACATTCAACTTGCTCAGAAATATTCAGATATAATAAAAAAAGAATATCCTGAGATAAAAGTAGGAGTAGTTGCAGCTCCTATTAAATACAATATGCCAAGCAGATTATTAAATTGGAATCAGAAACTTTCAGAAGAGACTTTTTATGATGCAATAATTCACCATTCATATCTTAAGGTTATTGATGGAGATGATGATTATGGATTAATGACAAGAGAAGATGAGGTTAGTTCAACAAAAAAGGCGCAATTTGATTTATATAAAAAAAGAATTAAAACTTATTTTACTACAGGATTTGTAAAAGAGATAATAAAATACAATGAAATATTTGAAAAAGAAATTTGGATTACAGAATGGAATTTACAAATGAGCAAAACAACAGGTAACACTCTCCTACAGTCTTTATTTGTTTCTCAATATTTATTAGAATTATTATCTAATCCTGATTTACAAAATATTAGTATTGCTACCTATCATAATTTAGCAGGTAGAGATATATCAGGTTCAGTTTTTAAGGGGATAAAAGGTGGATTTGAGATTCATTCAACCTATTATCCATTGACTTTTCTAAGTAAAATATTTGAAAATGATATTATCAGAATTGAAAAAGAGGTAAAAGATGATGTTTTTATTTATTATTGTTTTGATTCTACAAATAATTTAAAAATATCTTTTGATATTAATTGGGAGAAAAATGAATTTATCTTATCTGAAAATATGGGAACTGACTCAGTTTATGTGACAAAATACTTCAGTGAAGATTTATTTGACATGTCTGATGAAGAAGGAAAATTATAAATAGAAAAAATGTATATCATTGACTAATATAAAACAAATTCTGAATTTATGAAAGTTGGAATTTTTATAGTTGGGGCTCCAAAAGCGGGAACTACTTCATTGCATTATTATTTGAACGAACATCCGGAAATTCTAATGAGCTCTGTGAAAGAACCAGACTTTTTTTTGGAGAAAGAAATTACTGATTTAGGACTTTATTATGGAACTACCGCAATTGATACATCTGAGAGATATCATAATCTCTTTTCAGATAAAAAAGATGAAAAGATATTTGGGGAATCTTCTGTTTCTTACTTGTATTATCCAGAAGTTCCCAAAAGAATAAAGGAATATAATACAGAAGCGAAAATTATTATTATGCTCAGGAATCCTGTTGACAGGGCTTTTTCACATTATCTTATGGACTCCAGATTAGGTTTACTTTCGGATAAATTTGAAGATGTATTTAATAAAAAAGAAGGGTTGAAATTTCAACAATATTTTTTGCTAGGAAATTATTATGAGCAAGTTAAACGATATTTTGATGAGTTTAGTAAAGAGAATGTACATATAATTTGGTATTCCGATTTTAAAAAAGATGCTGAACAAGAAGTTAAGAAAGCTTTTGAGTTTATTGATGTTGATTCAGCTTATAAAGTGAATTTTGAAACCGTACATAATAGTTTTTTTATGCCAAAAGGTAAGATAATCAGAAAAATCTATTCTATAGTTTGGTTAAGAAAATTACTATTATTCTTATTCCCATTTACTTTAGTAACATTTATTAAATCCACTTTATTTACAAAAGGGAAAAAACCAAAAATAACTAACGAAAGTCGCAAAATATTTACAGAATATTATTTAGATGATATTTGTAAATTAGAAGAATTATTATCAATAAACTTATCTGAATGGAAAAAATAGGATTAGTTACAATAACATATAATTCTGCTGATGTCATTAGAGGTTTTTTAGAATCTACATTTTCTCAAACATTTCAAAATTTTATTATTTATATTATTGATAATAACTCACAGGACAATACTATAGAAATTCTGAAGGAAAACACGGATAGTAGAATCGAGTTAGTAAAGAACAAGGAGAATGTAGGAGTTGCAAAAGCAAATAATCAAGGGATAGAATTAGCTTTAAAAGATAATTGTACGCAAGTACTCATTATTAATAATGATGTGGAATTTGAAAAACAATTGTTTGAAAAAATGTTACAAATTCAGAAGGATAAAAATTGCTCATTAGTTGTCCCAAAAATGATGTATTTTGATACTCCTGATTATATTTGGTATGCCGGAAGTAGCTTTATTAAAAAGAAAGGGTTTCTTCCCATTCATAAAGGAATAAAACAAAAGGATAGCTCTCAGTTTGATGGAGTTTATCCGGTAGAATACGCTCCTACCTGCTGTTTATTGGTAAAAAAAGAAGTGTTTCAGGATGTAGGTATGATGGATGAAAAATATTTCGTGTATTTTGATGACACCGATTTTTCTTATAGAGTTTTAAAAGATGGAAGACATAAATTATTCTATTTTTCGGACACTAAATTTTATCATAAAGTTGGGAGTTTAACAAAGTCAGTAGAAAAAGAAAAGAAAAGAGAATATAGAGGAGATTTCTTCATAAAACAAAACACAAGAAATCATATTTATTTCCTAAAAAAGATAGGTAGTATCTATGCGTATCTTTTTATATTATTTTTGTTCTTCAAGAATAATTTAAGATTTATAATAAGCCCTAATTTTCGCAAGAATTTTCATACTTGGAAGCTGATTAACAAATCGTATTTTGAAGGATTAAGAATGTAATATGAAAGAGAAAGTTGCTATAATTGATTCGTTAGGGGCTCATGGAAGTTCTCATCATTTTTATCTTTTTGGGCAAGCAAAAGGATTGTCGAAATCTCGAGTAAATGTATCAATATATACAAATAATGTTACTGATAACCCGAACTATAATGGAGTAAATTTTTATCAGTTTTATAAAGGTATTTTTGGAGGAAAATTAAAGTTATTTTCAGCTATTCGATATATTTTTGGATCGACTCTCTCTTTGTTTCATGCGAGATTTAATAGTGTGAAAATCTGTCATTACCATCTTTTTCATGTTAATATTTTAGTTTTTTTTGATTTTATATTATCTAAGATCTTAGGGATGAAAGTAGTTTATACGATTCATGATGTTGTAAGTTTTGAAAACACAAGATCTAACGATAGATTAAGTAATTGGATTTATAAAAGAGCAAATAAAATAATAACTCACAATAAATTTTCAAAGGAGATTTTTAGAGCGCATTATAAAAACATCAATACTGAGATAGATATAATCCCTCATGGTAATTATGTGCCTTTTTTGAAGGTAAAAAATGATAAAACATTATCTCGTAATTATCTAAGAATACCACAAGAAAAAAAAGTTTTATTATTTTTCGGAATGATAAAAAAAGTCAAAGGATTAGAAGTTTTATTACAAGCAATGAAGAAAGTAATAGCAAATAATTCAGATGTATTTCTTGTAATAGCTGGAAGAGTTTGGAAAAATAATTTTTCTATATATCAGAAAATAATTAATGATAATAATCTATCTGATTATTGCTTAATTCATAATAAATTTATTCCTCATGAGGATGTGGATCATTATTATGCTTCTGCAGATTTAGTAGTTCTACCTTATAAAAGGATTTATCAGAGCGGAGTACTAATGATGAGTATGAGTTATGAAAAAGCGGTGATAGTTTCAGATTTACCTCCTCTTATAGATGTTGTAGAGGATATGAAAACAGGTTTTGTTTTTGAATCAGAAAATTCTGAATCACTTTCAGAAAAGTTAAATAGAATTCTTTCTGATACAAATAAATTAGAAGAAGTTCGGATTGAAGGGTCTAATCATATAAAATCAAAATACGATTGGTTAGAAATAGGAAAAGAAATGAAAAAAAGTTATCAATCTATTTTATAGTATATTAGCGGTAATAAAAAATAATATGAAGAGTAGAATTACAAACTGTATTAATGCATCGATAAAAGTTAAAGAATTAGTACTTACTGATTCTGAAATACTAAATAATATTGAAGAAATTGTTTTAAAATCTGTAGAAGCTTTTAATGCTGATAAAAAAATGCTTTTATGCGGAAATGGAGGAAGCGCTTCTGACGCTCAACATATTGCATCAGAACTTAGTGGAAAGTTTTATCTAGATAGAAGACCTCTTTTTGCGGAGGCATTACATGTAAATTCTTCTTTTGTTACAGCCGTTGCGAATGATTATGGATATGATAATATTTATTCCAGAATGGTAGAAGCAGCAGGTAGAGATGGAGATATTTTGATTGGAATTTCTACTTCAGGTAATTCAACTAATGTGGTAAATGCAATTGAAAAAGCAAATAAAATCGGGATGATAACTATTGGATTTACTGGAGAGAAAGGCGGTAAGATGAATGATATTTGTGATATAACGATAAGAATCCCATCTACAGATACTCCAAGAATTCAAGAATCACATATTTTAGTTGGACATATTATTTGCCAACTTATTGAAGAAGAATTATTTTGATGAGTAAAAAATATACCACACTTTTTTTGGATAGAGATGGTGTAATAAATTACAAGATTGATGGATATGTTCAGTTCTTTTCAGAATTTAGATTTATTGAAGATGTTCCAGAATCAATTGCAAGATTATCTGATTATTTTGAGAGAATTATCATAGTTACAAATCAGCAAGGCATTGGGAAGAAAATAATGACTGAGAATCAACTCTTCACTTTACATGATAACATGCTTTCTGAAATTAATAAGATTGGAGGAAGAATATCAAAGATTTATTATTGTGATCATTTAGAGTCTGTGAATTGTGATTGCAGGAAACCACAATCTGGGATGTTATTAAAAGCAAAAGAAGATTTCCCGGATATTGATTTTAAGAAATCAATTTTAATAGGAGATTCTGACACTGATATTATAGCAGCTAAAAATGTAAATATTAAATCTATTCAAGTATCTCCAACTTACACTCTATCTCATTGGACTAAGGACTTTCTAACTGATTAAATTATTTATCTTTATCTTTACCCTCTAAAACTAAAAAATGAAGAAGGCGATAATTACAGGGATTACAGGTCAAGATGGGGCGTATTTAGCTCAACTTTTACTAGAGAAAGGATATAAAGTTTTTGGGGCTTATAGAAGAACAAGTTCTCAGAATTTCTGGAGAATGGATTATTTAGGAATCAGAAACCATCCAAATTTAATGTTAGTAGAACACGATTTAATTGACGCTGCAAGTACAATCAGGATGGTATCAGAAATAAAACCAGATGAGATTTATAATCTAGCAGCACAGAGTTTTGTTCATGTTTCTTTTGATCAGCCTTTGGCAACATCTATGATTACAGGGATTGGTGTAACTCACATGTTAGAAGCTATCAGAATTGTAAATAAAAATATAAAGTTTTATCAGGCTTCAACTTCTGAATTATATGGGAAAGTACAGGAGGTGCCTCAAAAAGAAACTACTCCATTTTATCCTAGAAGTCCGTATGGAGTCTCTAAATTATATGCTCATTGGATGGTAACGAATTATAGGGAATCTTATGATATGTTTGCTTGTAGCGGAATATTATTTAATCATGAGTCTCCACTAAGAGGGATAGAATTTGTAACTAGAAAGATTTCAGATGCTGTTGCTCGCATTTCTGAAGGAATACAAGATGTTATTGAGCTCGGAAATTTGGATGCGAGTAGAGATTGGGGATACGCTCCAGAGTTTGTGGAAGGGATGTATAAAATGTTGCAACATAATAATCCAGACACCTTTGTTTTGGCTACTAATAAAGCGTATACTGTCCGTCAGTTTGTTCAGTATGCATTTAATGTTGTAGGTATTGATATTAAATGGGAAGGTAGTGGAGTATCTGAAAGAGGAATTAATAAAAAAACTGGCAAAACAATTGTAAAAATAAATAAAGATTTTTTCCGATTATCTGAGGTTGATGCATTGATTGGTGATTATTCGAAAGCGGAAAAAGAGCTTGCTTGGGTTCCTCAGGTGGAACTTAAGAAGATATGTCAAATTATGGTAGAATCGGATTTAAAGGCATTAAAAACTAATCTAAAAAGCTAAATGTCAGATTGGCATATAAATATAGTATTCCCATTACTTACATCTTTTATTGTAACCTATTTAGCTATTCCAAAAATTATTCATTTTTCAAAACTTAGTAGGCTGTTTGCTTTTGCTGGTGGAAGAAATTCACATGAAGGAGAGATTCCAATTTTCGGAGGAGTAGCAATATTTGCAGGTTTATTATTCTCATTAGTATTTTGGGCAGAACTAGAAGAAATTCAGTTTATATTGGTTAGTTTAATTATTGTTTTCTTTATTGGAATACTAGATGATTTACTTTCTCTATCCCCATTTAGAAAATTGGTAGGTCAAATTTCATCAATTTTAGTATTGATTTATCTGGCTGAGCTGAAGATTGATGGCATGCATAATTTGTTTGGAGTTCAGACGTTACCACCATGGATTTCAGTTTTGTTTACGATATTTGTAGTAGTAGTTATTACAAATGCATATAATCTAATTGACGGAATAGATGGTTTGGCAGGAGGATTAGGAGCAATTGCCTCATTATTTTTCGGTGTTATTTTCTTGTTAAGTTATGAATCATTAATGCAACATGGTTACACTGAAGAATCAATTGAAGTAGGTCAATACGCAATTATTTCATTTACTTTATTAGGTTCGTTACTTGCATTTTTAAGATATAATTTTAATCCAGCTAAAATTTTTATGGGAGATACAGGATCATTAGTAATTGGATTGATTTTATCAATTCTATCTATTAAATTAATAAATAATGGTATTAATATTCCTAATATTGAACATTCTACAGAACGAGGGCCTTTTATTGCAATTGCTTTACTTGCCATTCCTTTATATGATACTTTCAGAGTTTTTTTTATAAGAATTTTATCTGGTTATCATCCTTTACATCCCGATAGAAATCATATTCATCATGCATTATTAGATTTAGGTTTTGGGCACAAAAAGTCTACACTTACACTTTATATATTTTCCTTTTTAATAGCAGTAATTTCTTATTTTATGATTGATATGAGTTTAGGTTTATCGATATTTATTCTAACTTTTATTGTATTGTCTTGTATGTCAATTCCTTTTATTTTACTCCAGAATAAAAACAGAAAAGGTGAGAAGTAGATTTCTATTTATATTTTTGTATTGCTGCATGCATTTTTCTTCTTTCTCTCAACAATCTAATTCAACATTTTCAAGAGATTTTAATATCTTTTCAGAAAAGTATTACCATACTTTACAAAATGACTTTCACACATCTGTAAAACCATATTTACTCCAAAATTTAGATTCTATAATTACTAATATGGAGGGTAGCTGGTTAAAAAGAAAGTGGAATAATGAATATTTTTTACAAGTAGAAAATGAAGATTATTCTTTAATTGTAAATCCAATTATTAATATTGAAATTGGTAAGGAAATAAATCGAGGGAATACAACATGGACAAATACTAGAGGTATACTGGCAGATGGGAAACTAGGAAAGAGATTTTCTTTCTACTCTTCTTTTTTAGAGAATCAATCGGTTTTCCCAAGATATATTACAAATAATATTTTTTCGAAATCTTCATGGATAGTGCCTGGACAAGGGGAATCACATTGGACTACCGACAGTGTTTTTGATTACGCTATTGCATCAGGACACTTTACCTATCAAATATCAAAATATAGTAAAATGCAATTCGGAACAGGTAAGAATTTCATTGGAGATGGTTACAGATCTTTAATTTTATCAGATAATGCATTTAATTATCCATATTTAAAAATACAAACTACTGCTGGAATTCTTCAGTATACAAACTTGTATATGGAACATCTAGATTTAATTAGTAATCCCTCAGAGGAATTTACATACGATAAGAAATATATGACGCTCCATCATTTAAGTGCTAATGTAACGGAGAGATTAAATATTGGAATTTTTGAGTCAGTAATTTGGGAAAATAATCGTACTCCAGAAATATCAGGATTTGACATTGCTTATTTAAATCCAATTATCTTTTTACGTCCTGTAGAATTTTCACTCAATTCATCAGATAATGTTTTGATGGGGATGAATTATAAATTTAAAATAAGCAATAATTCTCAGCTGTACGGACAATTTGTTTTAGATGAGTTTTCTCCTCCAGATTTAAATGGTGATGGTTTCTGGGGGAATAAATACTCTTATCAGTTAGGAGGAAAATATTTTGATGTATTCGGAGTTAAGAATTTGGTAGCTCAATTAGAAAATAATTTTGCAAGACCATACACTTATTCTCATTTCAACGCTTCTCAAAATTATGGACATTATTATCAATCTTTATCTCATCCTTTAGGATCAAATTTTAACGAAACAATATTTTTTGCAGATTATAAATATAAAAAATGGGAAGCTCATTTACAAATGATGAAAGCTATCTACGGAGGGAAAATAAAGAATGATCCGACAAGTTATGGAAATGATATTTTTATCTCTAACTCCGAAAGACCTTCAGATTATGGAATTGAAATGTATCAGGGAAATAAAACTGATATATTTTATAATAAACTAACTATTTCTTATTTATTTAATCCGAGAACAAATCTAAAAATTCAGGGAGGATATGTTTACAGAATGTTAGAGGATGATTATGGTATCGATCATACAAATTTCATTTTCTTTGCACTAAAATCAGATTTGTTTAATAGATATTATGACTTCTAAATTGCCTTTAATTCTAAATATAGAGACTTCTACAAAAAATTGCTCTGTTGCTTTATTTTCTGGGAGTAATTTGATTTCAGAAAAGTCATTATTATCTGAAAAGCATTCTCATTCTGAAACTCTTACACTTTTTGTAGAAGATGTAATAAAAAAATCTAATTATACATTGGTGGATTTGGATGCAATTTCTATTAGTAAAGGTCCTGGTTCTTATACTGGATTACGGATTGGAGTGTCAACAGCTAAGGGTCTGAGTTACTCTTTAAATCGTCCTCTTATTTCCGTATCTACTTTACGGTCCATGGCTTTTTATATGAGTAAGAAAACATCAAATTATGATTTATATTGTCCTATGATTGATGCCAGAAGAATGGAAGTTTTTTCATCATTTTATGATAAAGATAATAATCAAGTAAGAGAAGTGATGGCAGATATTATTGATGAAAATTCCTATAACAAAGAATTAGAAAACAAGGTTCTTTTTTTTGGTGACGGATCTAATAAATGTAAGGATGTATTAACTTCAGGCAATGCATATTTTACAGATAATTTTTCTCCGTCTGCTACATATATGGGAATACTTTCTTTAGAAAAGTATAATAACAAAGATTTTGAAGATGTAGCTTATTTTGAACCTTTTTATCTTAAAGATTTTGTGGTAGGAAAGAAGAACTAACGTCTTTTTCCTCTACTTCCAGCAGATGAATTATTTTCTTTAAATCTACTTTTAAAAGATTTTCCTCCTCCAGAACTTTTACTACCTGTTCTTTCACTTCTTTTATTTCCACTAAAACCTGTTCTCCTCTTATCAGATCTTGTTGATCTTTCTCTTCTTTTTCCACTATCATTTTTTGGTTTTGAAATCTCTACTGTAAGCTTATATCCATTCCATTGGCTATCCGAAAATCCTTCTAATACGTCTTTTTCAGCAGATGATTCTACCTCAAAGAAAGAGAACCCTTGTAGGATGTCAATTTTTCCGATTTGTAAATTTCTATTTCTAGTATACTCGTTTACTAATCCGATTAAATTTTGAGGTTCACATTTATGTGTTTTACCAAGGTTGATAAAGAATCTTGTAAATCCTTCATCAGAATGTCCTCTTCTGTTTTTTCCACTATCTTTTCCTCTTCCTCTCTCTCTACTATCTCTTCCTTTTGATGCGGTAATATTTAAATCTGGAGCGTTCTTATAGAAAGATAAGAATCTGTTAAACTCTGCAGAAACAAAATGTTTTACTAAATCTTCTTTATCTAAGTGAGAGAGTTTCTCTTCAATTATTGGTAAGTGTTTTTCTATTTGAGGACTGACATCTGTTTTTACAATTTTATCAATTAATTTTATTAATTGTATAGCGCAAATTTCATCTCCTCCAGGAACTTTTTTGAGAATTAATTCTCTCTTCAACATTTTTTCAATAGATTGTAATTTTCTTTTCTCTCTACTATGAGAAATGATAATAGAAATACCTTTGTTTCCTGCTCTTCCTGTTCTGCCTGATCTGTGTATATATATTTCATTATCATCTGGTAAATTATAATTTATTACATGAGTAAGTTCATTAATATCAATTCCTCTAGCAGCTACATCTGTTGCTACTAGTATTTGAAGAGTTTTCTTTCTGAACCTTCCCATAACATGATCTCTTTGTTGTTGAGATAATTCACCATGAATAGCATCTGCATTATATCCGTCTTGCATCAATTTTTCTGAAACCTCTTTTGTTTCTCTTCTAGTTCTGCAGAAAACAATACCATAAATATCAGGATTTACATCACAAATTCTTCTAAGAGCGTTATATCTATCTCTTGCATTAACCATATAGTAATGGTGTTCTACATCAGTAGCTCCTTCATTTCTTCTAGCAACTTCAATTGTTTTAGGAGAGAACATGTAATTCTTTGTGATTCTCATTACCTCTTTTGGCATAGTTGCCGAGAACAAAAGAGTTTGTTTTTCTTCTGGTGTTTCGGCCAAAATAGTATCCAGATCATCTTTGAATCCCATATTTAACATCTCATCTGCCTCATCTAAAACAACAAATTCAACATCTTTTAATTTTAATTTCTTTCTATTTATTAGATCGATAACCCTACCTGGAGTTCCTACAACAATCTGACTCCCAGAATTAAGAGCTCTGATTTGTGTTTGTATATTTGCTCCACCATAAACTGCAGTAACTTTCAGTTTCTTCATATATTTGGAATATGTTTCCAAATCTTTTGTAATTTGTAAACACAACTCTCTAGTAGGACAAAGTATTATTGACTGAGTTTGATTTCTGCTATCATTAATTTTCTGAATTATAGGTAATCCAAAAGCAGCAGTTTTTCCTGTACCAGTTTGTGCAAGAGCAATTAGATCAGTTTCTTCTGCAAGAACAAAAGGAATTGCTTCTTGTTGTATAGGAGTAGGGGTTTCAAATCCTAAATCTGTAATTGCTTTTAGGATGTTATTGTTTAATCCTATTTCAGAAAATGTCATATATTAAAATTTTTGCAAAATTACTCTTTATTTATGATTCTGAGTGTTTTATATAAAAAAAGCCCTTTCTAGTAAGAAAAGGCTTTTAGTAGATTTATATTTTCTTATTGAATTATTAATTTTCGGATAGTATAATTTCCATCATCTAACGTTACTTTAATGAAGTAAACCCCACTAGATAAAATCTCAAAATTATTTGATGTAGTACTTTGTACAAATTTACCTTCTATATCATAAATGTTTATTATATCAATCATACTTTCTGTAATAACACTAAGCTTACCTAGAGAAGGATTCGGGAAAATATCAACTTTTATATTAGATACTTCATTTACAGTTGTTGTTGCTAATTCTCCCCATCTTTCTTCAAATTCTTGCAAGTAAATATTCGCAATTGTTTGATCATGTATAATAATAGTATTTTCATCAGAACTATTTTCTGCATTAGAACTCCAGTTGTGAGAACCTGTTAGTACAGTAGGATCAGATCCTGATACACCAACATCTGCAATAGCATACTTATGATGAAATGAATTTGTAATACCCGTATGTGACTTCATATTTACTCCTCCATTTACCAGGTTGTCATATTCGCTTCCTGTTGTGTTTTGCATTTCTATTATTCCTCTAATATTTACTCCAAATTCACTATTTTTATTAATCACTGATCCACCAATATCATCTCTAGTAAATGCTAAAAGTCCAAATTCTAATGTGTAATCAACATTATCTATAAATTGTAATATATGTGATGTAGTTTGATCGGAAGGAGAGAAATAAACTTCCATATCTGTACCATTTACATTAAATAGATGAGGAGTATTATCTTCTTTATTTGATCCAAAAACTCCACCCCACATTTCATTAAATTCTGTAGTATATGCTTGAGCAATTGATTTGTCCTGTATAAAGATAATGTTATTATAATCATTAAATAAATTTGAAGGATTTGTCCAATTTGTAGAACCTCCCATTACCCAAGAATTATTAGTTGAATTTGCATCAACAATAATAAATTTATTATGCATAATTCCAGCCACACTATTATCTCTGTAAACAACTGGGATATTTGGATCTAAACTTGATATCATAGAATTGACTACATCATCATCTGCAATATATCTTACTTGTACCCCTCTATTATGAGCATCATTTATTGCTCCAGCAATAGTTACATCAGAAGCATTATAAACACAAATATCTAATGTATTTTGCGCTAAATCCATATACGCTTTTATGGTGTCGTTAAAATAAGTTGAGATATTCTGCGCATCTACTCCAGAAGAATAGGACACATCAACGGAATGATTAAAATAAGGTCTTATTTTTCCAGATGAGTTAGAAGCTGTTATATATACTCCAATATTCGAAAATGCAGTATCAGCTCCTTTTACAGAATAACATTGAACATAGTAAATTGTAGCGTCTGATAAAGAAGTTAAAGATAGTGTATGACTCATAGTATTCCCTCCGAAATCTAGATTGTTACCAAGCGAAGAGGTTGTCCCATAAAAACAAGCTGTTGTAGAGCTGTCAGAAGTAGTCCAACTTAAATCAAAACTACTTGTTGTAATGTTTGATTGTGTAACAGCAGAGGTAAACAATAAATTTCCGGTAGGTATAATGTCAGATAAATCTCTAGGTAAAATCTGATAACCATCATTTGCAGGAACATTAAATGTATATTGAGATGAAATACCAATTAAAGTAACTGTTCCCATTGGGATAAGTGAGTTTTCAAGTGGACTTCCAACTCTTATATAGATTTTCCCTGTTTCTCCATTTGACAGGAAATCGTGTGTGCCAGAAGTAAAAACACCACCTCCGCTATTAAAAATCACATTATCAATTTGAATTAACTGACTTTCGGTAAGTTCACCTATTTGAAGTGGAGTAACTAATTGTGGAGTAATAGAATTCCCAGTAGAAATTGTAGATG
>ENA-ORDR01000409-ORDR01000409.1-marine-metagenome-genome-assembly--contig:-NODE-409-length-22310-cov-5.221608_pt1 | contig 22310 bp, 17 predicted proteins | sample MGYA00240993_ERZ508538 | MGnify/ENA primary metagenome ERZ508538 (study PRJEB26207, sample SAMN05421999) | marine metagenome | isolation source: Monterey Bay, California, USA | place: USA:Monterey Bay... | reverse complement strand
CTTGCAACGGATGAGGATAGAGAAGGAGAAGCTATTGCTTGGCATTTGACTGAAGCCTTAAAATTAAATTCTAATAATACTAAAAGAATAGTTTTCCATGAAATTACTAAAAAAGCTATTCTAAAGGCTGTAGATAATCCAAGAACATTAGATCAGAACTTAGTTAACGCACAGCAAGCAAGAAGAGTTTTAGATAGATTAGTTGGTTTTGAAGTCTCTCCAGTTCTTTGGAAAAAAGTTAAACAGGGTTTGTCTGCTGGAAGAGTTCAATCTGTTGCTGTAAGATTAATTGTAGAAAGAGAAAAAGAAATATTAGACTTCAAATCCACATCTGATTTTAAAGTTGTAATATTTTTAAAAAATGCAGATGGTCAAATCATAAAATCAGAATTATCAAAAAGATTAAAAAACGAAAAAGAAGCTTATGATTTTATGCAAAAATGTCAAACTGCAAGCTATGTTATTGAAAATTTGGAAAAGAAAGCTGCAAAAAAATCTCCAACAGCCCCATTTACAACATCAACGCTGCAACAAGAAGCATCCAGAAAATTAGGTTTTTCTGTAAACCAAACAATGATGGTTGCTCAAAGGCTTTATGAAGCAGGAAAAATAACTTACATGAGGACTGATAGCGTTAATTTATCTCAGGATGCATTAGATGCTGCAAATACTGAAATTATTAAATTATATGGTGCAGAATATGCAAAAAGAAGATCATACTCTAATAAGTCAAAAGGTGCTCAAGAAGCACATGAGGCCATACGTCCATCATATATGGAAAATAAGAGTTTTGATGGTGATTCTTCACAACAGAAATTATATAGTTTAATTTGGAAAAGAACTATTGCTTCGCAAATGTCAGATGCAAAAATTGATAGAACAATTGTCAAAATTGGACTTTCAAACTCTGAGGAGCAATTAACAGCAAAAGGAGAGATAATTACATTTGAAGGTTTTATGAAGGTTTATTTAGAGGGTAAAGACGATGAAGGTAACAATGAAAAAGGAATTTTACCTCCATTAAATATTGGCGATAAAATTGATCTGCTTGAAGGATTAGCAAGCGAGCAATTTTCAAGATATCCAGCTAGATACACTGAAGCAAGTCTTGTTAAAAAAATGGAAGAACTTGGGATAGGAAGGCCATCAACTTATGCTGCAACTATAACAACCGTTCAAAAAAGAGGTTATGTTGAAAAAGATACTAGAGATGGGAAGGAAAGAATTTCAAAAACATTTGAGCTGAAAAATGGAGATTTAATTGAGAAAGATGTTACAACAATTTTTGGAGCTGAAAAAAATAAGTTGTTTCCAACAGATGTAGGTATTGTAGTTACTGACTTTTTAATTGAAAATTTTAATGATATAATGCAGTATAGCTTTACTGCAAGTGTGGAAGATGAATTTGATCAAATTGCTGAAGGGAAAAAGATATGGAATGAAATGATCGCAGCTTTTTATTCAAAATTTCATAATCAAGTAGAGCTTGTTTCTGAGACAAAAGGTAAGTCTTTAGGTCAAAGATCATTAGGAGTTGATCAGAAGTCTGGGAAAACCCTTTATGCTAGAATTGGACCTTTTGGGCCCATGATACAGCTTGGTGAGAAATCTGAGAACGAAAATGATCCAAAACCAAAGTATGCTTCTTTATTGAAGGGACAAACTATTCAGACAATATCTTTTGAGGAGGCTATGAAGCTTTTTGATTTGCCACGAAATGTAGGGGAATATAAAGGAGAAGAAATTGTTGCAGCTATAGGAAGATTTGGTCCTTATTTGAGATATAATGGAAAATTCACATCCATCAAGAAAACAGATAACGAAGATCCCTTAACAATAAAATTAGATAGAGCAATTGAATTAATTGAAATTAAAATTCAAGCTGATAAAGATAGAATTGTAGCAAACTTTGATGGTTCTCCTTTAGTTCAGGTTCTAAATGGTCGATATGGAGTTTTTATTCAAATAAGTCCTGAAAAGGGAAAGAAGATTAATGTTAAAATACCTAAAGATACAGATCCAAAAACCCTTTCTCGACAAGATTGCTTAGATTTGATGGAGAATCAAACAAAAAAATAAATCGTGATTGATTTTAAAGAATATTTTTCACCCTTATTGGATGATCAGTACCAAAATTCTAGCAATTGGCAATCTACCCAATTAGGCTCATTAATCACTTCACACAATTTAAAGGTCTTTCCAGAGTATAAATTTTGCGAGATTGCAATATTTAACGTAAATGAATATGAGGGAACAACAAATATAGTTTCTAAAAATAGCTGTAATATACGACAAGAGTTGTATGATTTACATTTTGATAATCCTCCAAGAATTTGTGATTTAGGCTACTTATCGTTATCTGAAAATAGAAAAGATTCTTTCAGTGCACTAGAATTTGTTTCAAAGCATTTGATTGAAAATGGAATATTTCCAATCATTATAGGTGGGGGGCATGATCTTACATATGCAGTTTATAAAGCATATTCTTCTCTTGATAGAAATATAACATTAACCACAGTTGATAGTAAATTTGATTTAGGTTTAAAAGACAAAAAAATATCTAATATTTCTTTTTTTAGTAAAATTTTAGAAGCAAAGCCAAATAATCTTTTTCATTATTCAAATATTGGTTATCAAACCTTTTTTGTTTCTCCTTTAGCAGTAGAAATGTTAAATAACTTAGGTTTTGATGCTACAAGATTGGGAGAGGTCAAGTCAAACATTAAGAATTTAGAACCAGTTTTAAGAAATACAGACTTTTTAAGTTTTGATCTTTCGTCCGTTTCTAACGCTTTTTCAAATGCAAATAAGTATTCTTCAGCTAATGGATTTAATGGGGAGGAAGTATGTAAAATTTTTAGATATGCCGGTTTGAGTGATAAGCTGAGTTCGCTCATAATTTGCGAGTATAATCAACTACTTGATAAAAGTGGCTTAACCTCACAGCTTATCTCACAAATGATTTGGTACTTTATTGATGGGTATAAGTCTAGAAGAAATGAACTAAACCCTAACATTAAAAATTGTATTAAGTATACAGTAACTTTCGAGGATGGAAAAAACGAAATAGTTTTTTACAAGAGTAATTTAAGCTCTAGGTGGTGGATGGGTGTGCCATTTAAAAAAGCAGAAAATTCATCACTTGATTGTTATTATGTTGCATGTTCTTATGAAGACTACGAAGAAGCAAATAGAGGTGAAATCCCGTCTAGATGGATAAAAACATACAATAAATTATCCTAAAAAATATTTTTTTCTTCTTAACACATCAGAGTTTTTTGTTTAGTTAATGGGTGTGGATTTATATTTTCTGCTAAAAATTGTTTAAATTAGCGCAAAATTTTGTGTCGAAAAACTTATTGAAATAATATGAAACAATTAATTCTAGTATTAATTTTTGCTTTATTTTTTACTGATTCGTTCGCTCAACAAGACGCGCAATTCAGTCAAAATATGTTTAATAAGCTTGCTAACAATCCTGCATATGCAGGAAGTAAACAAGCAATATCTGCAATTGGTTTATTTCGATCTCAGTGGACAGGCTTTGATGGTGCGCCACAAACCACAAACTTAAGTATTCATGCTCCGATTGATAGAATTCATGGGGGGTTAGGTTTGAGTGTGATTAGCGAAGAAATAGCTGCATTTCAAAATACTTCAATTAATCTTTCTTATGCTTTTCAAACACAATTAGGAAATGGTCAGTTGGGGATTGGTTTATCAGTTGGAATGTTTCAAAGTGGTTTAGATGGTAGTTTGTTAGATCCATCTCAAGGAGGAGATAATGCTATACCAACAGCAGATGTTACTGGAAGTGCCTTTGATATAGGAGCTGGAGTTTATTACAACACTCAAGATGTGTATTTTGGATTATCAACTGCTCATATTTCAGAACCTGCTATTGAATGGTCAGATGGTCAGACACAACAATTAAATCAACATTACTTTTTAATTGCAGGTTCTTATCATGAATTAACTTCTGCTCTTTCTTTGAATCCATCTATTTATTTAAAATCTGATGGCTCTAGTGCGCAACTCGATATTAATACAAACTTATTGTACAATGATAAGTTTTGGGGAGGTTTAAGTTATAGAATTGATGATGGTATAGTCGTTTTAGCTGGGTTAGAATTAATGAAAGATTTGAAACTAGGACTTGCATATGATATAGTCACTAGTGAAATAAATAAAAATAGTTTTGAAGTGATGCTCGGTTATAATTTCAACATTAAAGTAGATACACAAGTTAAAAGATACAAGAATCCAAGATTCTTATAAAAATATTTAAACCCACTATTTGTTTAGTGATAAAAATAGATAATTATGAAAAAAATAATATTACTTAGTTCAATAGTTACAGTTCTAATGTCATGTGGTTCTTCTGGAAACGGAGAGCTAGTTGGCGTTCAACAAAGAGAGTTTTTTAATCCAACAGATCCATATGGGATGGTTTTTATTCCTCAGGGGAGTTTTGTTATGGGGCCTTCAGATCAAGATGTGCCATTTGCAAATGTTTCTGCTGCTAAAAGAGTTTCTGTAGGTGCATTTTACATGGATGAAACTGAAATTACTAATAACGAATACCGTCAATTTACAAGCTATGTACGTGATTCATTAGCTCATTTATTGCTTGGGGAGGCTGGAATTGAAGGTCATTTAGTCGAAGAGGATGAATATGGTAATTTTTTAGATCCAGCAAGAATTAACTGGAAAACAAAAATTCGTTGGGATGAACAAGAAGTAAGAGAAATCCTTGAAGATGAGATGTACCTTTCTACTAACGAAAGATACAATTCACTCAGAGAGTTTGATACACGTAAATTTATGTACGAATACCAAGTTTTAGATTTACAAGATGCATCTAAGAAATCTAATAGAGAGGGTAATGCCTCAGGTAAAAGAGATAGAAGTGAGTTTTTATCAACAGTTTCAGTTAATATATATCCTGACACATTAGCATGGATGCACGATTATGCTTATTCATTTAATGAGCCTTACACAAATGATTATTATTCTCATACTGCATACGATGATTACCCTGTAGTTGGAGTAAGTTGGAAGCAAGCTATTGCTTTTACAAAGTGGAGAACTGAACAAATGAACAAATTTTTACGAGCTAATAAACTTCAGGCATCACCTGACTTTAGATTACCAACAGAATCTGAGTGGGAATATGCTGCAAGAGGAGGTCAAGATCTTTCTCCATACCCATGGGGTGGTCCATATACAAGAAATAACAAAGGTTGTTTCTTAGCTAATTTTAAACCTTTAAGAGGAAACTATGTTGCAGATGGCGCATTAAAAACTGTAAAAGTTGCATCATATAATCCAAACGGATATGGTTTGTATGACATGTCAGGAAATGTTGCTGAATGGACATCAAATGCATTTGATGAGTCTGCTTTTAGTTATGCTCACGATATGAACGCTGACTATCATTACAATGCTAGTGAAGAAGATCATCCTGTATTGAAGAGAAAAGTTATTCGTGGAGGATCTTGGAAGGATATAGCATATTTTATCCAAAACAGTACAAGAACTTATGAATATCAAGATACTGCAAAATGCTACATTGGATTTAGATGTGCAGTTGACTTTTTAGGTAGAGATAAAAAAGATTTTGAATAGAAATTAAGTAAAATTTAGTTTAATTAAAATAATAAAAAATAGAAATGGGATTTGCAGATAAATTAGAAAAAATTACAGAAGCAAAATGGTACAAAGTGATGATGCCAAAACTTTATGGATGGGGTGCATCATTAGTTATTATTGGAGCATTATTTAAAATTGAGCATTGGCCTTTTGCAGGTTTGTTTTTAACAATTGGTTTAGGAACTGAGGCCGTTATTTTCTTCTTCTCAGCTTTTGAAAAAACACATGAAGAGCCAGATTGGTCTTTAGTATATCCTGAGCTTGCTCATATGAATGATGACAATAAAAGACCTGCCCAACAACTAGACGAAGCTTTAGAGAGAGCTAAGATTGATAATGAATTAGTTGAAAGTTTAAATGAAGGATTAAGATCATTTGGTGAATCTGCTAAACAATTAAACGAAACTATAACAGCAGCATCTGGTATTGCAGATTATAACGATCAAATACAGGAAGGTGTAAAAAACATGAATGCTTTAAATTCTTTATACGAGTTACAATTGCAGACATCAAACCAACAAATGGAAGCAACAAATTTATTTTTACAAAATTTACAGTCTTCCGTAGAGGATTCTAAAAAATTCCAGCAACAGGTTGCTAATTTAGCAGAGAATCTAGAGGCACTAAATTCTGTTTATGCTAATATGCTAAACGCAATGAATCCTAATAAATAAATTAGTATAATTAATTAGAAATTTGATAGATGGCAGGAGGTAACCTTTCCCCAAGACAGAAGATGATTAACATGATGTATTTAGTGTTAACTGCACTACTTGCATTAAATGTATCTAAAGAAGTTTTAAACTCATTCTTTGAGGTAAATACTGGTGTTGTACGAACAACCACCAATTTTACAAATAAGAATATGGAAACTTACAATGATTTTACTGCTGCAGCTGAATTAAACCCAGTTAAAGCTGGACCTTTTAGAGATCAAGCCCTTGCAGTAAAAAGAGAAGCCGATGCTATCGTAAATTTCATACAAGAACTTAAGTATGGCTTGGTTTTAGCTGTTGATAAATCTGTTTTTCTTGGGCAATACAAAGATTTAGATGGTGAAATCATTGAAGGTAATGAGACAGAGTTAATCTGGGATAAATTATCAAAAGCACAAAAGAAACTTCCTATTGCTAATTTAAATAATAAAGAAAACAGAGATATGTCCGGTGAAACTTTAGTAAACACTGGAAAAGCATCTTCTCTTAAACAACAAATAAATAGTTTCAAAAATAACATGTTAACTATTGCTGGTGATAATGAAGTCTTAGCTTTTAATATCAAATCTGCTTTGAATACTGATGATAAAAACGGAAAAGGTGGATCTGCAAAAATTCCATGGGAAAATTATAATTTTCTTGATATGCCATCAGTTGGTGCCTTAACACTATTATCTAAAATGCAATCTGATGTAAGAAATACTGAGGCAGATATTATTAAATTATTAAGAGAAAATATTGATGCTGGATCACTGAAGTTTACATCTGCTGAAGCAATACAGATACCAACATCTACTTTTGTTTTAAGAGGAGACTCATTTAGATCACAAATATTTATCTCAGCAAAAGATACAACTCAAGATCCTTTGATTTATGTTGGGGAATATGACTCTATTGGTCCTGGAAAGTATGAAATGGTGGGTGATTATGATACTATTAAAGTGTTAAATGGTAAAGGAATTTTTAGTAGAAGAGCTAATGTTACTGGAATGCAAAATTGGGGAGGTTTAATTTCAATGAAAACAGAATCTGGTACAAAAACTTATCCTTTTAAAGGTAATTACCTGGTTGCTAACAAAACAGCTGTAGTCTCTCCTGTAAATATGAATATTTTATATCTTGAGGTTGACAATCCACTACAAATTTCAGTTCCTGGATTTTCAGCAGGAGAAATAACCGCATCGATTTCAAATGGATCAATTGTTCCTGTAAAAAAGAGTTCAGGTGAGTATAAGGCAAGACCTAGTAAAAAAGGTAAAGCTTCCGTTACTCTTTATGCAAAGATTAATGATAAAAGAACAAAAATGGGTGCTGTGGAGTTTAGAGTTAAAGAAGTTCCGCCTCCAAAAGCAAAAGTTCAACTTGCAAAACAAGCAGGGGGAACATGGATGATTGATAAAATGCAATTGGTTAATTCTGGAGGAGTTTTAGCAGAGTTAAAGGATTTTGATTTTAAAGGAGTTAGATATCTTATTACATCATACAGATTAACTGGGATGTATAAAGGAGAGCAAATGAAGGAAGATACTAAAGGCCCTGAATTTAGCCCAAAAATGATAAATATTATAAAAAATACTAAATCAGGCAATACAATAACAATTTCAAACATAAAAGCAAGAAGGGTTGATACTAAGAATACAAAAGAAAGACAGCTTGATCCTTTGGTTTTAGAAATTAAATAAATACTACTATGAAAAACTTAATAAAACTATTTACAAATACTTTTTTAGTGATAATTATTAGTGCATTTTGTTCTAATGAAGTTATTGCACAGGATATTTTAAATGTTGAAGACATGAACTCTGTTTATAAAAAAGAACTAACATTAAACAAAAAAGTTCAATCTTACACTCCATTACGAGAAGCTGATGTTATGTGGTCCAGAAAAATATGGAGAGAAATAGACTTAAGAGAAAAAATGAATCATCCTTTTTATTACCCAGAAAATGATGGTGTTGGTGCAACAACTGGAGATAGAAGAAGTTTAATTGATGTTATTTATTCTGCAATTAATGAAGGAAGTATAACTGCCTATGGTAATGCAGCTATTGATGATGAGTTTAGAGAGCCAATGACTCAAGAAGAAATTAAAAAAATAGGAGGTGCAAAAGAAGAGTTAGTTGAAGTTATTGATTGGGATGCAGTAGCAGCAGGGGCTGACCCTGAAGAGGCAAAAGAAACTAGACTAATAAAATCTGAGTTTAATAGAAATACTATTAAAAAATGGAGATTAAAAGAAGAGTGGTTTTTTGATAAGCAATACTCAAATATGCAAGTTAGAATTTTAGGTATTGCACCACTACAAGAAGACAGAGACGAGGTTACATCTAGACTAACTGGTAGTTTTTCTCCTCTTTTTTGGGTACATTTTCCAGAAGCTAGAGAAATATTAATTAATGCTGAAGTATTTAATTCTGTTAAGAATGACGCAGAAAGAAGAACTTACGATGACTTATTTTGGAAAAGAATGTTTAGCAGTACTATTACTATGGAAGCTAATGTAGCAAATAGACGAATTAACGAATACATGATTGGTTTAGATGCTTTATTAGAAGCTGAAAGAATAAAAGCTGAAATATTCAATATAGAACACGATCTTTGGGAATATTAAAATAATATTATTTATATTTAAATAAAGCTCCATTAGGAGCTTTATTTGTATAATATTATCCTTTGCAAGGCGTTACACAATTAATAAATATATTATGAAAGAAGAATTAAATATTAGACAAATTATTAAAGATTTTGTCCATTTTAATATTAGAAATAAAAGTTTGATAATAAGTTTTGTTTTAGTTGGTATTGTATCTGTGATTTTATTTCAAAATCTGAAACCATCATATTATGAAACCAAAGCTATTTGTATGTCGGGTATTTCTGAATATGAAAGATTAGAACAATTAGAAGAATTAAGTCAGAGAACTGCTGTTGATTTAATTAATCACTTACAAATTAATGTTGCTAATAAAGATTTTAATCAATTGTCAGATTTATTAAATATTAAAAAAGAGTTTACTGAAAAAATCAAAAATATTGAGGCAGAACAATTGTATCAACAAGATATGAATGAAAAATACTATGCATTAAATAAGTTTGAAGTTAGGCTTACTGTTTTTGATAATACGGTTATTGATGATATTCAAAAAGGTATGGTTTATTATTTTAATAATAATACATTCATAAAAGATTACCATAGAATGTATATGGCTAGTAATTTGAATCTAATTAACGAAATAGATGCTGAAATGGATAATTTATCTACTATGAGGATAGAAGGAGCTAAAAACAGCTTAGATTTAAGTTCTGTAAACATTATTAGTGGAAAAGATGATAAAACCTTAAGTAATCAAATTATTTCCCTTGCACAGTTAAAGGAGAAAACTAAAACTAATAATTTATTACTTCAACCCTTATCTTTTGTACAAGACTTTGCAAAAACAAATAAAACAGAGAGAGACCTCTTATTATGGAGTATACTTGGAGCTTTTTTAAGTTATCTATTCTCATTAGTTTTTTCATATATTAAAGAATTAAAATAAATTTATGAAAGTTGGAGTTATAGGATCAGGTTATGTTGGCTTAGTTGCTGCAGCATGTTTTTCAGAAATGGGAAATACAGTCATGTGTGTTGATATAGATGAAAATAAAATTGAATCCTTAAAAAAGGGAATTATTCCTATTTATGAACCTGGTTTAGATTCATTAGTTTTAAATAATTGTAGTAAAGGAAGGTTGATTTTTTCAACAGATATAAATGATGTCCTATCAAGTTCAGAAGTTGTTTTTATTGCAGTGGGTACTCCAATGGGAGATGACGGTAGCGCAGACTTACAGTATGTGTTAAACGTTGCTCGATCAATTGGACAAAATATGTCTCATCATATTGTTGTTGTAGATAAATCAACGGTACCAATTGGAACAGCCGATAAGGTCAGAAAAACTATACAGGACGAATTAGATAAAAGAGATTCTGAATTAACATTTGATGTTGTTTCTAATCCAGAGTTTTTAAAAGAAGGTGCCGCTATTAAAGATTTTATGCATCCTGACAGAGTTGTTGTTGGATCTAATAACGGTGAGTCTACTAATTTAATGAAACGATTGTACGCGCCATTTACAGTGAGCTCTAATAGGTTTATTTCAATGGATATTCGTTCAGCTGAAATGACAAAATATGCAGCTAATGCTATGTTAGCAACCAAAATATCATTCATTAATGAAATATCTAATATTTGCGAAAAAGTGGGAGCTGACGTTAACCAGGTAAGAAATGGAATAGGATCTGATTCTCGAATTGGGTATAAATTTATTTATCCTGGATGTGGATATGGAGGAAGTTGTTTTCCAAAAGATGTAAAAGCACTAATTAATATTTCTAAGGAAAATAATTATTTACCCAAACTAATATCCGCTGTTGAAGATGTTAATTTTAATCAAAAGAAAATTTTATTTAAAAAAGTTGTTTCTCACTTTGGTGAAAATTTAAAAGATAAAAAAATTGCTATTTGGGGTTTATCTTTTAAGCCAGAGACTGATGACATGAGAGAAGCACCTTCCATACCTCTAATCAATTCATTGATTGAGGCTGGCGCTGAAGTTAATGCATATGACCCTCAGGCAATTGAGGAGGCGAAATTTTATCTAAAGGGCTTAGATGTTAAATATTTTGATAATAAGTATAATGCTCTTGAAAATGTTGATGCACTCATTCTTGTAACAGAATGGAAAGAGTTTCGAAGTCCCGATTTCAAAAGAATTTTAAAGCTTATGAACACTAATGTTTTTATAGATGGTAGAAATCAATTTAATTATGATCAAATGAAAGAACAAGGATTTAATTACTCACAAATTGGAGTAAAATAATTTGTTTTGAATTTATTTAAATTCATTCTTCCTCAATCAATTTTTGATTTTTCGTATTTATTTACATCAAATTTATTTAAAAAGTTTCTTGGTTTCTGTAGAGAGTTAATTCTTGCTTACGTTTTTGGATCATCATTAATTTACGCTAGCTATCTAATTTTAAAAACACTAACAGACTTTCTATCACAATTTACATTTGGCAATGCTTTACAAGCTAATCTATTACCAAAATTTTCAGAGTTATTTAAAAAATATAAAACCTTAAATTTAAATGAGGTATATATTTATTCAAAAAAAGTTTCAATTTTTTTGTTTTTAAGTAGTTTGCTTTTGCAATTTCTCTTAATTTTTGTTTTAGTAAAAAAATATTATGTAACATTAATATTTACTTCCATTATTTTGTCTATTATTTTGTCAACTAATTTTATCAATTCTTTGTTTTTAACAATTATACAGGCAAATGGTGATTTTAAGAAATTTTCAATTGCTACTACTTTTAATATTTTTGTTGCTACATTTTTAATTTATCCCCTCTCATATCTTTTAAATATTTTTGGTATTGTTCTAAGCAGACTTTTTGGTGTTTTTGCTTTAACAGTTAAATACATTAAACCAATGTTAAAAGATAATAATGGTTATGTTGCCAAAATCTCCTATAAGGATCTTAATTTTTCTGTAATAGTTTTGGCAAATATTTCATTATTTATTCTTCTAACAGCCAGATTTATTACTGGTTTAAATGGTGCTAATGAAATTACATATTTTAATTATGCTTTCGTTTTACTTAATATTGTACTAACAGCTTTTGTTTTTAATATTAACTCTATATTACTAAGAAAAATTTCACTTAATCGTAATACAAAATTTCTAATTTACTCTTTATTAGTTTCTATTCCTTTAGCTTTAATGCTCTATTTTATTATTTCTAATTATAATATTCAAATTGTTGAGTTTATATATAAAAGAGGGATGTTTAATTCTAATGATGTATTAGAGACTTCATTTTTCCTCCAGTCTTTATTGCCATCTTATATAATGTTAATTTTTACAAGTATTTTATTTCAGCCTTTTTTTTCAATGGGTATAGATAAAATTTCAAAATACAGTTTTAATTTTTTAATTATTTTATTTTCAATTTTATTAATTCTAACATTATATATTTTCAATAATGATTTGTCTTCAACTGATGCCTCTTTATTATTTGTTAATGTAATGTCATTTTCTGCACTTATGCTTGCACTTACATCATTCATAATATTTCGAAAAGATGAAGTTTAAAAATCTTACCACATTATTATTTCTTTTTTCTGCAAGTGCAGAACTAGCAATAGGTAGATTATTCGATGAGAGATTATCGATTTTTGGAATTAATGTTTCAGTTGTTTTAAGTTTAATTTTTGTTATTACATCAATTCTTTTTATTGCATCAATAAAAAAAGTTGTAATGAGTAAGGCTAAAAAATTACTCTTTGTCTTTTATGCATTAATAGTAATTGTAACTCCGATTTTATGGTCAATTTTTGGTTTTAATGAATTTGGTTTTTTAAAATTTATAAACTTTATTGTAATTACTATACCTATCTCTATAATAGTTTTAGAATGTCTTTCATTTCATGAAATAAAAAATCTATTTATAATATTGCTGGCACTAGTTTTTGTGCTTTGTTTTTTTGCAATTACTGGTATTTTTGAAACCCCACGTCCTGATGGAAGAATAAGTATTCTTGGAGGTGGACCAATAACTTTTGCAAGGTGGATGGGCTATGGTGTTATTGCTCTCTATTTCTTGCCTATTAAAAAAACTTATTTTTTGCGTTTTTCTTTTATTATTTTATTTCTAATTTATTGTTTAGTTAGTGGAAGTAGAGGGCCATTTACAATTTTGTTGTTGATATTTATGCTTTACTTTTTTCTTAATTTTAGAAAGATCTTCTTAAGATTTTCAATTTTATTTTCAATTATTATTGCTGTCTTTTTATTTTCAAATATTTCAAAAGATATTTCAGAGCTTGGAAGGACTGATAGGGTTTTCCTAAATGTTGCTAAAAAAGGTGGAAGTAATCAATCTACTCAGACGCGATATGAATTAGCTCAGAGGTCCTTAAATTTAATCAAATCTTATCCTTTTGGGATAGGGGCAGGAAATTGGCAGGAAATTGCAAATCGATATGATTCAACTCATTTAATGGCTCATGAATACCCCCATAATTTAATTTTTGAAATTATGAATGAATATGGTGTTTTTGCAGGCATTTTATTTTTATTATTTATTTTACACGTTTCTTATTCTGCGTATGCAAAAATGAAAAACAATATACATGTGAATTCTTTATACCCATTTTTATTTTACTTATGGATTTTCCTATTGCTAAATGCAATGCTTAGTGGAAGTTTGGATGATTCAAGATTATTATTTATAACATCATGCTCTATTTTAGTTAATTCACCCCTGACTCTTAAAGAAGATGAATAATATATGGCGATCATATCATGGAGCTTTAATTCCCTGGACTCCCCCTCATTTGGGTGTAAATATTTTACGTGATGAGATATATGCTGATATTATTAAGTCTAAATCATATTTTGCAAGATGGACAACAAATTTTGACACGAAGACACAGTCTCCTTTTTGGTATATAATTAATGATAAAAAAGTTGATTTAGAAAATTATAGTGTTAATACAAGAAGTAAGATTAATAGAGGTTTTAAAAAGTTAGCTGTAAAAAAAGTCTCAAAGAATGAGTTGATAAATGAAGGCTATAATGTTTATCTAAATGCAATTAAGAGATATAATGTAGTATTAAATAAAATTAGTAAAAAAGATTTTTTAGATGAAATTAATAATTTAAATAAGGATTGGGAATTCTGGGGCGTATACAGCCTTTCACATAATAAGATGGTAGCATATAGTATGAATAGAATTGTTGATGATTATTGTGATTATTCTACAATTAAATTTGACCCTAGCTATCTAAAAGACTATAGTAGTTATGTTCTTTATTATTCTATGAATAAATATTATTTAAATGATTGTAATTTTAGTTATGTAAATAATGGAACAAGAAGCATATCGCATCAAACTAATATTCATGATTTTTTAATAGATAAGTTTTTTTTTAGAAAGGCATATTGTGAGATGGAAATAATGTATTCTCCATTTTTTAAATTTTTAGTAAATACTTTCTATTCCTTCAGATCATTAATTTCTATTATTCCTTTTGATTTTTTTAGAAAATTGTATGTTGTTTTATATCAAGAGGAAATAAATAAGTTTTGTAAGTTGGTTTTTAGTAAATCTAACAAGGATCCGGTTAAATTGATTTTGTCAAATGGAAACTTTAAGTCAGGATCAACTTGGGTTACAGCAATAGTTAGAGAACTGTATGATTATTCGAATGATACTTTCCCAGTAACTTTTCAAAATCCTAAGTATTCTAATTGGATTAATAGGTTTAAGATTGGAGAATTTTTAGACTCTGATTTTTTAAAAGGCAAGAAAATATGGATTAGTAAATCTCATATAACAGAAGATAAATTAATTAGAGAGTTATTGATCCATCAACATAAAACTAAGATCATTAATATTGATCGAGACATAAAAGATGTTTTGGTTTCTCATTATTATCATTTGTTAAACTCAAAAAAAATAAAAGGAGATTTTAGCTCCTATTTTTATAAATGGGGAAGGTATAAAGCAAAACAAATAATAGATTACAAATTATCATGGAAAGATTATGATTGTTTAAAATTAGACTATAGTGAACTTCACAATAGCAATAAAGAAACTATTTTAAAAATAGCAAACTATTTAAATGTAAAGTTGGATGACGATAAAATTAGTCTAATACAAAAAGAGACAGATATAAATAATCTACGAGAAAATTCAAAAAAGAAAAAACTAAATGAAGAAGGGTGGTTTTACAGAAAAGGAAAAATGGGGGATTGGAAAAAACATTTTGACAATAAAATGATTAAAAAGATTACTCAAATTGAATCAAAAAAACTTTCATTTTATGAAAGCTTCATGTTTTATATTAAATTCACAATCAGATTAAGATTTAAATATTTCTTGTATAAAAATATGCCTTTTTTATATGTTAAATTTGATAAGTATTTTTAATATGGATATAGTTTCAATTATAACTCCTTCATATAATTCTGAAAAATATTTAAAAGATTGTATTGTTTCAGTTTTAAATCAAACATTTAAAAATTGGGAGATGCTAATTGTTGATGATGCTTCAAGTGATAATAGTAGAACAGTAATTGAATCATATTTAAAAAAAGACAAGAGAATTAAGGCCTTTTTTTTAGAAAAAAATATTGGTCCAGCGATGGCTAGAAATTATGCGATTAATAAAGCATCAGGTAGATATATAGCATTTCTTGATAGTGATGATATATGGTTGCCACATAAATTAAAAGTACAGTTAGATTTTATGAAATTAAATAATTACTCATTTGTATTTTCATCATATCAAGTAGTTTCGGAGAATAATTCTCACATTATTAATGAAATTTTTGTTCCTAATAAAATATCGTACAAGCAATATTTAAAAAACACAATTATTGGTTGTTTAACAGTTGTAATTGATAAAAAGATATTCAAAGATGTACAAATGCCAGATTTAAGATCTTCACATGACATGGCATTATGGTTAGATTTGTTAAGAGAAGGTGGGTTTGCATTTGGAATAGAACAGCCTTTAGCCAAGTATAGACTTGTAAAGTCTTCAAATACTAATAATAAGTTTAAAGCAATCTATGATGTTTGGAGAGTATATAGAAATTACGAAGGTTTTTCATTTTTTTACAGTTTGTATAATTTTGTTTTTTACCTTTTTAATGCAATAAAAAAAAGATATTAATGGCTAAGCGAATTTTTGATATTTTATTTTCAATTATTGGTTTAATTTTTTTTTCACCATGCTTTTTACTTGTTTCTATATTGATTAAAATAGATTCAAAAGGTCCTGTTTTTTTTATTCAAGAGCGAGTTGGACGTAATGGTGTATTATTTAAGATAATTAAATTTAGATCAATGATTACTGATCAAAATTATAATTCTACAATTACAACAGCTAATGACAATAGAATTACAACAATTGGTAAAATAATTAGAAGGTTTAAAATAGATGAATTGCCGGAGTTATTAAATGTTCTAATAGGTAATATGAGTTTTGTTGGGCCAAGACCCGATGTGCCAGGTTATGCAGATTTATTAGAGGGAGAGGATAGATTAATTTTAAAATTAAAACCTGGAATAACATCATTAGCTAGTCTTAAATATGTTAATGAAGAAGCAATATTAGCAAGTGTTGATGATCCAATGAGTTACAATAAGGAGGTCATTTTTCCAGATAAAGTTAAATTGAATTTAAATTATTACTATGATCACAATATTTGGATTGACATTAAAGTTATATTTGCTACAATTTTTCATATATTAAAGAAGATTTTTAAGATTAAATAGTTTGAGTAAAAACAACAAAATATGGCTATCACCTCCACATATTTCTGACAATGAAAAAAAATATGTTGATGAAGCTTTTGAGCAAAATTGGATTGCACCTGTTGGGCCCCATATTAATAAATTTGAAGATGAACTCTCAAAAGTTTCTGAGGGTTTTGATGTTGCAGTTTTAAGTTCAGGAACTGCAGCTATTCATTTAGCTTTAGTTCTATTAGGAGTAAAAAATGATGATTGTGTAATCTGCTCATCATTTACTTTTTCGGCATCGGTTAATCCCATTATTTATTTGGGAGCATCTCCAATTTTTATTGATAGTGAAAAGGATACTTGGAATATGGATCCGTTTTTATTAGAACAAGCAATTGTCAACCAAATAAATATAAATAAAAAACCAAAAGCAATTATTCTTGTTCATTTATATGGCTACCCATCTAAAATAGAAGAGATCATTAGCATATCCAAAAAGTATGATATTCCATTAATCGAAGATGCTGCTGAAGCACTTGGGTCTAAGTATAAAAATCAACCCCTAGGCACTTTTGGAGATATTGGTATATTCTCTTTTAATGGTAACAAAATTATTACCACATCATCAGGAGGAGCAATTCTTTCTAAAAATAAAGAGTTTATTAAAAAAGCAAAATTCCTTGCTACTCAAGCAAGAGAAGACCAACCACATTATGAACACAAAGAGATTGGATATAACTATAGAATGAGTAATGTTTGTGCAGCTATTGGTTTAGGTCAATTAGAAGTTTTAGAAACAAGAGTAGTTAAAAGAAGATATATTCATGATTTTTATAAAAATAAACTATCAAAGATTGAATCTATTAAGTTTTTAAATGATATTGATGGTTTTTATTCAAATAGATGGCTTACAACTATAGTTTTGGAAGAGAATTCTAAAATAAATAATGAAAAGATTCGTTTAGAACTACAGAAAAATAATATTGAGAGTCGTCCACTTTGGAAACCAATGCATTTACAACCTGTTTTCAATACTTACCAAGCCTTAACTAATGGTGTTAGTGAAGATTTGTTTAATCGAGGATTATGTTTGCCATCTGGATCTAATATGAGTGACCAAGATTTAAATAGGGTTGTCGATATTATAAAAAATTTACATGAAAGCTAAATTTACAAATCTTAAAAGATTTTATAAGCAAATCTTAATGATTTTAAGTGATCAAATTGTTATACTTTTTGCTTTGACATTAGCTTTTGTTTTAAGATTCGGGGACATAGGCGAGTCTTTAAATTATATGTCTAAAAATTGGTGGCTTTTTGTAATTATACCAGTAATTACTATTTTCTTTTTTATAAGATCAGGTCTTTACAGGGCAGTCTTGAAATATATAGGAGCTCGGTTAATTATTACAACTTTTAGAGTAACAACTTTAAGTTCATTAGTTGTTATATTATTGCTTTTTTTTTATGACCCAAATCAATTTCCTAGATCAGTTCTTTTAACCTTTTGGTTTGTTTCTAATGTTTTACTCATTGTCTCTCGCTTTATTTTTAAAGGAATTTTATATTCATGGGATAGTTTTCAATTAGATAAGAAGAATGTTATAGTTTATGGAGCAGGAAAGGCAGGAGTTCAAATTTCAGAAAGTTTAAAAAAATCTAATGAATTTCGAGTTGTTGGATTTATTGATGATGATGAAACAAAGATTTCAACTATTGTAAATTCTATTGAGGTTTATGGATTCGAAAATCTAAATCATTTAATTAAAGATAAAATAGTTAAGAGTCTAATTTTAGCAATTCCATCAGCAAATCAAAATCAAAGACAAGAGATTTTAAAAAAGCTATCTAGGTTTCCACTTGAAGTTAAGTCATTGCCAAATTTAGACGATATTGAAAATGATCTTGTAACTCTTGATCAAATTAAATTTGTTGAGGTTGATGATATTTTAGGAAGAGAAGTTGTTTTGCCAAAAAAGGAACTTTTACAAAAAACTATTGAAGGTGGAAATATATTAATAACAGGAGCTGGTGGAAGTATTGGAGCAGAATTATCTAGACAAATCAAAGACTTGAAACCATCACTGATAATTTTATTAGATAATTCAGAATATAATCTCTATAATATACATCATGAGCTTACAATTACTAATGGGGTAAAAGTAATTCCAATACTCTCCACAGTTACAAACTATAATCAGATTTATAATGTAATTGAAAAATATAATATTGATGCCATTTATCATGCTGCAGCTTACAAGCATGTACCTATGGTTGAATTAAATGTAGTGTCGGGAGTATATAATAATGTTATTGGGACTTATTATGTGGCAAAAGCGGCTAATGAGTTAAAGGTTAAGAATATGGTCTTAATTAGCACTGATAAGGCAGTTCGTCCAACAAATGTTATGGGTGCATCAAAAAGATTGTCAGAATTTATTTTACAGGCATTTGCTGATCAAAATTCTGAAACTTGTTTTTCAATGGTAAGATTTGGTAATGTTATAGATTCAGCAGGATCTGTTGTTCCTTTGTTTAGAAAACAAATTAAAGAAGGAGGTCCTGTAACTGTAACTCATAGGAACATTACTAGATACTTTATGTCGATTCCTGAAGCAGTACAATTAGTTTTGCAATCAGGTTCTATGGCAAAAGGAGGAGATGTTTTTGTGTTAGATATGGGAGATCCAATCAAAATTCTAGACTTAGCATATAGAATGATTCACCTTAGTGGATTAAAACCTATTGATAATAATAATCCTGATGGAGACATAAAAATAAAATTTACTGGATTAAGACCTGGAGAAAAGTTATATGAAGAATTATTAATAGGTGATGATGTTATACAATCTAAACATCCAAGGATAATGCAAGCAAGAGAAGAAAAATTATCGCTTGAAGATGTAGTTGGTTTTATAGATATGATTAAAAAATCAAGAGATAATCAAGACGAATCTATAATTAAGAAAATGTTATTGCAAACAGTTAAAGGATATACAACAGAATTTGAATATAAAAAATAATTTTCAATGAATATATTTGTAATAGGATCAGGAACTTTTGGAACAGCAATTTCCAATGAACTTGCAAGAAACACAGATAATAATATTACTATTTATTCTAGATCTGTAGAAATAGTTAATGAGATAAATAGTGAAAAAACAAATAAAAAATATTTTGCCAACACAAAATTAGCGGATTCATTAAAATGTACTTCAGAGTTTATTGATATAGAATCTGCTGATGTTATTTTTATTGCATTACCATCTTCTGCTATTATAGAAGTAATAGATGATTTTAAGCAATATATTTCTTCATCTCAACTAATTGTTAATTTATCAAAAGGTATATTTAAAAATGGTCAAACTATTGTAGATTATTTAAATGAAGTTTTAAATAGTAAGAATATTGTTAGCTTAAAAGGACCTTCATTTGCTGTTGAAATTATGCAAAGAGCTAATACATTATTAACTTTAGGATACACTGATGTAAATCAGTTTCAAATTGTTAAAGAAGTTTTTAATAATACAAGGATTTATCTTGATATCACAAAAGATATTAGGGGTGTAGAAATATTAAGTGTTATTAAAAATATTTATGCTCTGTTAATAGGAGTTGTAGATGCAAAATACAATTCTCCAAATACACGATTTATGTTTATGACAAAAGTTTTTTCAGAAATTCGTATTTTAAATAAAGAATTTGGTGGAGATTTAGATACTGTTTTTCTTGCATGTGGTTTAGGAGATGTAAGTATGACTTCTTTAAATGATTTAAGTAGAAATAGAACTCTTGGTTTATTAATTGGTAAAGGTTTTTATAATCCTAACTCAAATGATAATACTGTAATAGTTGAGGGAGTAAACTCAATTAATATTATTTTTAATATGATTGGTGCTTCTTTACAAAATCAATTACCACTATTAAAAAAATTACACAAATTTTTTAATTCAAATTCTAAGAAATTTTCAATTAACTTTAAGGAGTTATTTATACAAGAATAATTATGAGTAAAAAAGAAGCTAGAAATATTTTAATTACAGGAGGTGCTGGATTTATAGGTTCTCACGTAGTAAGAAGATTTGTTAAAAATTATTCAAATTACCATATATTCAATTTAGATGCTTTAACATATGCTGGAAATCTTGAAAACTTGATTGATATTGAGAATTATGATAATTATACTTTTTTGAAAGGAAATATTTCAGATGAAGATTTCATTAATAAATTATTTTTAAAATATAAATTTGATGCAGTTATTCATTTGGCAGCAGAATCTCATGTAGATAGATCAATCACTGATCCATTACTTTTTGCTAAAACAAATATTTTAGGAACAATGGTTCTTTTAAATGCATTCAAAAATATTTGGCAGGATGCATGGAGCAATAAATTATTTTTTCATGTAAGTACTGATGAGGTCTATGGAACATTAGGAGATGTTGGATTGTTTAAAGAAACTACACCCTACGATCCAAACTCACCTTATTCAGCTTCAAAAGCTAGTTCCGATCATTTTGTAAGAGCCTATGGAGAAACATATAATATGCCTTATGTGATTTCAAATTGTTCTAATAATTATGGAGAATATCAATTTCCTGAAAAATTAATACCTCTTTTTATTAATAATATTTTAAATAATAAACCACTTCCTGTATACGGAGATGGAAATTATACAAGAGACTGGCTATATGTTCAAGATCACGCATGTGCTATTGATTCAATTTTCCATAATTCTGAAAATAATGAAACATATAATGTTGGTGGTTTTAATGAGTGGAAAAACATTGATCTTGTTAAATTACTTTGTAAGAAAATGGATGAAAAGCTTTCAAGACCTATTGGTTCTAGTGAGGGGTTAATTACGTATGTTAAAGATAGAGCAGGACATGATCTGAGATATGCAATTGATGCTAACAAAATTAAAAATGATTTAAATTGGTATCCATCAGTTAATTTTGAAGAAGGACTATCAAAAACAATTGATTGGTATTTGTCTAATAAAGAATGGCTTGATAATGCTAGTTCAGGAAAATATAAGGACTATTACCTTGCTCAATATGGTAATAAATAAAAATTTAATTCTCAGATACCTAAGAAGCTTTAAACAAAATTTTTCATTTTTTATTCTAGCTTTTTCTGCTTTATGTTTTTTTCTTTTAAACATCTTTTTAAAGGATAATTTAAATGCAGATGATTATGGTTTGTTTTCAATTTTTGTAACATATATTTCTTTATTATCATCTTTTGGTTTGTTGGGTTTTGAACAAACACTTCTTAGAGTATCTATAATAAAATCAAAACTTGAAATAAATAAAAAACTTATTTTAACATCTGTTTGTGCTATTCTTATAGTTGCTACTTGCGGTACATATTTGATGTTAAGTAATTATGATTTTAATTTACCTTTTTTTGAAATATTTATAATTTCAATTTTAGTTGTAATAATCAAGTTACTATTTAATCTTCACAGATTAATTTCAAATTTTAGTATTTCACAATTAACATTAAATTTTTGGAAAATTAGTTTGGCTGTATATTTAGGATTTGAAATGTTTAGATCAAATTCTATTTCATTAGATAAAATAATATATTTAATTTTCTCTTTTCTTGTTCTTAGTCTATTTTCTTTTTTTAG
>ENA-ORDR01000406-ORDR01000406.1-marine-metagenome-genome-assembly--contig:-NODE-406-length-22369-cov-3.179437_pt1 | contig 22369 bp, 22 predicted proteins | sample MGYA00240993_ERZ508538 | MGnify/ENA primary metagenome ERZ508538 (study PRJEB26207, sample SAMN05421999) | marine metagenome | isolation source: Monterey Bay, California, USA | place: USA:Monterey Bay... | reverse complement strand
CTCCTCTGGCGCTTCAAGTTCCTCTTCATGTCTCGCCAAATGTTTCCCGCTGCATCAAACTCAGAAAGTTTGTATGACAATGCTGCTTCAATTGATGAAGAAATAAGTGCTTGGAAAGTTTCTTACACTGTAAGTGACGATCTATCAATTTCTTACGCATCTGAAACAGTTGAAACTGAAGCTCAAGCGGTTGATGAAGAAGCAAATGCTGTTTCTGCAAGCTACACTACTGGTGGAGTTACTTTAAGCGCAACTTCTTACGAGTTCAGTGGTCAAGGTAACAGTAATACAGAAGGACCTGCTACAGGTGACTTCTCAAGATGGGCTTTATCAGCTTCATTTGCATTCTAATTTAATTTAGATTGAAAATTATAAAAGGGCCCCTTTTTAGGGGCCTTTTTTTTATTCAAAATAAGATATTCCAGCAAAATCATACTGATTTAAAAGAGAAAGCTTTCTCTTATTTTTTTCTGAAATTCCACCAAGTACAACAATATTTTTAATGGTGAGTTTAGAGAGTAATTTAAATCTATTCACTCCCAAAAAATTTTTATTTTTTTTAAACAAGGAAGATAAAAAAATTTTATTTACATTTTGGTTCTCTTTTATTCTGATTTCTTTAAGGTTGTGTGCTGAGCCAATAATTCCAAAGTTTTTTTTATAAGAGTACGCCAAATGTTTTAAGCTTTTATTGAAAGCCGGAATATAAGTGCCATCCAAATCTAGCTTAATAGCTAATTTAATATTGTTTGATAAATAAAACTTAATTGATTTTTTTTTACAATATCTTTTTATTTTTAGAATGAGTATTTGATCTGATGGTTTTGATGAGTAGTTTCTATAAATTATTGTGGTTTGTTTATCTTGTTTATCAATATTATTTGTATCAAATTTATTAATAAAGTAATATTTTCTCATCATATTAATATGCATAGTACTATTAAAAATTTATTAGACATCGAAAATAATATTAAAGTTTATCTTAATAAATTAAATATTAATAATAATCCTAAAATTGTTGCAGTATCAAAGACTTTTAAAATCGATAAGATATTACCCCTATTAGAGTATGGCCACATAGATTATATGATCAGGAAATTGATCTCTAAAGAAATATCCCCTTTAGCTGTTTACCGGGCAGCATCTATTTCAGGAGCCGAGGCATTTGGTTTAAAGGACAGAGGCTTAATTTCTCCAGGGAAACGTGCTGACATTGTTGCGTTATCTGACCTGAAGGAATGTAACATAAAGTTGGTAGTATGCGGTGGCAAACCTATAGATAGAGAATCCTTTTCTACTCGGAAAACACTTCCACCCGTTGCAAGGAACTCTGTAAATCCTCCAACAATCCATACTACTAGTTTCTGTACATCAGAAACTACAGAGGAAACAAATGTGATCGGAATACTAAAGGGTAAAATTCTGACCGATCACCTAAAAGAGAACATCGCAATAGTTAATGGTGACAAGCTACCAGACATATCACGTGACCTACTTAGAGTTACAGTAATTGAAAGGCATGGAAAAAATGGTAATGTCTCAAATGGCTTTGTGAAAGGGTTTGGTTTGAAGTCCGGAGCCATAGCCTCGACAGTGTGTCACGATCATCACAATATTATATCCGTTGGTGTTAACTATGCCGATATGGAATTAGCAATTAAACATCTTAGTAAGATTGAAGGCGGGTTTGTAATAGTATCTGAAGGAAAAGTTTTAGCAGAATTGGCCTTACCAATTGCCGGGTTAATAAGTATGCAATCCTTTGAGTTAGTACAAAGTCAACTATCGAAACTCAGAAGAATAGCCAAAAAACTAGGTGTAACCTTAGAGGAACCGTTTTTACAGTTAGCATTTCTTGCATTACCGGTGATTCCAAATTTGAAGATTACAGATAAAGGATTAGTGGATGTTAACAAATTTAAGCTCATATAACTTAAAGTTATACTAAATAAGTTCTATATCTCTATTTTTTTACATAAAATTTTCTCAAATTTTTAATAATAGTTGGGAAAATTTTTATTATTTATTTATTCATAACAATATTATGAGATAAAATTTCATCAGTTATTAATTATAAATACTCAAATAAAAAAAATTATGTATTTTTCTGTTTCTCACTTGATAAAAAGGCTCCACACAAATGTCTTATTTCGATCTAGGATCTTTCCATCGTAAATTCACAACTAATTCTAATGAAGCTCAAACTTGGTTAAATCGGGGGTTTGCATGGTTATTTGGTTTTAATCACGAGGAAGCTATCGTCTGCTTTGAAAAAGCTCTTAACTTAGATAAAACCTGCGTAATTGCCAACTGGGGCATAGCACATGCCATAGGCCCTAACTATAATAAGGTCTGGGAATTTTTTACTTACAAAGAAAAAATTAGTGCTCTCGAAAGGGCACATAAAGCCTTAAGTGAGGCAAAAGTTCACTATAAGAATGTTACAGAGGTAGAACGCGCAATGGTAAATGCTCTGGCTGAACGTTTTCCAACTGACCCCAACATAGAAGATTTTGCACCCTGGAATGATGCTTTTTCGGACGCCATGCGAAAAGTATATAAAGCGTTTCCAGACGATCTTGAAGTGACTACCATTTTTGCAGAGGCTTTAATAAATCGTACACCTTGGAAGCTATGGGATTTAAAAAATAGAATTCCAGCAGAAGGGGCCTCAACTGAGGAGGCACAAAAAATTCTTGAAAGAGCATTCTCCTCTCACCCAGAAGCATGGGATCATCCAGGATTACTCCATATGTATATTCATCTTATGGAAATGTCGCCAACACCTGAAAAAGCATTAATACATGGAGATAAGTTAGTTGATTTAGTTCCTGATTCTGGTCATCTTGTACATATGGCAACCCATATCGATGTTCTGTGTGGTGATTATCAAAATGTAGTTTCACGAAATCACCGTGCAACAGAGGTCGACAAAAAATTTGTAGAATATGCGGGTTCTAAGAATTTCTATACTGTTTATCGAGTTCATAACCTCCACTTCAAAATATACGGAGCAATGTTTCTTGCTCAGCCAACACCAGCACTTTCAGCTGCAGCAGCACTCAAAGAAACTCTTCCCGAAAATGTAGTAAGACAAATACCAGAATTATTTGAAGCATTTATACCTATGAACCTACATGTATTGATCAGATTTGGCCGGTGGAATGAAATACTATTAGAGAAGTTTCCTGATGACTTAGAGTTATACAGTTTTACAAATGCTATGTTAAGATACTCTCGAGCTATCGCTTTAGCTAATCTTGGTAAATTATCAGCTGCAAAAACAGAGAAGGATTTGTTCTTAACAGCAAAGAACGAAGTGCAAGAGGATAGAAACGTATTTAACAATTCTTGTGCTGATGTCTTAAATGTTGCCGAACAGATGGTCCTCGGAGAACTAGAGTACAAGTCAGGAAATACACAAAAAGGTTTAGACCATTTAAAAGCTGCTGTGCAAATAGATGACGAACTATTATATGATGAACCCTGGGGCTGGATGCAACCAACTAGGCACGCATTAGGCGCGCTCCTCATGGATTCACAATTGTATGATGAAGCAGAAAAAGTTTACCGAGCAGATCTTGGTCTTGATCAAACCTTGCCAAGGGCTTGCCAGCATCCACGCAATGTTTGGAGCCTTCATGGGCTAGACGAGTGCTTACGTCGTCGTGGAGAAACTGCTGAACGCACACATATAACTCTGTTATTAGATCAAGCTATAGTAAGAGCAGAAGTGCCGATTAAAAGCTCTTGCTACTGTAGATCCAATGGAATCTAAGCTTAGTAAAACCACAATTGAGAAATATTAGAAAATTCCTTTAAGAATCTACTCTGTTTAATTAAAATATTACTGCCTAATTAAGTAATATTTTTTCTGGTCTCACGCCATAATATCAACCCACCAGAACCAACTATTAATAAAACTCCTGGAAATAATGTTTCAATTGGAAACTCTCCAAAGAATGCCCAGCCAAACAGAAAAGAGGAAAGTATTCCAAAATATACAAATGGCGCCAGAACCGATGGCGCTACCATTCGATAAGCCAGCATCAAGAATAGCACCCCAACTCCTCCGAGAATAGACATCGTAACAATCATAAATAGATGAAAATAAGATATGAAGGGCGTAAAGTCTGTTGTAAATGCGGCCAGTACAACTGCACCAATAGCAGCAGCAACCGACGAATATAGATATAGAACCGCGTTCGAAATACTTTTATCAAATTTAGGTAGAGTCGCTATAGAAAAGCCATAAAAGAATGCGGCCCCAATGGGGAGAATAGCATATATTGAAAAAGCTTCAGTTCCTGGTTTTAAAATTAGCATTGCTCCAACAAATCCAAAAAATAATGCACCCCAACGCCAAATTCCTACTTTTTCACCCAATAGAATTACTGACAAAATGACCACAAAAAAAGCATTTGTCTGGCCCAACGTTGATACAGTTGCGAGCTCTAGAAAACCTATTGAAGAATAGTAACATAACTGTGCAAGGGCTACAGAAAATCCACGTAATAAAGCTAATTTCCATTGATTAATTACTAGAGATGATCCCCTAAAACGTAACTCTTTTGTTGCAATTAACAAAAGTATACTAGGTGCAATTCCAATAACATTTCTATAAGCAGAAAGTTCCTGAGCATTATAGTCTTTTAGTAAGACCCTAATAAATACAGACATTAGATCAAAGCACGTAATTGCCAAAAATAGTAGGCCTATTGCCTTAAGCGTTTTTGATCTAACAGGTACAGTAACTTGATCTTTCACACAAAGTTTCTCCAAAGAAGTTTTCCAATTACCTGAGAAGTGAGCCTTATTTTTGTAGATAGCAATAGTCTTTTAATTTTAAAAAATAATAAGAGTTTTTAATATTTTTTTTACTACTATTAAAATTCGTAATAGTTTTTTATTAGGAAATAATTGTTGACTAGATCAACGGCTTCACCTTACCCTTACTCACTAGTATAAAATATAGGAGGAAACATAATGACAGCTATTTCAGTAAGAGAAATTACACCTATTGCAGGCAAAACCGATATACTAAAAAGTAGGGTACTACGTGCAGTAAATATAATGTCCCGTCATGGTGCAAATGCATGGGCGACACAGGTTCTAGCAGGTGAAGGTGCCGGTGACTTCCATATTTACGGTAGGTATAAAAATTTTAGTGATGCTGCCAAAGCTTTTACCTCATTTTCTAAAGACTCAGAAATGGTGGCGGTTCAGCAAGAAAGAGAGACCGATCAAGCCGGTCATATGAGAGGTCCATGGATCGGCCGATTAATGTTTAGCTCACCTACAACGGGAACTGATATGCCGATTTCAGTCCATAGAGATTTTCACATGCCAAAATCTAGTATTCCAGCGGTCATGAAACTAGCTCCAAAATTTGCAAATGCATTAGAACCAATGGGGATAGAGATGGCAATTGGGCCACAACTTATGGGCCATGATCACGAAATGTTTAGATCGATTTACAGGTTCTCTTCAATAGAGCATTGGGGCGAAAGTGTTGATAAAATGCTTAGTAGTGAAGAGCTACAGTCACTATTTAAACAAGCTGGTGAACTTGGGACTTTAAAAACCTCTCGAATGATGACTAAAATTTAATAAAAACTTAGGGGGTTTGCCTAAAAGTGAGAGCAAACCCCCTATCTATTAAAAAACTATTATGTTTTTGGGGTGTTAGCTAACATTGAGATATGTAATCTAATTTCTTTGGTAAATTAGCCATATTATAAGCTAAAATTAAAAAAATTTAACCTATCCTCGAAACTAATCTTTTTAGAAATACTAAGTTCTTGCGAAATTGAAACCTTAAACATTGCAAATCATCAATTTAACCGACGCTTCACATGTATCAATTTATCAAAAGAAACCTTAGAGGTACATCGACCCACATTAGATAACTATAAAATTTCTAGTATCCAAAAATAGTTAACAAAAACGATTATTGTGGTAAGAAAGCATGTAGTGTTTAACTAAAATTTTAAAATAAAAGGAATAATTAATGAAAAATTTTTGGATAACCTGGGCGGCTGTGTTTGCTTATAGCATGTACGTCACCGTACCAGACATTTCGAATGCAACTTCACAAGTATTAATTAATAAGGGCTTGTATGCCGCCGGGACCTCATTTTTAATAGCCATAGTTGCTATCGGAGCTACTTGGGGTATTAAAAAACTGATACGCATGCTCTCAGAAAAGTCCTAACCAGTAAGTTTAATATTTAGATCAAGTTAAATAATTAAAGTAAAATAAATGAAACATCAGTAGTTAAACGCTAAAGATCTCTAAACTTATTAAAATGGAGACCAAAATGAGTATTTACCAAGCGAACGGATCACCTCCATTCAATATAACAAGAGCCAGCCATATTGTGTTAACTAGCAAGGACTTGGACAAAACAAGATATTTCTATGAAACAGCAATTGGTCTTGAAATTACTCACCACGACAATAACAGTCTATACCTTCGAGCCTTAGAAGAGACCTCTCATCACTCGCTTGTATTTCATAGATCAGATGATCCAGCAGTTTGTAAACGCATGGGGTATCGCGTATACAAGGACGAAGATCTTGATTTAGCCTATAACCACTTTAATTCAAACGGTATTAATGTCAGTTTCGTTGAATCCCCTTTTCAAGGACGAACTCTGCATGTGAATGACCCCTTGGGTGTGCCGCTCGAATTTTGCGCGACAATGAAACAAAGTCCATCACTAATGCAAACCTTTCACAAGCATCATGGGGCATGCCCCGCCAGTCTTGATCATGTCCAAATAGCTACTCATGATGTGGAAACTGCACTTCGTTGGTATAGTGATCTTGGCTTTCGTTTAACCGAATATACTGCTGATGATGTTACAGATAAAGTTTGGGGAGTATGGCTCAAAAGAAAAAATAATACTCAGGATGTTGTATTTAGTGCTGGGCTCGGTCCACGTTTACACCATTTCGCCTATAACGTTCCGGAAGTTGCAAGTATTATTCACGTATGTGATGTGATGTCTTCTCTTGGTTTAGCACACACAATGGATCGTGGCCCAGGCAGACATGGCATAGCAAATGCAATGTTTGTATATTTCCGAGATCCAGATGGGCATCGGGTAGAATTGTTTACTAGCCACTATCAGTATATTGATAGCGATTTAACTCCAAAACGCTGGTCATTAACAGATACTAGCCGCTCTCAATTATGGGGACTCCCGGCTACTGAAAGATGGTTTTATGAAGCAACAAATTTTGATGGAGCTGACCTAAAGGAACCTTTACTAAATGCAAAACCAGTTACCTTGGAATCTTTTTTGGAGAAAACTTAATGAAATTAGGCACTATTGGCATTAATATTCAGCCTCTTGTAAGGCTCGAGATATCTAGACAGAACTTCAAACAATGAGACGCCGTAGTATTAATCCAGAAAGCCTGACCTCCCATAAAAATCCGATCCCAATGGGTTGCGTAATTGACAATATTCTTATGACTTCTGCCATTCAAGGTCATGATCCAAAAACTGGTGGGTTTCCAAAGGATAAAAGCATCCAAATAGAATTGGCTTTTAACGCACTCCGAACAATTCTTTTTGAATCAGGCGCCATACCAGAAGATGTTATAAAGCTTGATCTGTTTTTTACAGATAAAGCTGATCGCAGTCTGGTAAATCCCTTTTGGTTAAAAATGTTTCCAGATCCTTTATCTCGACCTGCGCGCCACGCACAATTGGCCAAGTTAACAAAAGGCTGTTATCTACAAATTACTGCAACGGCTATTATTGGAAGGAAAACATAACAAACCTACCCTTAGCTGATTTTTGCTCAACATAAATTAAGACATATAAATGTAACAACCTAAGGAACTGCTCACTATATAATTGAGACCCTTAAGGAATTAGGATCGTAAGGCTACTTTCATTCTAAAAAATGTTAGTATTAGGCCCACTCTCCTTTCCGAAATACTGGAACGCTGTTTCCATCACTGTCAATACCATCGATATCAATTTCGTTAGACCCAATCATCCAATCAATATGAATAACACTAGTATTCCCTCCAAACCCCCTCACCTGATCTGCAGTAAAGTTTCCTTCTTGCTTAAAACACTTAGTATAACATTGCCCGAGAGCAATATGACAAGCTGCGTTCTCATCAAAAAGTGTATTGTAGAATAATAAGCCAGATTGTGAAATCGGAGAGCTATGCGGTACTAAAGCTACCTCTCCAAGACGTCGTGCGCCCTCATCGGAATCCAATACTTTAAGTAAAACCTGTTCACCTTTGGATGCCTTTGCTTCTACTATTCTACCACCTTCAAAACGAACTCTAATATCGTCTATCAAAGTGCCCTGATGTGACAAAGGTTTTGTAGAGCAGACATAGCCTTCAACCTTTTGGGCGTGAGGAGTTGTGAAAACTTCTTCTGAAGGGATATTTGGATTACAAGTAATTCCATTCTTTGCCAAAGATGCTCCACCCATCCACTCATGTTGATCGGCCAATCCTACATAAAGGTCAGTACCTGGTCCAACAAAATGTAATGTTTTGAAATTTTTTCTATTTAACCAGTCAGATCTTAATCTTAAAGCCTTATTATGCTCCTCCCAAGCTTTCATTGGGTCAGGTGTGTCAACCCGCGACGCTGAAAAAATTGCTTTAGCGAGGTTGCTTTGCGCTATTTCAATCGGAAGCTCTGGAAACATCTGAGCAGCCCAGGCAAGACTCGGCCACGATATTAAATTCCAATTTATATCAAACTCAGTTATGCGTTGGCGAGCTGGGGTGTAGGCAATTGAATTAGCCTTATTTGCTCTACCCACTTTATCAGGGTCCTGCTGAGCTAAAAGCATTGGATCATCACCTACAATAGCCATTCGAGCTGTATTTTTATCAAAAGCTTCACCCATCCCGTTATAAAGCCAGTCAGCAGCATGGTCAAAAGCATCATCAGAACCATGACGATAACGCGCAAGGGTCACTTCAGGATCAGAATAAAAGGGGGTCACAAGCCCCGCTCCCGCTTTATACGCATGCACTACCACACGACGTACAAGTGGTAGGGCTTCTAAAGGGGCTGTCAATATTAGATCCTGTCCAGGTTGAAGACCTAAACCTACTTTTACAGCTAGCTCAGCTAACTTATCAATGCCTTCAGGATCGACTATGTGTGTTTGCGTCTCATTTTTAATATTCATTCTCTACCCTTTGATGTAGTGAAAGGTCTCTGTTGCCAGCCTACCACCTGTAATTAGAATTAATCGTATACACCTCTACAAAATTAATTATGTTTCTAAAAGGAATAAAAAGTATCTGTTATTATTTTTATAATGGCTGGATTAGGAAAGCACGGAAATCGTTAACATTTGTAAGGGTCGGGCCAGTTACAATTTGTCCACCAACTTCTTTAAAAAAACTATGACTATCATTACGTTCTAAAAATTCACAAGCGTTAATGCCCCTGAGACGTGCAAAGTTCAACATACTCGGAGCAACAAACGCCCCCGCAACCTCCGCCGTGCCATCTACACCGTCTGTGTCACACGAGATTAAATATATACCAGGCTGGGCATCTAGATGAATTAAAGCTGCTAGTGCAAACTCTGCATTTGGTCCACCAACGCCGTTGCTCCGAATGGAAACTGTATATTCTCCACCAGACAGAAGTATAACCGGACTATCTTCTGCCTGAAGTTTAGATTGAATTTCCAGTGCTATACTTGCCTGACGAACTCCTTCAGTTTTTGCCTCGCCCTCTAGAGAATCTCCAAGAAACTCAACCGAAAATCCCTGTGATAAGGCAAGTTCCTTAGCAGCAATTAAGGATTTTGAAGGAGCAGAAACAATAATGTTGTTGACTTTATCTAGCCGATTATCAGTTGGAGGAACTACCGTCGACCCTTTAGAAAAAATAGTTTCAACTACCTTAGGCATGTCCATATTATATTTACTAATAATATCTATTGCATCTTGAGCTTTTGAATTCTCTCCAGTGGTTACACCGGAGGCAATATCTGACAAATTATCACCAGCAACGTCAGAAATAATCAGGCACAACATGTTAGATGGATAGGAAGCCGCTCCTAATTGGCCACCCTTAACCTTAGATAGATGTTTGCGAACAACATTCATTTCTCCAATGGGAGCTCCAGAGTTTAACAGTGTCCTATTAATCTTTTGTTTATCAGAAAGTGATAACCCTTCTGCTGGGGCGCAAAGTAACGAAGAGCCTCCCCCAGAAATCAAACACAATACAAAATCATCTTCTCCAAGAGTTTCTAGTAATGTTAAAATTTCTTGGGTCCCCGAAACTCCTTGATGATCTGGAGTTGGATGTGAAGCTTCTACAATTTTAATAGAGTTTAGAGGTCTAGTGTAACCGTATCGGGTAATGACTATACCTTCACATGGCCCCCAAACACTTTCAACAGCCTCTGCCATTCGTGCTGAAGCCTTTCCTGCTCCAATAATCACCACCCGTCCACTAGGTTTCCCGGGTAACATTAAAGGAATTACCTCCATAGGGTCAGCAACTAAAACAGCCTTTTTAAATAATTGATATAAAATTTTATATGGTTCTTTTTCTATCTGTTTACTCCCAAGAAACTTAAATTATTTTCTTATAATTAATAGACGCATATTTTCGTTTTCATGTTTTGAGAAGTCATATCAGAAAAAACATCTTTTTTAAAAAGTCGATTTTTTAATCTATTTTTAATCTGTAGTTATTTATCTTATTTTTATAATCAAAACATATTTTTATAATTAAAACAAAGGTATTCAATTTCTTTCAAAAAATTAATATAATTTAATCTCATATCAGATCTACAATAAATTTCGTACATGAATATTATGCCCAAAGAAAGTTATTCTGAATTTTAATTAGTACTAAACAAAAATTAAGGGGAGAACTAGAAAATGCGATTTCAAGATAAAGTAGCAATAGTGACTGGAGGCAACTACGGAATCGGTAGAGGAATAGCTCACAAATTTGGAGATGAAGGTGCAAAAATTGCAGTTGTTGCAAGAAATCAGGAGCGTTCAGATCAAGTTGTACAGGAACTTAATGAAAGAGATATTCTAGCAAAATCATTTAAAACTGATCTTTCTCAAGAAGGAGAAGTAATTAATTTGATAAATGATGTAATGAAAGAATTTGGTCAAATTGATATATTAGTGAATAATGCCGGGCTCGGCAGCCAAAATAGCGGTGTAGTACCGGCAGATCCACCAGGAAAACGGTGGGAACTCTTTCGAGGTTCAAATATGGACTCTACTTACTTTATGTGTGCGCACGCATTGAGCCATCTCAGCAAACAACCCAATTCTGCTATTATTAATATATCTTCAACTGCAACTTTCCATGGAAACTGGGGGCTTTATGGGGCTGCAAAAGCTGGGGTTGAAGGAATAACAAGATCATTTGCAGCAGAAGGGGCGCCATATGGAATTCGAGTGAACGCAATAAGTCCTGGTTGGATAGAAACGAGCCCAGAACAAACTGCACGTGCTAAGGGGGTTACAACAGGCGGTGACTGGGCGATGCCACCTTCTCTCCTTAATCGTATGGGAACACCTGAAGAGATCGCAAATACGACGGCATTTCTAGCATCTACTGAGTCTTCGTTTATTACTGGTCAAACCTTGATTGTGGATGGAGGCTTAATGATCATGGATTACCCATCAATGTCTTCTTTAGAGTCTGTTGGACATCGTGTCTTTTCTCACTCAAAAGATAAATAGGATACAAATTCCTTTTTCAAAAAAGATAATATGTTTGTTTAGCAGCTTAGACTTTTTATATTTTTCTTGTTAATATATTTCGGAACAAACCCCGAGAAAGTTTTATTTTTCTGCATTAAAATATTTCAGGCCGAGATCACTATTTTCTTTTTTGGATCAAAAAAAGGTTTTTCTATTACAGATGCTGGGACCTCCCCTGAAGAGGTCAAAACTCTAACTTTTGTACCAATTTCACTATCATTCAATGAAACCATTGCTAAGGCTATATTTTTTTTCAAACGAGGTGAGTAAACTGCGGAGGTTACTTTACCTATAATCTGACCATTTCTATTAACCGGCCAAAAACGAGTATTAGGACCAGGAAATGGATCACATTCAATACACAGTCCAACTTGCTTTCGCCTAATACCATCAGTCCAAATTTTCTTTAAAGCTGTCTTACCTATAAAATCCGCCTCCATCGATAGATCAACAAGCCGGTCTAAACCTAACTCATACGGATTTGTAAAAATATCCATATCTGCATGGTAAGACAATAATCCTCCTTCAATTCTACGGATTGAAGAAGTATGTCCAGGTTGTAAGCCAAAGGGAGCACCAATATTCATTATCTTTTCCCATAGTTCATTGCCGCGGGTGTGATCTCTCAAGAATATCTCATACCCCAATTCACTTGACCAACCGGTCCGCGAGATTACTAATGGGATGTCCTCAAGAACAAAGTCTTTTAACCAATAATAACGCAAATCTAAAATCTCTTTTCCAAATAGTGCTTCCATTATCAGACCAGAAACTGGACCTTGCAACTGTAATGGAGATGCATCAGGTTCAGTTATTTTAACATCCAAGCCAGAGTTAACTGCCACCCCTTGCGCCCAGAACAGGACATCACTATCTGCTAAAGACAACCAAAAATGTTTTTCTGCTAGTTTTAATAAAACTGGGTCGTTTAAAATTCCACCATCAGCATTTGTTATTAGAACATACTTGCACTGACCAACTTCCAGAGTAGATAAATTCCGAGGAGTAAGTAGCTGAACAAATGTGGCAGCATCAGGACCAGTAATTTCTACTTGACGTTCCACAGCTACATCGCAAAGTATCGCTTTATTTACCAAGTTCCAAAAGTTTTTTTCTGGATCTCCAAAATCTCTAGGAATATACATGTGATTATAAACAGAAAAATCACGTGCTCCCCAACGTACTGTTGCATCAAAAAAAGGAGACTTTCGTATCTGGGTTCCAAAACCAAAATCGTTTAGTGAATTCATAGGATACTCATTATTAGTTTATATTCAGCACCTTATCTCACAAGAAGTTGAACTAATCCATATCTCAATTTTGCAAAAAATCGTAAGAACTACCAATTAATTCAAATATAATTTTATAAGTTTTCAAACTCTGCTCTTCTTGCAGCGTAAGCACAGTTTTCACAGCTTATGTTATGTTTTGGTAAATCGGTATCGTTCATTAAATCATACATTCTATCAACTTCATTTTCTATCCAATCTGTACTGGTGTCATAAGGTATAAGTGTCTCTGAAAATTTCAAATTTCCATAAAACCCATTGGCCTCTTTATTTCCGTTACAGACTAAAAAATAACCAGTCTTTGCTACTTTAAACTTCATTTTCTTAAGCAAATAAGCATAAAAATCTAACTGTATTTTATAACCCTGATGGTAAACAGAAGAAAGATAACTCCACGCCTCTACTGGCCGTCTATTAGCCTGAGATTTATAATCCACAACGATTAATTCTTCTGTATTAGTATTTATCCAAACATCATCCACCCCACCAGTAAGAATAATATTGGTATCTCTATGCCGTGACATCAATCCAGCACGCAAACTATCACGCCACTTTTCTAAATCCGGGTGATCAAACGGAATGATATGCTCTAAATCATATTGCAAGAATAATCGATGTGGTTGTCTTTTTTCACGACAAATATCAAATTCTTTTTTTAGAAGTTCATCTGTAGCAGCATTTAACGACCAACCAGGTAAGGAAGGCGAAACAACTCCTTTCACACGATCTAAATAAAAGCATCTCTGACAGGTCAAAAAGTCAGAAAACTTTCCACGACTAATTTTAAAATCTGCCTCACTAGAGGGGTTGTAAATATTTCTAGATCTCAAACCTTTTGCAGGGGTTAATTCATACTTTGTATTTCTTTTTAGACTTATCAATTACCATACCACTTTTCATAAACATACTCTTTTATGCCACACCGTAAGAAAAAAAGCTAATAGTAGAGTACAAAAAACAGTAACTAAAGTTTCATTATATCTCGCTTAAGTAGCACAAATAGTTTCCTAGTATAACTAACTAACCCTACTCTTTGTTTAGAAATATTGTTAGATTACCAATGATTTTAATTATAATCACTCCCTCATGATGATGAGCAATCACAGTAATAGCACTTACTAGAATGAGTTAGTATATCTGGTCCTTATACTTTAGATTTGTTTAAATCTGGAAAGACTGAGGTACCGGAGATACTTTAAAGAGAACTGATACAAGTGTTTACATCTTACTATGGTGTGAATGGGGTGGTCGAAGTTACCCACCCATGCACACGATATTTATACATTAGTTGTGTACGCGAATAAGTGAGCTGGTTAGCAATTTTAATGACTGTTTATACAGATAATTTTTAGTAAAATATCCAGCTCAGTCAATCACTACTCTTCACAGGCTACAAGCCCTCCATCGTATTCACAAGCTCTATTCCAAGATGCTAACTCAACCCAGAATACACCCGTTAAAATGAGTACTACTGCAACGATCCCATTTATTATAATGGAATATTTAGACGGCTTATCCATTAACAAAAATACAAAGTTCAATTAACATTGCAAATCCATAAGTTACTAAGCTTACAGCTATTAAGAATAAGGTTGGGGTTATTTCTTTTAACATAATTTAATTCCCTAAAAGGCATATTTTATTTGGTCGTGATTCACACACCAATCAAACAAACTTTAGCTAGAAGCTATTTATAAAAATAATTAAAACTTTATTCCGAATTTTAATCATCAAATATACTATCATTTAATACAACTTTTTCTCTTATTAAGGACCACTCGGGTTCATCTTCATAGGCTTCAATAAGAAACGGTTTAGTATCCATATGCTCCCAAATATGGTTACCAAGTTGTTCACACGAAATCGCAGTATAGTCTTTTGATAGGACAGACTTTAGTTCCTCTTCAGGAGAGGTTGGATCTTTAACCCAGTTAAGTTCAGCATCACTTACATTATTCAACCACTCATTCACTAGGTCACGACGCTCATCTTGGTATTTACGTAGTACATGTATGTTTTTCGCAGACATATTTAATTACTCCTTTAGTTTTATTTTGGTAATAAACTTACTAATAATATAATAAGGTGCATAACTGATTGCCTACTGATGCAAATTTTGTGAAAGAATGTGCAGGAATTTTGCAACTCGCCACAAACACTTACAATTTTAAGTATATTTGCTAATCTGGGTCTATAAACAGGGAAGGCTTTCTTAATGAATAAACTTGCTAAAGTCCTCAGAGCTCGTGACCTAGGCCTTCGATTCCCAGGTCAACCTGGTGAATATAATGCTATAACCGATGTGACTGGCGTAACTGTAGGATTTAAAACTCTCACTGATACAACAAAATATATTCGCACAGGAGTAACTGCTATTATTCCTATTAATGATACAAATAATCCAAGCCCTGTTTGGGCGGGTCACTACTCACTAAATGGAAATGGTGAAATGACCGGAACCCACTGGATTAATGATGCTGGATATTTTGTTGGCCCAGTCTGCATAACAAATACTCACTCTGTTGGTATGGTGCATCACGGAGTAACAAAATGGATGATTCAACGATATAAAGAGTACTTTAAAAATGAGCATGCATGGGCAATGCCCGTTGTGGCAGAAACATATGATGGAGTTCTAAATGACATAAATGGGCAACATATTAATTCTGATCACGCTGTCGAAGCTTTAAATTCAGCCTCAAATGGAGTTGTGGCTGAGGGTTCTACTGGTGGTGGCAACGGAATGATCTGTTATGATTTTAAAGGAGGCACTGGCACTTCATCTAGACAAATTGAAATTAAAGGCAAGACCTATACTGTTGGGACGTTAGTTCAGGCAAATCACGGTATACGTCCTTGGTTGAATATTTTAGGAAAGCCTGTGGGGAGATTGATTCCGCACGAAACACTATTGGCAAAAGAAACAGGCTCAATAATTGTTATTATTGCAACGGATGCACCTCTTTCTCCCCTTTCCCTTCGTCAAGTAGCAAAGCGGGCAGCTATAGGTGTAGGTAGAGGTGGGTCACCAGGAGGAAATAGCTCAGGTGATATTTTTCTTGCTTTTTCGGTCGCTAATAAAAAATTGATGCCACAAAAAGATAATATAATAATAGAAAATAATTTTCTAAACTCAGAATATATTGACGCATTGTATTTAGCAGCAGTGGAGAGTGTTGAAGAAGCAGTTGTGAATGCGTTAGTTGCTGGAGAAGACGTCAGAACATTCAAACCAAAAGGAAAGATTTGTAAAGCCATAGATATCAATAAGTTAAGAGATATATTTTTTAAGTAAGTAATTTTATATCTTCTTGGCTGGATAGTAAGTTTAATAATCAGCGCTATAGGAAACTATTATATGATTGATGAGAACAATAACATAAAAATAGATGCATCCTTGCGTTACCAGTCTACTCTTCCAGTCTCATCAGATGGATTGCTTTTACAGTTGGACAAGTGGGGAATTGAATACGAGCTCTCCAGCCACATACCATTAATGACAGTTAACCAATCAAAAGGCGTTCAAAATAAATTCCTAAGCTCTGCTGAAGGCGGGGGGCATATAAAAAATCTCTATCTCAGAGACCACAAGAAAAGAAACATCTTATTAGTCCTAGAGCAAGATCACGAAATTGATTTAAAAAAAGTAAAAGAAACATTAGGCACTGGTCGTCTCTCATTTGGTTCCGCGGAAAGATTATTTGAAAACCTAGGGGTACGTCCTGGTGCTGTTACACCGTTATCAATGATCACTGGCGTTAATAATGGTGTAACTTTATTTATGGATTTAAATCTAAAGTCATGTAAGAAAATTTTTGCTCACCCGCTTGTTAACGATCGAACTCTTGGTATGTCTATTAAGAGCCTTGAGCAGTTTTTTGAAAAAATAAAAGTTATTCCAAATTGGGTCGACTTAGGGTCTAGTTAAAAAATCATTATACCTAATCACAGAAATAATAGTAATAACTTTTTGAGGTTTTTTGACTTCCGTTAACTCAGTCTACAAGATTTATTAGATCACATCCCACTTGAAACTACTAAAACCACAATAAAAAAAGATAGGTAACTATTATACCTTCAATGAAAGCCAACCAGTACAAACTATAATGGCTTAATCCAAAATATAACCTTATTTTCTCTGTCACGCTCTTGTGCCAACTTAATAAACTCATTCTTAACCCTTTCCCGATAAACAACCTAGTAGAGATCACTATTAAAGTATTGTATTTACTGTAAAGTACAAAGAAAATTTATTATTTTACTATCACCTTTGATGTGTTTTCCAATTTTCAGAGATCCAAGGGCTTATGTTCGCCTTTAGCAAAGGGCTTTTATTTAAGATATGATCACTTGCTTTCTCGCCTACCATTATCGAAGGCCCATTTATATTTCCATTTGTTATTTGTGGGAAGATACTACTGTCAGCCACTCTTAAAGCTTCCACCCCAATTACACGTGTTGTTGGATCCACTACCGCCATGGGATCTTTTTCATCTCCCATTTTACAAGTACCACAAGGGTGATAAGCACTCTCGACATGTTCTTTGATAAATACATCAAGCTCTTCATTACTTTGCATGTTACTACCGGGTTGAATTTCATTTTTCACAAAAGGCTTAAAGGCTTGCTGTGAAAAAATCTCTCGTGTAAGCGTAATCGCTTTCCTAAAATCGTTCCAATCTTTTTCTTTAGACATATAGTTAAATAAAATTCTTGGTGGTGCATTGGGATCTTTTGACTTCAAGGTTACTTCGCCACGAGACAAACTACGCATTGGACCCACATGAGCCTGAAATCCATGACCTTGAGAAGCAACCTTCCCATCGTAGCTAACTGCAATAGGTAAAAAGTGATATTGGAGATCAGGATACTCTACTCCCTTATCTGAACGTATAAAAGCTGCGCTTTCAAACTGGTTGGACGCTCCCGGTCCATTTCTAGCTAATAACCACTGAGCACCAACCCACGCTTTTCCAAAAATATTCCAATATTTATATAAACTGACTGGCTGAGATGCTGCCATCTGGATATAAAGTTCCAAATGATCTTGTAAATTTTGACCCACACCTTGCCGATCGGCGATCACCTCAATCCCATGCTCTCTCAAATGCGCTGCAGGCCCAATACCTGATAACATTAAAAGTTTGGGTGAGTTTAGAGATGAACTCGCAACAATAACCTCACGCATAGCTTCAATTACTATTATTTTTCCTTTATGTTCTACTTCCACACCTGTAGCGCGGCCCTGGTTTATAATAATTTTTCGAGCAAAAGCCTTCAATAGAGAGCAGTTCTTACGTTTCAAGGCAGGTTTAAGATAAGCATTTGCAGCAGACCATCGCTGCCCTTTAAAGATTGTATGCTCCATCGGACCAAAACCCTCTTGTTTAAAACCATTATAATCATCCGTAGTTTCGTAGCCAGCTTGCCGGCCAGCATCTACAAAAGCTTTAACGAGAGGGTTATCTCGTTTTCCACGAGTAACATGCATTGGACCATTTGATCCACGCCAGTCGGGATCTCCACCATGACCCCCAGAATTCCAGGATTCCATACGTTTGTAGTATGGGAGCACGTCAGCGTAAGACCATCCACGTGCTCCCAACTCTGACCAAGTATCAAAGTCTCGGGCATGGCCTCGGACATAGACCATTCCATTTATACTAGAAGAACCACCTATAACTTTCCCGCGAGGGCAAACCAATTTCCGTCCTCCCAAATGAGGCTCTGGTTCAGTACTATATCCCCAGTCATAACGGGCCATATTCATTGGATAACTTAACGCCCCTGGCATCTGAATCAATGGCCCTGCGTCACTACCTCCATATTCAATAACGATAACAGAAGCTCCCGCCTGACTAAGACGAAACGCCATAGCGCACCCAGCACTTCCAGCACCAACTATTACAAAATCTGCTTGCATGATTTTTCCAAAAACTTCCTCGCAGGTTACTATAAAATTTTTCTCATACAAATTAATTAATGACCTTAATCATAAATCTTAATCAAGTTCTTAAATTTTTTGTTTTTAAAAATCTGGCACTTCTAAATAATCTGAAACTGGTATTTTTAATATCCCTTTAATACATAAAGCATTTTGGTCATACTTTGATAGGTTACAGATTGCTGTTTCAATAGCTGTAAAAACTAATTCTGAGTCATGTTTCAAGGAAGTTATATATGGGAGGCCCGGCGTAACTGGCTTTGTTACTTCGAGAACTCGCAATTCTGACGCGAACGCATCATGCTCCTGAATAAGTTTCCAGGATAAGGCGTCTAACGCACCAAAATCTGCTTTACCGTCAGCTATCATTTTTGCTGAATCACGATGACTCCCAGACTTTACCCGATTTAATAGGTGCAATCCTTTCTTAGCGGCATGAACTAACGGTGCAGCATATCCCGACTGTGATATTTCTTCGTTAAACGCAAACTGTTTGTGAGACAGATCAGAAAGATCATTACCAATTTCATTTTTTCTAACAACAATACAACTATAGTAATAACCTGGTAGACAGTTTCCAAGATCATAGATTGGTGTACCCACGAGATTCACTTTTTCGTGTAGAAATTTTCGATAAGGCATTCCACAAGTTTGACTGAGAACAAGGTCTGGATCTGTCCAAACCGCCATAACCTCTTTATCTTGGTTTAATTCTCTTGGTGCATTAATACCTAACTCCATCAAATTTTGATTGATAAGTGACCAAAAGCGAGCATGTGCTTCCATAAGTTCGGGACGTTTATACATTTGAAGGCTAGCAATCATTATTTTAAACCTAAAATTGGTAAAGCAATAAGAATGTCATTCACTGGAATGGAACATTTCCATTGGCCAGCTTTTAAAAAAAATCTTATGTCTTTCCGCATATTTAAACTGCCTTCTTAATTTTTTTAATGTAGTCATTTGTGAATACAATATATCCGTTTTCAGTGTGCACTAGTTGGTCACGAATTATCACATGTAAGTCAGGTAATTTATGGAATGGTACCATTGGATTTATGTGATGTTCAGTATGGTAAGGCATATTCCAAGCCAAGAAACAAATGAGACGATTGGTGAAAGTAGTGCGTGTATTCTCAAGTGCATTGGCTACATAAGGGCAAAGTCCATGCTCTGCTAAAAGATAAAAACGTAAAAAGGGTTGACCTAGTAATAATGGGAAAATCCATACCCAAAACAGAGTAGAGAAACCAAACCAATATGCTGAAGAAAAAGCTATTGTATAAATTAAAACTAGCCAACGAGATTCCTTAACAATACGACTTTCAACTTTTTTAGGTATAAAGTCCGCGGAACAATAGCCAAAAGTATTTTTTATAATTGTTTTAAAATGTCCAACCCAGGTTGGAATTCCTGATACATGCCAGATAAAAGTTCCCATTGATTTAGGTTTTTCAACCTCTAGCTCCGGGTCCTTACCTGGCACCTGTGTATGGCGGTGATGCGCCAAATGAAAATACTTAAACCAAATGACTGGAAGGAATATCATAAACCCACAAATCTTAGCTACCGTATCGTTCACCCAACGAGTTCGAAATGGAGTCTGGTGTACGGTCTCATGTAGTAATGTAAAAAGAAACACTATGCTGATGCCTTGAGGCACCATAATTACCTGCCAACCAGGTATTTTTAAATATATTAAAAATCCGAATACGAGAATAAGTGACCAATGCACTGCAAAATGTTTTAGACCAGGGCCATTTAGCCTTTCTGTAAGAGTTTTATGAGTTTTTACTGGAAGAGCTTTCAAAAGTTCCTTATCGCTTGCCAAGGATACGCTAGCATTTCGATCACTAGTTTTAGAAGCTTTACTCAAATCGTACCGCCATATAACTACTCATAAGTTTTATTATCAACTGTTTGCGCGTTCAAGTGCTTGCTCAAGATCACTAATTAAGTCATCTGCATCTTCTATTCCAATCGACAAACGTAAGAGGTTCGGGTGGACAGGAAAATCTGGACCAGAGACAGTCGCTCGGTGCTCAATTAAACTTTCAACACCACCCAATGAAGTTGCTGGATAAAACACATTACAGAAACGAGTAACATCTATAGCTGTTTTTTCATTACCTTTAACAATCATGGACATCATTCCACCATACAGCCCCCCTGTTTGGTGTTTCTGAATTTTATGACCAGTATGGCCTACTAAACCCGGATAAAGGACTTCTTCAATAAGTGGGTGTTCATTAAAATAGTTTGAAATACGAAGTGCATTCTCAGTAGCGCGTTCAACACGCAGAAATAAAGTTCTCATACCTCTAATTAACAAGAAGGCATCGAAGGATTGTAAGACAGTCCCCTGTAGTTTTCGGGTGAGCGCAATATCCTCCCAATACCCTCCAGTATCTCGAACCGATAGAGCACCAGCAGTGACATCGGAATGACCGTTTAAATATTTAGTTGCTGAATGCATTGAGATGTCCGCTCCAAAATTTAATGCCCTAGTTGCACACGGTGGAGTACCGGTACAATCTGTCAAAAGTTTTGCACCATGAGCATGCGCAATTTCGGCTGCCTTTGAAATGTCAGTAACAGCCCAATCTGGATTGTTCGGGGTCTCGGCCCACACCAATGTTGTGTCACCTTGAATGCTATTACTTAAATCACTTAAATCACCTGCTTCATAATAAGAAACGCGCAATCGGTTTTTTTTCGCATAAGATTGAAATTGGTGTAATACACCATGATACATCGCTTTTGGAACAACAACATGGGCATTTTCTTCAAGATGATCGATCACTGCTGTTGCAGCTGACATCCCAGAAGAAAAAAGTAGCGTATCAGTTGCTTCTTCTAAATCAGCAATAATTGCTTCAGCATGAGATGTTGTTTCATTGCCATCCCGTTTATAAAAATAGGGTTTCCTGATATCATAGTTTTCGTCACGTGCATATGTGGCAGAAGACTGTATTGGTGGAATTATTGCCCCTGTTTCTGGATCGAGATAACGTAATGCTTGGGTAACTCTAGTTACAGCTGAAAGTTTCTGATTAGTTTTAGACATGTTTGAAGGAACCTTTATTTAAATAATTACATATTCTTGCTATTGTTTAGACCAAATTGGCTTAGTATCAAATTCATTCCGCCAAACAACATATGCCATAACTGGATGTTTGTAGGTCTCCAGAGCATGGGGCACATTTGATGGATGAAGCATATGATCACCAGGTGTTAAAATTTGTGCCTCCTTTCCCTCAACCGAAAACTTAGCTTCTCCAGCAAGAACGACATATATTTCTTCTGCTGGATGCTCATGAAATGGATAATAAAACCCTGGTGGCTGATATACTACAAAGCTCCGCATTTGCTTACTACCAAAAGG
>ENA-ORDR01000404-ORDR01000404.1-marine-metagenome-genome-assembly--contig:-NODE-404-length-22455-cov-8.147824_pt1 | contig 22455 bp, 25 predicted proteins | sample MGYA00240993_ERZ508538 | MGnify/ENA primary metagenome ERZ508538 (study PRJEB26207, sample SAMN05421999) | marine metagenome | isolation source: Monterey Bay, California, USA | place: USA:Monterey Bay... | reverse complement strand
AGAAGTATTTGCTCAAAACGTAGAAACAGTCAAACGACTCACCCACCCAGTCAGAGATATTAGAGCTGGGTACGAGCAAACTCTTGAAGTTTTGGCTGAATCCAAAAGAATCAACCCAAAGGTTCTTACTAAAACAAGTTTAATTTTAGGTTTAGGCGAAACAGATGCTGAAATAGAAGAGACCATGGATGATCTAATTGCCAACAAAGTAGATATTCTTACTTTGGGCCAATACTTGAGACCAACACTCAACCATTTGCCAGTTGAAAGATGGGTAACCCCTGAAGAATTTGATCGTTATCGAGATATTGGATTAGCAAAAGGATTTTTAGAAGTTGTCTCTGGACCCATGGTTCGATCTAGCTATCGAGCAGAAAGAGCATTAGAAAAAAATAATGCTGGCCTTTAGTGAGCCATATTAAAGACTGTTACAAATAAAATTCCCGTTCCGAGAACTCCTGCAACACATACCAACCAATCCACCAAGAAAACTTTAAACAGTTTTATCCATACCCCTTGATCTTCCTCAATAGATTCGAGCTCTTTTTTAAAAACTTCCATGGCAGCATATTTAAACCACGAAAAAGTTACAAGAAAAGTAATGGCACCAAAGGCAAAAAGGAGAGAGTTTGAATTCATAGGCTTATAAAATAAAAAATGGGAAAATTATTACGATCAATAATACAGCTAGTTGAATCAAAATAAAGGGAACAACTCCTTTATAAATATCTGTAGTTTTAATGCTTTCATCTGCCACTCCTCTTAAATAGAAGAGAGAGAAACCAAAAGGTGGCGTTAGGAAAGAAGTCTGAAGATTGATGGCCATGAGTATTCCCAGCCAAACTGGATCAAACCCCATCATCAAAAGTGGCGGGGCCACTAAAGGAATGATCACGTAACAGATCTCAATAAAATCTAAAATAAATCCAAAAAGGAAAATTGCCAGCAAGACAAACAGAAGGGCAGTGTATTTCCCGCCAGGCATCATCTCAAAGATTTGATCTACCAATAGATCCCCACCCACTCCCCTAAAGATTAAAGAAAAAATAGATGCGCCAATCAAAATACAAAAGATCATGGTGGTAACTGTTGCAGCTTTATAGCTAGTCTCTCTTAGCAGATCCAAATTAAAGCTCCCGTTGAGACTGGTAATAATTAATGCACCAAAAGCACCCACACCGGCAGCCTCTGTTGGGGTTGCGATGCCAGCAATGATTGAGCCTAAGACAACAAATATAAGAGTTGCTGGTGGCAGCAGGGTTTTAAGAATATTGGCTTCACCCTCGATTCCCTCTAGCGGCGCGAATTGTTTATTTCGATTAATAAAGATGGCGTAAATCAAGTAACCGACAACAATTAAGATTCCTGGAACGATTGCACCTACAAATAAATCACCCACTGAGACTGTCTCTTGAGAAAAGATGCCCATGTTATTTTGTGCTCTTTGATAGGCGTTAGACATCACATCGCCAAGAAGTACCAGAGCAATAGAGGGTGGAATGATTTGACCCAAAGTACCAGTCGCAGCCACCAATCCAGAAGAGAATTCTTTGCTGTAGCCTTGCTTGAGCATTGCCGGCAAGGACATTAGGCCCATGGTGACAACCGTTGCACCAACGATCCCTGTGCTTGCAGCCAAAAGTGCTCCAACAATAATGATTGAGATGCTTAGTCCTGAATTAGTGTTCTTAAAAACCAGCGCCATGTCTTTAAGCATTTTGGCTGCAATTCCTGATCTCTCAAGGACAACGCCCATAAAGACAAACAAGGGAACCGCTAGTAAGGTTTGATTGTTCATGATCCCAAAAATTCTCATGGGGATCGTTTTAAATAAATTGGGGTCAAAAAAATCGAAGGATGCTCCAAAGAGCGCAAACAAAATTGAGGTTCCTGCAAGGGTAAAAGCCACAGGGTAGCCAAGCAGCAAGGCCATGCAAACCATGACAATTAAAATAATAGGAATTATTTCCATAGCTTATATAGCTCCTTCATTCCGGCTATCCCGAGAACCATTGGAAATAAAAATATAAAAGACTTTTGAATGAATACGGTGCTTAGCCCACCAGGCTCAGTTGAAATTTCCTTGACAGCCCAAGACGCTGAAATAAAATCGATGGAATAGTAACCAATGACTCCAAGCATAGGAGCGAGCAAAAATATCACTCCAAAACTGTTAACCATTTTCTGATATTGGGGCGAAGCATTGCGGTAAAAAATATCTACTCTGACGTGTTCGTCTTGAGAGTATGCCCAGCCAGCACAGCCCAAGAAAATTAATGCATGTACATATAAAGCCAGCTCTTGAATATCGGCTCGACCCATGCCAAAAAAATATCGACTAACCACGACTATCATGACCAACAAAAGCAGCACCGGAAGCAAGCGGGCAAAAAAACGGCCTAAGAAATCATTCATGCTATGTATATTAATAGAGAATTGTTTAAAATAAGAAATATGTTAATTTTATTATCGCCAGCAAAAACACTAGATTACAGCAAAGACTTTGACGTCAAGCCTACTGCGCCTGCATTTTTGTCTGATTCTTCTAAGCTAATTAAAGAGCTCAAAACAAAAGAGCCTAAGGACATAGCCACCCTTATGGGACTAAGCGATAACCTCGCGACATTAAATTTTGATCGGTATCAATCTTGGAAAGCAGCCAAATCTATTAGCAGCGACAGCAAACCTGCGCTATTTGTTTTTCAGGGAGATGTTTACCAGGGACTGAAAGCTGAAACATTTAACAAGAAAGACATAGCGTTTGCTCAAAAACATTTACGCATTCTCTCAGGCTTATACGGAGAACTCAGACCTCTTGACGTCATCAAACCCTATCGATTGGAAATGGGAACCAAGCTGCCTACCAGCAAAGGTAAAAATCTCTATGAGTTTTGGGGCAATAAGATTCAAGAAAATCTTTTAAAGGAACTAAAAGCAAATAAATCTGAGCTGATAGTCAACCTAGCTTCAAAAGAATATTTTAGCGTCGTTGGCTCCTTGCCGAAGAACATTGAGGTTGTTGCCCCGGTATTTAAGGACCTGAAAAATGGTGAGTATAAGCTTATTAGTTTCTATGCAAAAAAAGCTAGAGGCTACATGAGCAACTGGATTATCAAGAACAAAGTTACTTCAGCAAAAGACCTAGTTAAATTTAAAGAAGAGGGCTACAAATACTCTAAAAAGCTTTCAACCCCTGAAGAACCAGTATTTTTAAGGGACTAACCCGTCTTTTTCCCAGAACGAATGTATTGGCTCTAAGTCATCATAGTTAGCTTCTGATTTCTCCATAAAAGCCTTCATTGCAGCTTCCATGTCTTGGCCGCTGATCAATGAAGAATTCCAAGCAGCATGATAATCAAGAGCTTCTTTAACACTGTGATCGCGTGCATAGTTAATTTGTTTCTTAATTACGCGAGTAATGAGCGGTGATTTAGAAGCGATTTCTTTTGCCAATTCTAAAGAACCTTTTTCAAGCTCTTCTCTGCTCTCAAATACTTTATTCATAAAGCCTAACTCTAGAGCCTCAGCTGGAAGAAATTTTCTGCCAGTGTAAGAAAGCTCTCTTACTGCACCCAGCGGCATTAATGTTGGCAATCTTTGCAAGGTTCCAACATCTGCTGCCAACCCAATATCAACTTCTGCAATTTTAAAGAAAGCATCGGATGAGCAATGTCTAATGTCACAGGCAGCTACCATGTCAATGCCTCCACCAACGCAAGCTCCTTGAATAGAAGCAATGGTAGGCATGCGACATTCCTCTAATGCAGAAAATGTATCTTGTAACTCAAGAACCTCATGATAAAAAGTTTCACGCATTCGAGCAGGATCTTTTTTTACACCGCCCTTATCAGCAGGGGCAAAATTAGCTAAATCCATGCCTGCATTAAAATGCTTTCCTTCACCTTTTAATAAAATAACCCTTGCTTCAGCATTTTTATCTAATTCTTTAATTAGTTCCGGCAATTCTTTCCAAAACAGACGAGTCATTGTATTAAATTCATCGGGTCTGTTCATGACCACATGGGCCACGTGATCTTGTACGGTCACATCAAAACATGTGTACTTACTCATTTGAACTAGCTCCTTCTTTAAGATCTTTCACAATTTCTCTTAAGTCATCAACCAACTCAAAAGTTTTGTGATGCGGCAACACGACTTTTCTGTCGGTGCTTAACTTTTTAAGGCCGTTATCTAACTCGTCTAATTTACTGATTATTTCTTTGGTCATAGCTACAATAGGTTACGTTAGAAAAAATTATAATGGCTTGAATCTATGAAAGCACGTCTCTTACAAACTTTATTTTTTGCGCAGGTTATTTTTTGCAGCACATTTATTGTTGCAGCCGAATCAAACAAGGACGTAAGAGCGCTTCAAGAGCAAAACATCATGTCGGTTTTATATCAGCAAACCTCAGCAGAGAGGCTGGCTGCAAGCCTCCAAACATACGAAACAGCAAAACATGCTTTAGACAAAGCGTTAGCAGATCCAAGCTGGAGTGCATTGCCAGGGCAAACAAAGTATCAAAATAAAAAGCCTGCCATCATTCTCGATGTCGATGAAACAGTTTTAGATAACTTGGCCTATCAGGCACGCGGAATTTTAGATGGAACAAGCTATCCAACAGGCTGGATTGCTTGGGGAAATGAAGTGGCTGCAACAGAGGTTCCTGGAGCAAAAGATTTTCTAAACTATGCCCACTCTAAAGGCGTAACTATTTTCTATGTCACCAACAGGGTTGCAGAGCTCAAAAATGCCACTCAACAAAATCTTACAAAGCTTGGGATACCCTGGGATCAATCAAAGGAAACTATTTTAATGCGCGGAGAAAACGACTGGGGAAGTGATAAAGGTTCTAGACGCAGTCTTGTTTCAGAAGAACATAGAGTGCTGATGCTTATTGGAGATAACCTTGGAGATTTTGTGGATGCCAAAGATAACCTTGTGACCCCAGATCAAAGAAAAGACATGGTCCAAGCTTACCAAGAATATTGGGGCACCAAATGGTTCATGCTGCAAAATACAACTTACGGCGACTGGGAAGGTGCTTTATACAACTTTGATTATTCCCTGTCTCCAGATGCGGTTCATGAGACTCGCATAAATTCTTTGCAACCCTCAAGATAACCACATGAAAAAATACTTATTGCTGTTAAGCGTTGCCATTCTTTCGTCTTGCCAAGATGGGACTGTGGTTGAGGAATCAGTTTTGATTGGCGCAGAAACCAATGCAGCTGAAACCTTAGAGCAAAATCTAAACATCAAAGCCAAGAACATTATTTTATTTATTGGTGATGGCATGGGACCCAATCAAGTTGCTTTGGCAAGATTTTCTGTTGGCGGAGCAAATCACCGACTCTCGTTTGAAAATTTTCCTGTCACCGGCATTGTTTTGAATCACTCGGCTGAGAATCTCTATACTGATTCAGCTGCGGCTGCGACTGCATGGGCTGCCGGAGTTAAGACAAAAAACGGATATCTATCCGTTGACTCTGATAATAAATTCTTGCCAACCATCCCAGAGCTTTTAAGCACCAAGGGCTATTTAACTGGCATGGTTGCAACTTCTTCGATCACGCATGCGACCCCAGCAGCTTTTTATGCTCACATTAAAAGTCGCTCCAAGCACAAGCAAATTGCTCAAATGCTAGTTGAATCAGATATTGCCATCGCTTTAGGTGGAGGCTCTGAATTTTTTAAACTGCCGTTATCAGATCAAGCAATACATATCATTGAAAATGGAAGTTCTTTGGATCAAGATGATCTGGCTCAGCATGCAAGGGTGCTTGGACTATTTGGTGAAGATGGGTTGGACAGAAGATTGTCTCCGCCGACGCAACTTAAAATGACAGAAACAGCATTAGACTTTCTTGATTCTAAAACATTGAATTGCTCAGGATTCTTTCTCATGTCGGAGGGCAGTCAAATTGATTGGGCTGGCCATGACAATAACGTGAAGTACATGCTCGCTGAATTTGCTGACTTTGATGATTCAATTGCAGCCGCAATAGAATTCGCAAAGCAAGACAAAGAAACTTTAATTTTAGTTACCGCAGATCACGCAACCGGTGGCTTGGTTTTACAAAAACCCAGAGGCTCAAGCATTCGAGCTCAATGGACAACGACAAGTCATGATTTATCATCAATTAATATTTATGCCTATGGACCAGGCGCAGAAAAATTTTCTGGGGTCATGGACAATACTGAGATTTTTGATCGAATGCTACAAGCCTTAGACTACGAGAATCTAGATTCAAATAATTGCGTCGACTAATTCTGCAAGAGTAGGGTAGGTCATTACTCCGTTAGCCAAGGTTTTCTGTCTACCAGGATTGATCCAATACACCTGACCAACTCCAGCATTAACTGCGGAGGTCACCACCTTAAAATTATCATCAATAAATATTGAGTTTTTTAAATTTACTTTTAAATACTGACCCGCAAGAGCCCAAAATTCTTTTTGCTCTTTTGCGTAACCTAAATGCATGCTGCAAATGTGTGAGTCAAAGTAATCAAGAAAGTTTGCAGACTCAGACTTAAAATCAAATAATCTAGGATCACCATTAGTAAGAATATATTTTGGATTGCTTAAAGAGGCGATTTTTTTTAAGGCATCTTCGGATCCTTTTAAAAATGAACATCTCTCTTCTTGGTTTTTAATAATCTCTAAAGAATCAATTCCCAATAGTTCATCCCAGTAATTTAGGTCATACCAGTTTAAACTAGCTTCCTGATCGCTCATCATGGACTTTATATCGGCTTTAACCTCGGCGCTTGATTTGCCTGTCTCAAGAGCTAATGTATTTGGCAGCCAATCTGTCCAAAACTTCATGTCGTAGTTTAGATCTAGAATAACCCCATCAAGATCTGAGAGAATAGCAGTGGTAGAATTGAATTTTGTCATTAAAAGAACACTATGCAGTCTAGAAATTTAGAACTTATTATCTCTCAATTAGAAGACTTAACCTTAAGTTTATTTCCTGAAATATTAAAAATTTATGAGGACAAAGATTTTAAGACGAGACATAAAAAAGATGGATCACCAGTCACCAAGGCCGACATGCTTGGCCATAAGTTAATCCTGAAGTTTTTAAACAAGCATTATCCTGACATACCGATTGTTTCAGAGGAGAGTTTCACGCAAAAAGGCTATAAACCGGCAAAAGAGTTCTGGTTGGTTGATCCCATTGATGGAACCAAGGAATTCGTTAATCGATCGGGCGAATTTACAACCAATATTGCACTAATTCAAAATGGTCAGCCAGTCCTGGGCGTAGTTGGAGCGCCAGCAATAAATAAGATTTGGTCTGGTATTTCAGCTCAAACACCCAAAACGACTAAATTAAAGGTCACAACCCCAAGCTCTGCATTGAAAATAGTGATGAGTAAAAGCCACAAAACAGTTATAGATTCAGCTTTTTTGAACTTTTTAGATAAAAACGGCAAAAAAGTAAAAATTATTAGCAAGGGTAGTTCTTTAAAAATATGTACTTTGGCAGACAAAAAAGCCGATATTTACCCTAGATTTGGCCCAACATCAGAGTGGGATATTGCCGCAGCTGATGCGGTTCTTAGGTCAAATGGTGGGGGCATTTTTCAAATAGAAACGCTGAAACCCCTTGAATATGGGAAAAAAGATAGCATATTAAATCCTATGTTCATTGCGATAAGTAATTTGAACGAAAAAAAGACAATATTGTCTTTAATAAGAGGTTTTAGTAAAAATTTGCTATAATTATTTAATAAGATAACCTTTGGTTATAATATTATATTAATAAAATTTATATATGGGTACTGATTTACAGACAATAACGCTATCGACTCCAGGCAAGGACATTGAATCCTATTTGTCTTGCGTCCATGCGATCCCCATCCTGACACCCGAACAGGAAAAAGAACTTGCTTATAAACTTTACGATAACAATGATCTTGAGGCTGCGCGTCAACTGGTTCTGTCTCATTTAAGATTTGTTGTTCATATTTCACGCTCTTACTCAGGCTATGGCTTGCCTTTGGCTGACATTATCCAAGAAGGAAACATTGGCTTAATGAAAGCAGTGGATCGATTTGATCCAAATAAAGGTGTCAAAGTGGTATCTTTTGCTGTGCATTGGATCAAAGCAGAGATTCATGAGTACATCTTAAAAAATTGGAGAATGGTTAAAATTGCTACTACCAAGGCGCAACGAAAATTATTCTTTAATCTTAGAAGCAAGAAGAAAACACTCGACTGGTTAACGAAGGAAGAAGCAGAAAAGATTGCCAAAGACTTAAATGTTGAGGTTAAGGATGTCTTGCACATGGAGAACCGACTGACCTCTCATGATGCGGCCTTTGATGGCCCTGTTGGCAGTGACGATGAGAGCGACATTATGTCCCCATCCCAATACCTTGAAGATAAGTCCTTTAGCCCAGAGATTTTAGTTGCCGAACAAGAAGTTGCCGATCATAACTCTGAAGAGCTAACCATGGCGCTTTCGCAGCTTGATGAAAGAAGCAAAGATATTATTGCAAGAAGATATTTAGCTGATCAAAAAGAAACACTTCACGATTTAGCAGACGAATATGAAGTTTCTGCAGAAAGAATTAGACAAATTGAAAATGGTGCTTTGAAAAAACTTAAAGCTGCTATGTCTAACGCTGCCTAATTCAGGCAATTCTCTTTATCCCAGGAAAGATCAATTAATCAAGATAAACCATATCTAGCAAGCTTTGTTAAAAGGTTAGGGCGAATCACTTCCGCTCAAAAAGAGGCGCTCGAGACACTGGATGAATTTCACCTCCAAGACTCTTCCCAGTTGCTTGATTTGGTCCCAGACTACAAAAAAGTGATTCTAGAAATAGGATTTGGTAACGGTGAAAATACTGCTTTTTTAGCAACTAAGAATCCAGACGCCTTAATCATTGCTTCAGAAGTCTATAGATCAGGGATTGGTAGCTTGCTTGCCTCTATTGATAAGAATTCGTTTCGGCACATTAAGATTTTTGATGATGATATTCGCGACCTTTTACTGGGTCTTTCAGAATCTCTCTTTCATGAAATCTATATCATTTGTCCAGATCCATGGCCCAAAGCCAGGCACCATAAACGCAGATTAGTTAATCAAGGATTTTTAGAAAACCTTCACACAGTTATGCACCCAGGCGGGACTATTTACGTCTCAACCGACTGGCAGAATTATGCCGAATTTATTGAAGAAGAGACTCCTAAGCTAAAGGATAAGTTTACGGCTAAAAAGATTTCTAACGACGGCATGCCCATTACTCGATTTCAAGCTCGCGCTATGAGAGAGGGTCGAGAAATTTATACCTACCTCCTGACAGCTTTAGAAAAATAATTTTATGGTTTCGTTGAGATATTGATAACCGCGATCCGTTGCGCCAACTTTATTTTTTAACAGCAATCCCTCAGACACTCCTGCCTCATATTTTTTCCAGAAACTCTCAGGCAGCAATGTGCTGATTTGATCTTGGTTGATACCATTTTTGATTCTCAATAAATTCATGGCTAGATCCATGTCTAGCTCATCGCCTTCAACAACAGTGCGGTCAGTCATTGTTTGTTTTTTGATATAGCCATTGAGCGGCTTAATTTTTCTAAATCTTGAAATCTCTGCATCAAGGGTAATTTTGCTATGAGCTCCGGGGCCAACCCCCAAGAAATCACCAAATTGCCAGTAATTAACATTGTGGTTACTTTCGAACCCTGCTTTTGACCAGGAAGATACTTCATATTGCTTAAAGTCATTTAACTCTAAGACTTCTCGAGCTATGCGCTCCATGTTTTCAATGACTTCCTCGCTGGGGAGTTTAAGCTCTTTTTTATAGAAGATGGTGTTGGGCTCAATGGTTAGCTGATACAAGGAGAGATGGTTGGCTTTTGAGGCAATAAACTGTTCTAGGGAATCTTTAAACGAAGTCTCAGTCTGATGTTCGATGCCATACATTAGATCAATGGTTACATTTGTATCTTGCAAAAGATTCACAGCTTTTATCCCGGAAGCTTTGTCATGATTTCTGCCAAGCGCTATCAGTTCTTTGTCATGATAACTTTGCAAACCTAATGAGAATCTATTAATCCCAAGTTTTGTTAGGCTTTGTATCTTTTCTTTCGTCACATCTCTTGGGTTCATCTCAAAGGTTATTTCTATATTCTCATCCCAAGGATATTTCTTGATACCATCTAAAATTTCTTCCATAGCATCAATAGAGGTTAATGAGGGAGTACCGCCGCCAAAATAGATGCTTGAGAATTTTCTCCCATTTATCAAGGATGCAGAATCCTTTAGGTCTTGCGCAATGGCTTTAGCTAGTTCTTGATCTTGCTGATTTACTGGATCGGTGGTGATTGAAAAATCACAATATGGGCATTGAACCTCACACCATGGAAGGTGGACATAGAGACTCAGGGGTGGATTATTAAGAGACAAAATTTTTAATTTTCTGTCTGAGAGTTTCAGCGGCTTTGCCTCTATGACTTAATTTAGCTTTTTCCTCATTGGGCATTTGAGCCAAGGAAAGATTAGAGCCCAGAGGATAAAACATCGGGTCATAACCAAAACCATTCATTCCTTCTGAAGTAATTTTAATGGTTCCTTCAAGCATTCCGGTTGCAACCAATGGAAATGGATCTGAAGGTGTATTAAGCATTACCAGCACGCACACAAAAAAAGCCTGAGTTTCATCTACATCAATTTTAATTAGCTCTTTTTTTAGGTGCTCTCTGTTTTCCTCATCGCTCGCATCCGCTTTAGCGTACCTTGCAGAGTGCAAACCAGGCATATTATTTAAAGCTGGAACGATTAGGCCCGAGTCATCTCCCAGGGCACTGAGACCAGAAGATTGCGAAGCGAATCGCGCTTTATGCAGACTATTTTCAAAGAAGGTTAGACCAACTTCCTCTTCTGGAACAATCCCAAATGTGTCCTGAGACAGCACTTCAAAGCCTGGCAGTAGGAGGGTAAATTCTTTAAGTTTTCCTGGATTGCTTGTGGCAATAAGAAGCTTGGGCTTACTTTCCAAGGAGATACACTGCCTCTGCGGCAAAGAAGTTTGGAAGGTAATCAGTCAGCCATGAAGTTTTGCCGTGCCTATTGAGATAAACTTTTTTTAGAATATTAAAATGCTCTTTCTCACACAGCTCTTCAAAATCAGCAATTGTGCACAAATGAACGTTTGTGGTTTCATACCACTTTGCAGGCAATTGATTGGAAGAGGGCATTTTACCTTTTAAGAGACCGGTTCTTAATTCCCAGTTCCCAAAGTTAGGCAGGGTAATCACACATTGATTGGCAACCTCTAAAATATTTTGAAGGGCTTCCTTTGGTTTTCTCAGGCATTGGATTGAACTTGCCATAATAGCCATATCAAAATCCATGTTTTTGTATTCACTCAGCCCTTGGTCAATATCTTGCTGGACAACTGAGATACCATTTTTAATGCAGCCATGAATTTCGGTTGGGTCATTTTCTACCCCATAGCCCATGATTGATCTTGATTTAGTTAAAGATTTTAATAGGGATCCATCGCCGCAACCAAAATCTATAACTTTTGAGTTATCTTTGACCCATTCGGTGACAATTGTTTCAAGCGATCTATTCATTGCTCTCTAAAAAATTTTTTAAACTTAATGCATATTCATCGGAATGAAATAAGAAGCTATCGTGCCCATAGTCACCCTCAAGCTCAACATATGAACTTCGAACTCCTGCTTTAATTGCAGAAAGTTGAATATCTTTACCGTATTCTTTTGGGAATAACCAGTCTGAATTAAATGAAGCTATAAAGAGCTTAGCTTTTATTTGCTTAAAGCATTTTACTAAATCCTGCTCAAAATCTTTGGCTGGATCGAAACTATCCATGGCTTTGGTCATTAGTATGTAGCTGTTTGCATCAAAGGTTTCAGCAAATTGCTCGCCTTTGTATTGCAAATAATTCTCAACCTCATAACTGACGTCTTCATCTATTTTTGTTTCAGGACTTTGGAGCTTTCTGCCAAATCTTTTGCGCATATTAACCTCAGATAGGTAGGTAATATGTCCCAGCATGCGAGCTGCCTTAAGGCCTTTTTTTGGTTTGATATTTTTAAGATGATAATCTCCAGCAGCAAAATTTTCGTCTTTTCGAATGATTTCCCTTGCAACTTCATTGAGCGCAATGTTTTGAGAGCTAATTTTTGATGAGGCAGCAATAATTGCAGCCTTTTTAATTAGGGTTGGATAAGAGATTGACCATTGCAGAGCTTGCATGCCGCCCAAACTTCCTCCAGCAACCATTTCCCATGCAGGTATTTTTAAATACTCTAATAAAGTTTTTTGTGCATTGACCCAGTCCTTGACTGAGACTTCAGGAAAAGATGATCCATACATTTGATTGGTTTGTGGAGAAATTGAAATAGGACCAGACGATCCATTGCAGCCACCTAAATTATTTACTGACACTACAAAATATTTGGATGTATCAATGGTTTTACCATCGCCTATGATTTGATCCCACCAGCCTGGCTTATCTTCCTCTATTTTAATGCCTGCGGCATGGTGATTTCCAGAAAAAGCATGACAGACTAATACTGCATTGTCTTTGTTTTGATTAAGCTCACCATAGGTCTCCACCATCAACTCAAACCTAGATAAGGTCGAGCCTGATTCAAGCTTGATTGGCTCATCAAAGGTAAGTTTTTCAGTATGAACCTTCATACCATTGAGCTGATTATTTGAATAAAAGATGTATTAATAAGATTTAGCAACATTAAACCAATAATGGGGGTGAAATCTAAACCGCCCATGGGAGGAACAAATTTTCTTATGGGTTGCAAGATTGCTCCTGACATTTCTTCGACAATCTGAAGCAGGGGATGACTGTTTTCTGGAGCAACCCAGCTCAGGATAACGGACCCAATAACACAGTAAAATAAAATTCTGAAGCAAGAGTTAATGACATCTACTATTGAAATAAACAACAATGTTAAAGGCTCATACCCACTGGAGTAGGCAAGATAGAAAGAGACAAACTGAAGAAGCAAAGCTAGGGCTAAAGCTGCTAGAAGTGGGTTGAGGAAAAAAAATATTGATTTAGAGATTGGCTCTAGGTAAGTGGCAAATATTTTTACTATAGGATTGAAATAATTAATCCTAAATAATCGAAACATGGCAAGAATGACAAATGCATAACTTGCAAAGCTGAGTATGATTGAGAGCGTTCCGGTCATTCTGTTCCTATTAAGTGTTAGTTTTCATCGCTAATTTCAATAGATCGTTCTTTTGCTGCTCTAAATGCATCCCTAAAGATAGAATCTATTTTACTGTCCTCAAGAGACTCTAGTCCTGCTTGAGTTGTTCCGCCGGGTGATTTTATCTTATTTATTAACATTTCAAAATCACGCTCTTTTCCAAACAAATCCCCAAGGCTGCTTACGAAGTCTTGAAAAATATTGATGGCATGTTCATCGCTGCCTTTATTGATTGCCTTTAGCTCTCTGAGATATACATTTAAAACTTGAAATAAGAAAGCTTGTCCGCTGCCAATGATGCTGGTGAAGGCATGAATATCATCTTCGTTTTCCATAACCATAATGTGACCCACTCGCTCAAATAAATCACATGCATTTTTAAAGGCGGGAGCCTCCTGATCTTCAGCATAAAGAGCAGTAATGCCCTTGTTATAAGCGGAGGCAGTATTTGGCATTGACCGGATGATTGAGGCTGAGGTTGGATATTTTGAAATCCCAATGCCAGCTACTACAGTTAAAATATTTGAATGAGGAGCAAGGTCTTCAATCTTTTGAGCTACATTAAGAGCATCTTTAGGCTTCACTGCTAAAATAATTAAATCAAATACATCCTCTGATAAGCACTCGAATGATGCCACGGCAATTTTCTGAGTTTTAAGTAGGTCTATTTTTTCTTGATTCCGCTCAATGCAAACTATTGCTTCAGGTGGCAACTGAGATTTAAGCAAGCCATCAATAATAGCTTGAGAAATATTACCGCCGCCTACAAAACATATTTTCATAGCCTCGGCCCCAAAAGAGTCTCACCAATTCTGACCATAGAAGAGCCTGCAACAATTGCTTCCTCATAATCACCAGATGTTCCCAAGGATAGCTCGGTGCAATTCGGTAAAATTTCTTTTAACGAAGTTTGAAGGGATTGAATGTTTGCGTAAGTTTTCAATTTCTCTTTACTTGAAGCATTAATATCTGGCATAAACATTAATCCTCTTAGCTCTAGATTGGAGCAATGAGAATTAATCTCTTTAGCAAAAGTTAACACATCTTCAGTCTTTACTCCCGATTTAGTCGGCTCATTATCAATGTTAACTTGTATTAGCACGGACATATTTTTATTCAAATGCTCGCAAGCCTGATCAAGCTTGCTGGCAACTTTCATGCGGTCAATTGAATGAACCCAATCAGCAGCTTCGGCGATGAGCTTAAGTTTATTTGTTTGAATGGGCCCAATAAAATGCCAAATAATATCTGCGGGGCAGGAACCTACTTTTTGATGCAGCTCTTGAGCATAATTTTCACCAAAATCTCTGACACCATTGTCGTAAGCTTCTTTGATGATGTCAGTGGATTGCAGTTTAGACACAGCAATTATTTTTACAGATTGAGGGGATTGGTTGATGCCTGAGCAAGCAAGATCAACATTGGCCTTAACTGTTTGAAATCTAGACTCTATGCTTTGATACATTTTTTTATTAATAATGGCTGACGATTATTTTTAACCATAACCTCTCTTGCATTATTAACCTCTGATTTAGTTTGATAAGGCCCAGACATTACTCTAAAAAGCGTTTTCCCAGGCATTGATGAGCTAAAGGTTCGTTCGACATAGGCTTGTATATCGAGAGCAAGCATAATCCCAAGTTGTTCTTGAGCATATATGCGTTTCCCATAAGTTTCGATTTGCAATAAATACTCACAATTTTCTGCGGTGACAATGCCCTCTAATTCGATAAGCACAGTATCCTTTTCTAGGTCTGTTGGGTAGAAAAATTCAACGGTTGGATTCGTCACGTGCCCCCGTAAATTTTTTACATCTGTCTGCAAAAGAAATTGAGATGAAATAAAAAGGATTGCTGCCATTCCAGCAACAATAAAAAAGTGCTTAATTTTTAAGGGCTGATTGAGCTCTCTTCTTGCGCGAAGAGTTGCAGTTCCCTTGTTGGACTTTGATTTGTTGACAGGATGTTTTTTTGCAAAATCTTTCACGGGATTTACATTTGATTTAGAGGCTCTATGCCAAGCAACTCTAAAGCTGAGCCTAGAACATCTTTAACGATAGCGAGCGATCTCATAATATTGATTTGTTCGGCTTCTTCGGCATTTAAAATATTTACATCATTGTAAAAGTGATGAAAGCCTTGAGCTAAATCTCTTAGGTAATAGACAATAAGATGAGGATGAAGGTTTTCCCCTGCATTGTGAACGACAAAAGAAAAGTTAAGGGCTAATTGAATCAGCTCATCACACGCATGAAAATGTTCAATATCAGAGAATGCGTTCGGTAGGGATTTTCCCAAAGCAACATATTTTTTCTGAACCGAGCAAATTCGAGCATGCGCATATTGAACATAATAATAAAGATTGTCCTTAGAGTTTGTTCTGGCAACTCCGATATCAAAATCTAAGTGTTGATCCGCTTGCTTAGACAGGTAATAAAAACGCGAAGCGTCTGGACCAATGTCATCAATTAATTGCTTAAGGGTATAAAAGTTTCCACTGCGAGTAGACATTTTAACTTTTACACCATCCTCAAAAAGGTTAGCGAACTGAACCAGCTGAACCTGCATCTGTTGTTTTTTGTAACCAAAGGCTTCGATTGTTGCTTCAATTCTCTTGATGTAGCCATGATGGTCGGAGCCCCATACATTAATAATGGTACTAAAGCCTCTGTCTAATTTATTTTTGTGGTACACCAGATCTGCAGATAAATAGGTGCCTCTTCCATCCTCTCTGATAATGACCCGATCCTTATCGTCACCAAATTTTGTTGACTCTAACCAAACCGCTCCATCTTTTTCATAAGTATGATTTTTTTGTAATTGTTGGATGGCAAGAGATATCTCAGATTGGTCATCGGACAGATTCCCCAAAGAGGACTCAAAAAACCAATGATCAAAATTGACCTTGAATTCAGTTAAATCAGCTTTAATAGATTGAATAACGTAGGCCAAGCCCTGAGCCCTTATTAAAGCCCAGCTTTCAAGATAAGCAGATTGAATGCGAATAATTAGTTCATCAATCTGGGCTTCTGGATCTTCTGGAAGATTGCTTTGCAGTGTTTCTTTGTCTATCTCTTCAGCTTTTAAGTCCAAAGAAATAGTGTCAGCAATATCCAGAACATAACCACCTTTATAAGCAGAGCCTGGAAATGTATCTTCATCAAAGCATGTAAATTTTCTTAAAAAAATGCTGCAAGCTAAAATATCAATTTGCCTTCCAGCGTCATTAACATAATATTCTCTCTCAACATCATGCCCAAGATGCTCCAGTATTCTTCCAATCGCATCCCCATAAGCAGCGCCTCTTCCATGGCCGACATGCAGGGGTCCAGTTGGATTAGCAGAGACAAATTCAATTTGAATTTTTTGTTGAGTTGTTTGTTCAGGGCCTTTAGTTAGTTTCAAACCTACGTCGGCCTGCTGTAAAAATGCTGACTGAGTTAAAAAGATATTCACAAAACCAGGGCCTGCAACCTCAACCTTTTGTATGCCCTCAATTCCTTCAAGGGAGAGTGCTAACTGAGCAGCTAACTCTTTTGGATTTTTTTTTGCAATGTTAGATGCAATGAGGCAAAGGTTTGTTGTCCAGTGACCTTTATCCAGAGAATCTGAAAGATTAAGTTTGTGCTTTGAAATTAAAAGATTTTTTTGATCGCTTGCGAGACCTAAGACATCGTCAATGAAATTATTTAGCGCTAATGATATTTGAGTAAACAAAAATTAAACCCTTCCCGAGTATTCCCCTGATCTAGTATCCACTTTAATTTTCTCTCCCTCTTCAACAAATAAAGGAACTTGAATCGTTACCCCGGTCTCTAACTCTGCTGGCTTAGTTGCGCCAGAGACAGTGTCTCCTTTGATGCCTGGATCAGATCTAGAAATGGTTAATTCTACAAACGCGGGCGGCTCAACAGTGATCGGCTCATCATTCCAAATAACCACTTCGCAAGTTTCTTGTCCTATAAGCCATTTTTTTGCATCAGCAACCACTTTTTCAGTTATTCCAATTTGCTCAAAAGTTGTGGAATTCATGAAATGCCAGAAATCACCATCTGAATAAAGGTAACTCATTTCAACGGTGCTCACATCTGCCTCTTCTACAGACTCACCAGATTTATAAGTTTTATCGATCACCTTATCGGTCATTAAATTTCTAAATTTTACACGCATGACAGCTTGACCTTTGCCGGGCTTATGAAACTCATGCTCTATAATGGAGCAAGGTTGCCCGCTGATGATAATTTTGAGACCGTTTTTAAATTGGCTTGTTGATATTTTCATTGTGTGATTTACTTGTTTTCGTATTAATTATGGAGTTTGTTCGGATGCATAAATTATTATTATCTACTGTATTACTATCTATTGTCGTTATTTCTTCTTGTTCAAGTCAACAAGCTCCTGCCTTAAATGAATCTGACGTAGAAGCATTTTTAGAGAGAGTTGAGCTAGAAGACAAAACCCTTGGCCCCGTAGCAAGCTCAGCATATTGGCTACAGGCTAATTTTATCACTTATGATTCTCAGAAAGTAGTTGCAGATTATGGAAAAAGATTTCAACTTCTAGCGCTAGAGCGCGCAAGACAAGCATCTACCTTTGACGATGTCGAAGTTTCAAATGAAAACAGAAGAAAGCTCAATCTAATTAAAAACTCCTTTGTCATGCCATCACCTTTAGACGATAACTTAGCCGGAGAGATTGCCAATATCATGGCAGAGCTTGATGCAATGTATGGAGCTGGGCAACATTGTTTTGGAGAGGGTGATTGTTATGATTTAGAAGCGTTTGAAGGTGTTATTGATAATTCTAGAGACCCGGATGAACTATTAAAAGCATGGGAAGGCTGGAGAAATATTGGCACGCCCATGAAAGACAAATATTTAAGAATGGTTGAAATTGGTAATCTCGGCGCAAAAGATCTTGGTTACGAAGGCCTGACTGATCTGTGGTTTAGTCAATACGACATGCCGGCAGAAGAATTTTTAGCTGAAACTGACAGAGTATGGGACGAGCTTAAGCCTTTGTATGATGCATTGCATTGCCATGTAAGAAGCGAGCTTTCAGAGCATTATGGCGAAGAAGTTGTTTCAAAAGAGGGTGTATTGCCTGCCCATGTTTTAGGAAATATGTGGGGTCAATCTTGGGCCAATGTATATGATTTGGTTTATACGCCGGACAATCCCAATGCGTCTAACGGAATTGACTTAACAAAGATTTTAGAAGAAAAAAATATCGATGAAATAGAGATGACAAAAATTGCAGAAAATTTTTTCATCTCACTTGGTTTCCAACCGCTGCCTGATACTTTTTGGGAGAGATCTCTTTTTGTGAAGCCGCAAGATCGAAGCGTCGTTTGCCATGCATCTGCATGGAATCTTGATGCGGACGCAAATGACCTTAGAATAAAAATGTGCATTGAAAGAAACGCTGAGGATTTTTCAACCATCCATCATGAGCTTGGGCATATTTTTTACTACCAAGCATATAACAATACGCAACCTAGCGTATTTCAGAGCGGAGCCAATGACGGCTTTCATGAGGCAGTAGGTGACTTATTGGCTCTTTCAATCACCCCTGAGTATTACAATAAAATTGGTCTAATTTCAGAGGCTGAAGCCAAAGATGCAACATCAGATCCAATATCTTTACTTATGCAACAAGCATTACAAGGGGTTGTTTCAGTTCCATGGACCTTGATGCTAGATAAGTGGAGGGCTGGAGTTTTTTCAGGCGAAACCTCTGAGTCACAGCTCAATGATTCTTGGTGGGAACTAAGAGAGTACTATCAAGGAATAGGAGCGCCAAGAGAAAGAGGAGAGGATGCGTTTGATCCAGGCGCAAAATATCATATCCCTGGAAATACTCCTTATACAAGATATTACTTAGCGCAAATTCTCCAATACCAATTTCATGAATCTCTTTGCAATCAAATGGGCTTTGAAGGGCCTTTGCATGAGTGCTCGATTTACGATAATGAGCTTGCAGGCAAGAAGTTAAGAGCAATGCTTTCTCTTGGGCAAAGCCAAGAGTGGCAAGTGGCCCTTGAAGCTCTTACAGGGACCCAAACACTCAGTGGAAAATCTATGCTAAATTACTATCAACCACTTAAGGATTGGCTGGATGTTAAAAATGCCAACCGTGCATGTGGATGGGAGGGATGATGAAACACTTAACTAATTTAGCCATCGCCGCTGGAGTTTTTATTTTTACAAAACTTTATGCTGATGCAATTTCTTTTAACAGCATTGAGTTATCAGGAGTGAATTTGGTTGGCCACCTCTTGGTCCTGATCTTTGTCATTCAATGGATTGCATATATTCCAGCTTTTATATTTAAAACTGAAAAATTTTATGATTTAACAGGCAGCCTTACTTATATAGCAGCTATTTCATTTGCTTTATATTCCACCAATACCTCTCAAAGTCTTGATCTGGGAAGTCTAATCATAGGCGCTGCAATTATCGTCTGGGCGGTAAGACTGGGCTCATTTTTATTTATCAGAGTTCACAAGGATAAGAAAGATGGACGATTCGATTCTATCAAAACATCTTTCTCTCAATTTTTCATGACATGGACTTTGCAAGGCATGTGGGTTTTTATATGCTCATCTGCTGCTCTGATTGCAATCGCCAATCCAGCAGGCGTGCCAATAAACATTGTATTTATAATGGGCCTGGCACTATTTATTTTAGGCTTTGTGATTGAGATCATTGCTGATAATCAGAAGTCTGCGTTTCGATCCATTCCTGAGAACAAAGATGTTTTTATTAACGAGGGATTGTGGGCAAGGTCCAGACATCCAAACTATTTTGGCGAAATTACTTTGTGGACAGGCATTACCGTAATGGGCATCTCTACCTTTGAGGGCATGAACTATTTAGCACTATTCTCACCAATATTTTCATATCTATTATTGAACTATGTTAGTGGTGTGAGAATGTTAGAGTATAGAGGGCACAAAAAATGGGGGCATCTTGATGCTTATAAAGTCTACAAAGAATCTACCCCCAAACTAATCCCCAAAATTTTTTAAGATTTACTAAAATGTCTTTAAATTAGACGCATAAATCTTTACATTTTTTCTGATACTTAATAACACTAAATAATGCAAATTAGGTACAATTACGTTGCAATAAAAGTTTGAATAATTTCACAACACTAGTTAGACTAGTGAACCATTTTTCTAGGGAGAAAAAAAATGTTAAATAAAAGTTTATTAACTTTAGCTATGCTTACTACATTCGTAGCTGCATCAGAGATGGAAGCGATTCTTGAGGTTGGCAGAGATAATACAGAATTATCTGCGCAATCACAGGGCAAAATTGATGCTACAGACACAGCAACTGATAAATTGATTAATGAATTTAAAGTCGTGTCCAAGCAAGTTGAAGGGCTAAAGCTTTACAACGCTCAAAAAAGAATTCAGATTCAAGCTCAGCTTGATCTAATGGATCAGTACGACGAACAGCTTGTTCAAGTTGTAGTCATGCAAAGACAAGTCCCGCCTCTAGCACAAAGAATGTTAGCTGGCCTAGAGAAATACGTAAAACTCGATACACCTTTTCACATAGAAGAAAGATTACAAAGACTAGATTTAGTTAGAGCGTCTTTATCTAATCCAAAAGTTACTGCTTCAGAGCAGGTTAGACAAATTCTTGAGGCTTATAACATTGAAGGCGAGTATGGAAGAAAGCTTGATGCATATGACGAGACCATTGTCCTTGATGGCAAGGAGATGGTTGTTAATATTTTAAGAGTTGGAAGATTGGGAATGTTCTTCCAAACTAAAGATGAAAGAAAAACAGGTTATTACGATACTGAGCTTGGTTCATGGGAAGAACTTTCAGGAAGTTATAGAGTTCAAGTCAGAGATGGCATTAGAATGGCTCAAAAATTAGCACCAATGGATATCATGATGCTGCCGATTGTCTACAGAGGAGAAGCTTCATGAAAAATTTAAATAAATATTTACTGTCTTTTGCTTTAATTGGAACGATTTCAGCATTTGCACAAGACGTTGTTGAGGGTGAGGCTACTACTACGCAGGCTCTTCTTCAAATGGTTTTAGAAGGTAGGACATCTGAGCAAACAGCTAACTCTAAAAGAGAGGCTGACTTTGGAGCAACCAAAAATAAGCAAGCTGCAAAATTAGCAGCAGAAAAGAGAGAGCTTGCTAGACAAGAAAAAATTGCAGATACCCTGGAAAAGGAATACAAAGCAAACGAATCTATACTAGTCGTAAAAGAAACTGCTTATAAGAAAGAGCTTGGTTCATTGGTTGAGCTTTTTGGACATTTGCAGAGTTCAGCTGGAGAGGCTAGCGCTTTATTTGCTGACTCACTATCATCAGGCCAATACGGCAGAGATAGAGAAACTTTTTTAAATAATCTATCTTCTAAAATGTCTAGCGCAACCGAGTTGCCAACAATTAGAGAGCTTGAAGGTCTTTGGTATGAGCTTCAAAGAGAAATGGTTGCAGGATCAGAGGTTGTTACATTTAACACTAATGTTATCACTCTTGAGGGTGACTCAGTCGAATGTGCCGTTACAAGAGTTGGTCTATATAACGCTATTTGTGATGGAAAATACCTTGAGTACATTGGCAGCAAAGGACAGTATGCATTTTTAGGTAAGCAGCCAGAAGGTCGTTACGTCAGCACCGCAAAACAATTATCCAAAGCAGATGCAGGTGATGTTGTTAAATTTGGTGTGGATCCTACAGGACCAGTTGGTGGAAGCTTGCTTGCTAATTTAATTCAAAACCCAAGCCTTATGGAGAGAGTTCATCAAGGACGTGAAGTTGGTTACATCATCATCTTTGTTGGTCTAATAGGTATCAGCATAGCTTTTTGGAAGCTATTCCAGCTATACACCATGGGCATAGCAGTTAAAAAACAAGCAACATCAAAAACTCATGATCAATCTAATCCACTGGGAAGAGTTCTAGCAGTTGGTGAAAAACACATGAGCAAGGATATCGAGACGCTTGAGCTGAGGTTGGCTGAGGCAATCATGGCTGAAAGACCAGATATTGAGCGCGGCATTAATGTTGTAAAAATAATTTCAGTTGTTGCACCTTTGGCTGGACTTCTAGGAACAGTTACAGGGATGATTGTTACCTTCCAACAAATTACTTTATTCGGAACGGGCGATCCAAAAATTATGGCTGGTGGTATTTCCCAGGCTCTAGTTACGACTGTTTTAGGTCTAGTAGTTGCAATTCCAACAACGCT
>ENA-ORDR01000400-ORDR01000400.1-marine-metagenome-genome-assembly--contig:-NODE-400-length-22517-cov-11.019519_pt1 | contig 22517 bp, 14 predicted proteins | sample MGYA00240993_ERZ508538 | MGnify/ENA primary metagenome ERZ508538 (study PRJEB26207, sample SAMN05421999) | marine metagenome | isolation source: Monterey Bay, California, USA | place: USA:Monterey Bay... | reverse complement strand
TTAAATCTTAAGAAGAAACTACTGGAACAAGTAATGGTAGCCGCGGAAGACCTCGGAGACCCAACTGACCCTGAAACTGGGTGGGATGTATGCTTCAAAAGAGTTAAAACAGGACCGATGGCTTACAATGTTGAGTATCAATTACAAGCATTAAAATGTAAACCAAGACCTCTAACTGAGTCAGAGCAAGAGTTAGTAGCAGACCTTAAGTCTATGGATGAAATCTTAACAAGACCAACTCCAGACGCACAGAAAGAACTTCTGGACAGACTAAGAGAAGGTGCTGATAACTCAAAACCAGACGAGTCAATCTCTGACGAATTTGACATTAGTTAAGGCACATTATGATTCTATTTACAGCAGACTGGCATATTAAGCTGGGACAAAAGAATGTTCCTATGGCATGGGCATGCTCACGTTATAAGATGTTCTTTGAACAGATAGAAGAAGCTGTAGAGAAGCATGGGGTCACATTACATATCATTGGCGGGGACTTGTTTGATCGAGTCCCTTCCATGGATGAACTTACTTTGTATTTTGATTTTATTAAAAATACAAAAGTAGAAACAGTTATCTACGATGGTAATCACGAAGCTACAAGGAAACATAGAACATTCTTTGATAATTTAATCAAAGTTACAAGTCAATTGAATCCTTTAGTAACTGTAATTACTGATACATATCGTAGTAGAGACTGGGCAATTCTACCCTATGCAGATTTGCACAAGAAGAATAGTATAGAAGATATAGATACAGAAATACTATTCACACATGTAAGAGGAGAAATACCTCCACATGTAGTACCCGAAGTAGATTTAGAAAGATTTGATAAGTTTAAAACGGTTTATTCAGGAGACTTACATGCTCACGAGAATACTCAAAGAAATATTGTGTACCCTGGAAGCCCTATGACTACATCATTTCATAGAAATATTGTAAAGACTGGTTATTTAATTATAGATAATAACTATGACTGGACATGGCATCAGTTTGAGTTGCCGCAGTTAATAAGAAAAACAGTATCGACAGAAGAAGAAATGGTACAAACAGACTATCATCATACTATATATGAAATAGAAGGTGATGTATCTGATCTAAGTAATATCAAAAATAGTGAGTTACTTGATAAAAAAGTTATAAAAAGAAAGACAGAAGCAACTCTTGTTCTTAGTAAAGAAATGTCTATGGAAGAAGAACTCAATGAATACTTGAGTTATATATTAGAGTTGAATGAAGATAAAGTAAAAAATATTTTAGGAGTGTTTAGTGATTACGCTAAAGAAGTTGCAGTGGAGTAATTGTTTCAGTTATGGAGCAGATAATGAGTTAGATTTAACCGAAAGTATAGTAACACAATTAGTTGGTACTAACGGTACAGGTAAATCCTCTATACCTCTCATATTAGAGGAAGTTCTTTTCAATAAAAACTCGAAAGGAATTAAAAAAGCAGACATACCAAATCGTGAAGTCAATAATGGCTATGATATATCTTTGTCTTTTGATGTAGTAGATGATGAGTACCAAATAGATGTGGTTCGTAGAGGTAATATAAAAGTAAAGTTCTATAAGAACGGAGAAGACATATCAAGTCATACAGCTACTAATACATATAAAACTTTAGAAGAAATTATTGGAATAGACCATAAAACATTTAGTCAGATTGTATATCAAAATACTAATGCATCGTTGCAGTTTCTTACTGCTACTGATACTAATAGGAAAAGATTCTTAATAGACTTATTACAACTAAATAAGTATGTAGAATATTTTGAAGTATTTAAAGACTTGGCAAGAAGCTCTGGATCAGAAGCTACAAGGCTGCAAGGTAAAATTGACACTATTGTAAAATGGTTGTCAGATAATAAAATGGATGATACATCACTATTATCGAAAATCGATTTACCATTTCAGTCGGAAGAAAATGAAAAAACTTTACGTTCTTATATGAGAGAATATGAAAATATCTCTGAAACAAATAAAAAAATTATAAAAAATAATTTTACAAAGGAACAGTTAGATGAAATCGACCTTAACGCTTACAAACAACAATTAGAAGAATATAGTAAGTCTATAGATACAACATCTTTAAATAAAGAGATTACACTATCTAAGTATCAAATGAATGAGCATAGAAGTTCTCTAAAAGAATATGGTACTCTCAAAGGAGAATGCCCTACTTGTCATCAAGATATTGACGAAGAGTTTGTTCAACAGCAGATAGAACATCATACTGCAAAAATAGCACAGTATGGGGACGCAGTAGAAAAACTCACAGTAGATAAACAAGAAGCTGATAGAGTAAATAAAATTAGAGTTATAGCTAACAGAAAAGTAGAAGAATGGGAAGACTTATTTAGGGACATAGACAATACATTACCTATAGATATTTTAGATGAACAGAAGTTAAAAAGTAATATTGTAGAACTAAAAAGAAAGATCAAAGAAGAAAGAGATAGTCTACAAGATGTTATTAAACAAAATGAAATGGTAGAAAGACACAATACTCGTATGTCTATCATTGAAGAACAACAAGATGATTTTGAAAATCAATTACAAAGCCTTACAGAAGAATTAACTACAGTAGAAGAAAAGCTCGGACACATAGAAGTATTAAAGAAAGCTTTTAGTACTAATGGATTACTTGCTTACAAAATAGAAAACTTAGTTAAAGACTTAGAAGAACTCACTAATGAGTATCTTGCTGAATTATCAGATGGAAGATTCAGTTTAGAGTTTGTAGTATTAAATGATAAATTAAATGTAGAAATAGATGATAATGGTAAACCTGTAGATATATTAGCACTGAGTGCAGGAGAGTTAGCAAGAGTTAACACTTCTACTTTACTTGCAATACGTAAGCTAATGAGCAGCATATCAAAGTCACAAATAAACGCACTATTCTTAGACGAAGTAACAAATGTGTTAGACGAGTTAGGAAAAGAAAAATTGGTAGAAATATTACTAAGAGAGGAAAATTTGAATACTTATATAGTATCACATGGATGGACACACCCACTATTGTCCAAAATAGAAGTAGTAAAAGAAGATAAGGTTAGTCATTTAGATGGTTAATCCAAGACAAAAAGGTAATCGAGGAGAACAGCAAGTAATTTCTATTCTCGATAGAGTAACTAAAGAAAAATGGGAACAAACTCCTGGATCTGGTAGTGGAAAGATCAAAGGAGATTTGAGAGTTCATGGAAAGCACAACATATTTTGTGTAGAAGTGAAGTTTTACAAACATGTAGGATTTGATGCAAAGATATTCACACAAAAAAGTAATAACTTATTTAAGTGGTGGAGTAAGATTTGTAAACAAGCCCAACAGATGAAACAAGAACCGCTTCTTGTGTTTCGTGAGAATCATGGAAAGTTCTTTGTAGCAACTGTAAGAAAACCAAAAAATACAACTAAGTATATGCATATTGCCTGGCTGGGTGCATACGTACTTATATTAGAAGACTGGCTAGATAAAGAGGAGATAATATTTACAAATGGCAATTTCGTTCTCAAGCCTTGGGAACCCAGCTCCGATTGGGAACTTGCTGATAGTTGATGGTCTTAACATTGCATTTAGGTGGAAACATCAAGGTGTAACAGACTTCAAGTATGACTATGCACGAACAGTAGAAAGTTTAGCAAAATCATACAACGCAGGTACAATTATTATTACTGCTGATGGCGGTAGTAGTTACAGGAAAGCTATACACCCAGAGTATAAGGCAAACCGTAAAGAAAAATATGCAGAGCAAACCGAACAAGAAGCTAAAGAGTTTGCAATGTTTATGGCAGAGTTTAGTAATACACTTACTTTGCTAAAAGAAAAACATACAGTACTACAATTCAAGGGAGTTGAGGCTGATGATATAGCAGCATACATAAGTATGAATTTAGAGAAGTTTAATTTTGATGAGTGTTGGATGGTTTCATCTGACCGAGATTGGGATTTACTTATAACAGATAAAGTTTCAAGATTTAGTACAGTAACTCGTAAAGAGGTAACACTAAATACTTGGGATGAGCATTATGATTTTGAAGTGGAAGATTATATTACATTCAAATGTCTAACTGGCGATAAAGGGGACAATGTTCCAGGAATACCTGGAATCGGCCCAAAACGCGCAGTAGACCTAATGCAACAATATGGAAGTGTATTTGATATATATGACTCTATACCAATAGATGGGAAGTATAAATATATTCAATCACTAAATGAAAACGCAGAGCAACTTCTAATAAACGTAGAGTTAATGGACTTAGTTACATATTCAGAAGAAGCAATCGGCAAAGATAATATAGAAACTATTAATAGAAAAATAGAGGAGAGACGTAGAAATGGTGAAAATTGATTACAGTAAGGATAAACTTCTTACTGACTTTAGTATCAAAACTCTACAGGATCGATATCTTGTAGGAGATGAAAAAAGTCCTCAAGAAGGTTTTGCACGAGCTGCAGAAGCCTTTTGTGATGACGAAGCACACGCACAGCGTATATATGACTATGCCAGTAATTTATGGTTTATGTTTGCTACACCTGTGTTATCAAATGGTGGAACTAAAAGAGGTCTACCAATAAGTTGTTTTCTTAACTATGTAGAAGACAGCAGAGAAGGAATTACAGGACATTACACTGAGAATGCCTATCTATCATCAATGGGTGGTGGAATCGGCGGCGGGTGGAGCGATGTCAGGTCACAAGGGACAAAGACGTCGAAAGGCTCAGAGTCTACTGGCGTAATTCCATTTATGAAAGTAGTAGATGCAGAAATGCTTGCATTTAGTCAAGGGGTAACTCGTAGAGGAAGTTATGCTTCTTACCTACATATATCACATCCCGAGATAGAGGAGTTTTTAGATGTTCGTAAAGCCACGGGCGGGGACACTAATCGTAAATGTACTAATCTTCATCATGGAATAGTAATTTCAGATAAGTTTATGGAAGTAATACATAGAGCTACTAAAGAAAATGACTTTAATGATGACTGGGATCTCATTGATCCACATAGTGGAGAAGTCACTAAAACTATAAGTGCAAGAACACTTTGGGTAAAGTTACTACAAAATCGTATGGAAACGGGAGAACCATACTTGATGTTTGAAGATGCTGTACAAGCAGACTTACCCGAGTTTCAAAAAAGAAAAGGACTCAAAGTAAATCATTCCAATCTTTGTTCAGAGATAACTCTTGCTACAAACGAGGAAAGAACGGCAGTTTGTTGTCTTTCGAGTGTAAATTTAGAGTATTATGACGAGTGGAAAAACCACCCAGCATTTATACCTGACTTAGTACGCTTCTTGGATAATGTACTTACTTCCTTTATTGCTAATGCACCTGATGAGTTAGAACGTGCAAGATACAGTGCTGAAAGAGAGAGAAGTATTGGTCTTGGCGCTATGGGATTCCATGCTTACTTGCAGAAGAATAATATAGCTTTTGAAGGAGCTTTGGCAACAAGTGCAAATATGGAGATATTTAAACGTATAAAGTCCCAAGCTCAAAGAGAAACAGAAAGACTTGCAGTAGAGAAAGGCGCATGTCCAGACGATGATTCATGTTCAGTTAGAAATGCTCATCTTCTTGCAATCGCCCCAAATGCTTCAAGTAGTATTATTTGTGGAAACACAAGCCCAAGCATAGAGCCGTTTAGAGCGAATGCTTACACACAGAAAACTAAGTCTGGTTCTTATTTAATGAAGAACAAATTTTTAGAAGAGGTCTTAGAAAAGTACAATCAAAACACTGATTCTACTTGGACAAGTATTATAACAAATAAAGGAAGCTGTCAGCATTTAGACTTTTTGACTGATGAAGAAAAAGAAGTCTTCAAAACTGCAGTGGAAATAAATCAGGCATGGGTAGTAGAACACGCAAGTATGAGACAAGAATTTGTATGTCAATCACAGAGTGTAAACCTATTCTTTCCACCTGATGTAAATAAAGGCGATCTGCATAATGTTCATATGTTAGCATGGGCTAAAAATATGAAAACTCTTTACTATTTACGAAGTGAAGCTATTAGTCGTGCAGATAATGTATCAAATAAAGTAAAAAGAGAGATAATCTTTGAGCAATCAGATTGTCTAAGTTGTGAGGGATAAATGAGTTTATTAAAAGAAAGAGAATATTATAAGCCTTTTCAATATCCTTGGGCATTTGAGAATTACAAAAAACAACAACAAATGCATTGGCTTCCTGATGAAGTACCATTACAAGATGATATAAAAGACTACAAAGAAAAATTAAGTGAAGGCGAAAGGGTATTGTTAGACAACATCTTTAAGTTCTTCACTCAAGCAGATGTAGACGTATGTGGAGGTTATGCAAAGCATTACTTACCTACATTTAAACAACCAGAAGTAAGAATGATGCTTGTTAGTTATGCTGCTATGGAAGCAGTACACCAAGAAGCATATTCTTTATTGTTAGAGACTTTAGGTAAATCGGATGATATGTACCAGGAGTTTTTTGACATTGGTGCCATGATGGAGAAACATGAATATCTACAAGATTTCAGTATGAACACTCCATTTGACATGGCAAAAACTATGGCAGTGTATAGTGCATTTACAGAAGGAGTACAACTATTTAGTAGTTTTGCTATTCTTCTTAACTATCCAAGGCATAACTTAATGAAAGGAATGGGACAGATTGTTACATGGAGTATTCGTGATGAATCCTTACATGTTGAAGGTCTATCAAAACTATTTAGAACTTTCATGCAGGAGAACCCCGAGTTATGGACAGATAAGTTAAAATATGAAATTTACTGTGCTGCTGAAAAGACTGTAGAATTAGAGGATAACTTTATTGATATTTGTTTCAATAAAGCAGATGTACCTGATCTAACAGCAAAAGAAGTAAAAGAGTATATTCGTTATATTGCGGATAGAAGATTACTCGGTATAGGACTAAAAGCTATATTTCATAGTAATGAGAATCCTTTACCTTGGATTGACATGCAAGTCAATGCAGTTGAGCATACCAACTTTTTTGAAAACCGTGCTACTGAGTATGCTAAGGCTAGTACACAAGGAAATTGGCAAGATATTTTTAAATAAGGAGAAAATTATGTCGACAGAAAATAATCCACAAGTAGAACAACAGCAAGAGCCTGTATTAGTACTTGATGATAAAAAATACGTTATTTCTGAGTTAAGTGATGAAGCAAAATACATAGTCGCTTGTTTGAATAGTTTGAGTGCAAAACAACAAAACTTTCAAATGGAGTTAGACCAAGTAAGAGTTGCTACTGAAGGAATGACAGCTAAACTAAAAGAAGCTGTTGAGAAAGAAGACGACGAAATAGTACCTGAAGAGGTATAGTAATAAGGGGCTTTATGCCCCTTTTTCTTTTAGTATAGTTTCTATTATATCCCAATTCTCTTTGGGACTGCCTAAATTCTTATAGGCACATTCAAATTCTTTATTTTTATTTCGTATAACAAGTGCATCTTTTATTCTGCCTTCATTAAGTACTTTTGTACAAGCGTGTTTAGATAATAATTCAATATCATGTATGTTACTGTAGCGATGAAAAATAGTATCTCCTTCGTTTTGAATTTCTTCGGATTCAACTATTACAGCAATATTGTTACAAGCCATAGCGGGTGTTTTGCCTGCCTGGCAAGTTACATGTTCTACTACCCAGTCGCTATCTTCAGTTTCTTCGTATTTATAGATAACATTTTTCATTTTCCCAAATAGACATGTACTTATGAAATTTTTTGTATGACTATGAAGGTTCTTTGTCGGACTCGCTATAAGCTCAGAGTGAAAGTTTAGTTCATATCCTTTCATACGTAATTTGATGAAGCCTACTCCGTGATGCCATGGGTCTTCCGTACAATTTTCTTTTAAGAATTTAATATCCATTTCTAATATTCTCATGTAGTTTTATAAAATTTTCCAAAAGGATTGGATAATGCCAATCTCGTTCTTTATATTTAGTATCTTTTCTTGCAAAAGTTTGCTCAATCTTCCATAAATGCTTTGAATGTTCAGTACAAGTCCATCCATTGTCATGTTGGTGTTTTTGCATATTGCCAAGTTTATATCTTATTATTTTCTGGGGAAAGTAGTAGTTTGTAAGTGATTTATTGAAGTCAGGAATGTAGGAAAACATTCGCGTATCTGGTAGAAGTGTTATATCTAAGCTGTGGAAAGGAAGAGCGTTCATCTTTAAATCGTATAAAGATTGTCCTATAGTTTCAGTAGGTTTGCCTATAAATATCAAATCTATATCTTTAGACTCATTGAAACCAAAATTACTCCAAATATAAATTTCATAAGTACTAAAAGTATCAAATAAATTGACACTCTTAGTATATTTTATGAAATCTCGTATTTTATAAGTATTAAGAACTGTCATCAGTTGAGCCAGCTTCTATATCTACTACATCTCCAGTAAATAAAGTTACAGAAGACCCAGTTGTACTATTTGCATAGAGCTTACAAGCTACTGTTCCATTGTGCATAATTATTTGATCTCTATCTCCAGGACCTGTAGATCCTGTTTCTAACATTACAAAATATGACGAACTTCCTGTATGTCCTATTTGTGTTATAGTTCCTGTTATATTTTGATTAGTACCTGCACTCAATGTCTGTACAAAACTAAAGCCAGAATACTCAGGGTGGGTAATATGTGCAGTAGTATGTTTTCTAATTTCTGCGGCAAGTTGACCGGGGGCAGACTCATGTTCTTCATCTATATCAATACTTGTAAATATAAACTGAATATAAAGAGCAGAAAGAGTACCTGTGTAACTAACACTTCTTGTGCTATCTGATCCGTTTCCATAAAAACTTCCACTTTGTGGATTATTTTTTATAATATCTACAACTTGATAGTTTACTTGACCAGAACTATGACTAATTTTAACTACAGTACCTGCCTGTCCTACGGTGGCATTATCTGTGCTCATATTTACATCAAACATACCTGCTCCAATTCCTTGAGCACTCCCCCAAGTAAAGGGTGCAGTTGCACTATGGTCATAACTATACCACTCCGACATTGAATGAGGAGTAGAAGTATTAGGCTTACTGGCACTGTTTGAATTTATAGTATCTGGCTGACCTCCAACCAAACCTGCCAAAGTAACTATCTCACCAGAGTCAGGAGAGGCTGAATAACCTGCTCCATCAAGCTCTTGATAAATTTTACCCATTACTAACGGATTACCTGGACCGGGAATTGCCATAATTAACTCCAGGCTAAATTACAAACACTTTGAACAAATGCATCTTCACCAGATATATTTGTAGCATTTCCGTCTGCATCATATCTAAATATAGTTTTAGTTGAATGAGTTGTTCCCGGTAAATCTGAGTCACTTGAATCTGTAAACTTAAATTCATAAGATACATTAACAGTTCTGTTACCTGAATTAGTACTTGAAGCAGCAGTTGAATCTACTGCTGGATATATAGTTACTCTTTGTATTGTTTTTGTTTTTGTTATTGCCATTTTATTACTCCTATTGTATTACGTCAATTGACATTTTGTGTTTTACTCCTGCCATGACTTCTTCAACTCTAAGTAAGGTAGCATCGTTGTCATATTCTCCATCTGCATCAAAGCACACATTCACCATGCGAGTATGAACTTTGTCAGGTGTATATGAATCATCAGTAAATGTTACTTCAACATCAATTACATTCTGCGTTGTTTCGATTGTTTCCCCTTCATTATCGGGGTCTGGCATAGACACGGTTCTTGTACCTGTGTATGCGTTTGCTATATTATATGTTATTGCCATTTTTAATCTCCTTTTTAAAATAACGCATTATATGCGTCTTGTACTAATTGTAGTTTACTTGAAACATCTGCTTCTGCAACTAGTATATCTTGTGTTCCATCACTGTAATCTACTTGCATAGTAGCGGGTGCTTCGGTTGGCTCTGCTCTCGCAGGATGCCATGTTATAAATGTTACTGTCTTACTTGACATTTTTTATCTCCTCTATTTCTTGTTTTAAGTCTTTGACTTGTTGTGTTAATTCTTTTACTGCTTCTACAAGTAATGCAGTAGTATTTCCATACTTGACTCCATACTGATCAATATCTTCTGCATAAGTTACTAATTCAGGTGCAACTTCATTTACTTCTTGAGCAATAAAACCAATCTCTCTTTCTTTATCTTCATTATCTATCTTATTATAGTATACTCCTCTTAGTTGATTTACTTTTTCTAGAGCGGAGTCTATAGTAATTATATTTTCTTTTGCTCTTCTGTCTGAGTATGCTACAACATCTCCTGTTGCATAAATTCCGCCATTAACATACAAAGAATAACTAGATGAAGTTGTAGAATCACAGACCCCTAAACAATCATTGCCCTGATGAAAATATGTCATCCAGCCAACGCCGCTTTGTCTATATTCGCCTCCATTACCGCCAGAATCATACATACCAGCAACTACGCCGCCACCGTCACTATGGTATATACCACTATATCCATTTCTAGAGCCGTTTATTCTCCAGGTACCGTAACTTGAAGCTGTATTTGGATAGAAGTGTGCTCCGTTTGTACTTGATGAATAAATTCCAGAATTTAAAACATTAACCCAATTCTGTATTTGTGAATATCCGTTTGAAGCTAATTTGTGGATTGTGCTTGCGCCATTTTCAGCTGATTGAGCTCCATCAAGTAAATCTGCATCAAGACCTGAACCTGAACCGTCGTTACCTGTATGCCAAAAATCTACATAAGAAGAATATGCCGTAGAACTTCCAAAATTCTGTTGGTATAGTCTCATATTTTTACTAGACTTATTAAACATAAGTAAATTATCGTTACCACCAGAAGCATCGGTATATGAACGCATATGTAAAAAGTCTGCGTATGTGCTTGTATTATTATTTGCCCAAGAGGTAAAACCAAATTTTAGTCTACCCGCTGTTAATTCATTTGGAGATATTGTTCTATTGTCTTGTCTATAGAGCTCGCCTGCATATCCTGAAACATTTGTAACTCCTGTAATATAACCAGCACCATTTGTTAACTGATTATTGTTTGTTGGTATAGTAGGTTTATTTGTTAAATCATTATAGCTAATGTGAGAACCAATTTGCGCTCCAAAGTTTGCAGGTGTATAGTAACGAATGTAACCATCCTGAGATGCATAGATTCTACTTATAGCTGTAGTACCATTGTTACCGCTTGTTGTATTAATCCAACCAGCTTGTATATATCCATATTGATCTGTTCTTACAACTTTATCTACTTCATTATTTCTTCCAGTATGTAAATTTAAGCCATCTAATAAATCAGCATCTAATCCAGAACCTGAGCCATCGTTACCTGCGTTCCAAACTACATTCGTTCCAACATAGTGTTGCCCTGTTGAACTAATAACACCATTACTACCATCTAGCCAAACTCTTGCGTCACCATCTGCTGCTACATACATACCCCAGCCACCAGCTCCAGTAAAACTAATAAAACTTGCACCAGCATCTGTATATCCAATACCGTACATATTACTTAGAGAAGCCTCAGCTGGATTGTAACTTGAACCAATTGTATAAATTGGATTTGATTTAGTACCGTTTCCACCAACATTGTTATAAGAACCTTCTAAATGACCTGAGTGATGGTTTGATCTCATCAAAACATATCCAGCTTCTGGTTGAATATCTCTTGTACTAAACTTACCTGCTCCATTAATGCTCCAGCCTGTACCATCAAGGACATTGGCTCGGAAGTGTATATTGTCTCCACTACTGTCACCTATATATTGATTGGTTGCATAGTTATAGTAGTTAGTTACAGTGTCTTGAATGTAGAAATCACCACTTCTAAAAGCAGTTCTACCATTTTGGTCACTATAAAAGTAACCATCGTTACTACCTGCTCCTATATAAAGGTTGCCCTCTACTGCTACATTACTAGTAAAAGTTTCTGCAACATCAGTTCTTGCAATATTTGCTAACTGAACACCATCAAGTAAATCAGCGTCAAGACCTGAGCCTGAACCATCATTACCTGCGTTCCATACTAAATATTCTGTTCCCCATGAAGATGAATCATAATTTTGTTTAACAATCCATAAACTAGTATTATCATATTTACTTGATACAAGAGCTGTTGATCTTTTAACATCAGTACCATTATAACTAGACATCCAAAGAACATCATTCCATGCCCCTCCAAATCCAAGGTTTGAGCTACCAAGCATAGCAATTTTGAGCTTACCAGCTCCAAATGTTCCTGAGTTTGGTTTTTCAGTTCCACCAGAAGAATAATGACCACCTAAATATGACCCGGCTGCATTACCAGTTGAATTATAAAGCGTTTGGTTATAATAAGTTCCATGTTGTCCATCAAGTAAATCAGCATCGAGACCTGAACTTGAACCATCATTACCTGCATGCCAATATTTACTTCCTGAGTTATCTCCACTGCCTTTCCATAAGTCTCCATCTGGACCCATAACAGCAGCAACTCCACCTGCGCCAGTACCAAAATAAGTTCCACTACCGGTATAATAGTTTAGGTACATAGAGTTGCCAGAATGTGGGTCAAGGTGAAGGTTACCATTTGTTGTTTTTATAGTTGATCTTTTATTTGTTGAACTACCGTTTAAGAATAAAATACCTTGGTTTGTACTTCCATATGTTCCTATATTTAATTCACTAACACTGCCACTACCACTAATAGATAGAGTTGTGCCTGTGAATGCATCATTAGCATCACTTCTTAGGAATGATGATGCATGTAAACTATCTACTGTATCAGCATTTGCAATACTACTTGGCTTGTTAGTTAAATTGTCATAACTAATATCAATATTTGCAGTACCATCAAAACTAGTTCCTGCAATTGTTCTTGCTGTTGTAAGCTTATCTGCATTTGGGTGGTAATTATCAGCAAATACTCTTTGACTTGTTTCTACGTAACCAACACCTCTACTTTTAAAAGTTCCTTCTCCTGTGATTATAAATTCATTTCTAGCAGTGTAATTTGAATATGTTTGTTTATTACGGAATACCCAAGTATCTCCTGCTTCAAGATCATCAACGACCTCAAAAATCACTTGAACATCATTACTTGCTCCTTCTCCATATAGTCTCCAACCGTCATTTGCTCCAACGACCTGACTAATCATATTTGCAGGTGCAGCTGATATAGTATTACCATATGTTGTACCAGTCGGATTTGCATTTAAAGTTATTTTACTGGCTCCTAACATGTCATTACCACTCATGGTAATGTCACCACTCATTGTTCCACCAGCTTTTGGTAATTTAGTTGCAATACTGTTTGTAATTGTAGTACTAAAGTTAGCGTCATCACCGAGAGCAGCTGCTAATTCATTGAGTGTGTTTAGAGCCGAAGGTGAAGAATCAACTAAGTTACTAATTTGTGTTCCTACATATGACTCTGTTGCAAAAGTTGGAGTACCAGTAAGGTTGGAATATGCCATTGTTCCAAGCTCGGAGTATGTTGGCTTATGACCTTCGTGATATACCTGATTTGTTCCAGAAGATCCTATGTATAATTCACCATTACCTTTTAAATCTAATTTTTTAGTCCAACCAGTACCACTATTAGTAGAGTGTGCAACACCAAATAAACCTGAATAATTGCCAGCATCAACATCACCTAAAACTAAAACTTGGTTTGTAGAACCTTGTTCGTTAACAATTACTGACGCGTTATCGTGCTGCCAATCAAAGCCGTATCCGTCAGCCTGTGCATGTTTAATTCTGGTCCAATTATCACCATCTGTATTACCAACATGAACCTCGGAATCTTCTGCAACAATATTACCTGTAGAAGTTATAGCACCACTAGATATAGTTCCTGTAAAGGTAGCGTTTTGTGAGCTATTTAGGGTAAGAGCTGTTTCACCATTCGATGTTTGAAATACTAAATATCCACTTTCATGTACTGCGTCAATGTAATTTGCACTACCTCTGCCAAAGCTCATTCTTGCACCTTCAGAATTAACTGACCATGTACCTAATGAACCATTGAGTGTTAAAGCAGCTGCCCCCATTGTAATAGCACCTGAAGATATAGTTCCTATATTAGTTAGATTACGAGACGAGTCTATTACATTGGTATTATTAACTCTATAACCTGCAGTATTTAAGAAAGATAAATTGCCTGACATTTCAGGTGTACCTGAAGCAGTCCATTCACCTAACGTAAAATTACCATCACTAGTCATCGTTAAACTTCTTGATACTACACTTGCCCAATGGAAGTTTAAGTTTGGAGAATACTGATTATTGGTTGAGTTATTGGTATTTAATCCTCTTTCTCTTATAGAGATAGGTGACACCTGCCAATCATCATGACCAGTAGTATGGTGCGAATGAAATTGACTTACATTTGCTCCTGAATTTACAATAAGTCTAGCACTAGAGATAGTTCCTATGTTGCTCATATTACGAGAAGTATCAATAAATTGAGTGCCTCCTATAAACAACGGATATCCAAAGTCTATTAAAGTTACTGCATCGTTATCACTATCTGTCTGGATACTTATTGGATAAGTGCCTGTATTGTTTAATCTTATTGAATAGTTTCCACCATCTGCTACTGTCCACCACGTAGGATTATTCGTAACACCAGTTTCTTGCAGTTTAATAATAGCGTTGGCACCAGATAAGACTATAGGATTTGGTAAACGAGCAGTGTTTATTGTTCCAGTATTTATATTACTGGCGTTTCTATAATATGATCCGTGTTGACTATCAAGTAAATCTGCATCTAGTCCAGAACCTGAACCATCATTACCGGCGTGCCAGACTGTATAATCCGTTCCACTTACATTCGCTTTTAACCCTGTTGTAGAGTTAGTTGCTAAAGTAGTAACTGCTCTATTTGTACTACCAAAATATGCTCTACTTGAATTTACTTGTACGAGAGGGTGACCGTCTGAGCCATCAATTCGAGTACTGCTGCTAGATAAAGTAAGTTCTCCTGTTAAACTTAATACACCAGAATAACTGTCATTAGCATCACTTCTTAAGAATGAAGATGACTGTATTCCATCAAGTTTATCAGCATCTAATCCTGAGCCTCCGCCGTCGTTAGATGTTGTCCATACTTTACTATTATTTACTCTTAATTCTGTAGCATTTGCAAAGTTCATTATTGAATCTGTAGAATCATCTATAGCATATAAAGTAACTCCAGCTGAGCCAGCGAAATTAATACCTTCGCCTGGATCATTCATGGAAAGTTGATTTACACCAGTAATATTATAGTTAGACCCTGTAATACCACCGTTTGCCAAATCACCTACATTAATTCCACCACTAAAGGTGATTGTTCCTGTTGCAGTATCGGCCGCATCGCTTCTTAAATATTTTGTTTGCGTAGGTAATCTAGCTTCTGGAACTGTTCCACTAGAAAGATTACTTGCATTCAATCCAGATCCAGTATGAAGAACTGCACTACCGTTATTTGTATCTAAATAAGTATTGCCACCATTTACTAGTCTTATTCTATCTGGATCGAATATAAGATATGTATCAGTATCTCCATAATGTACTAATCTATTTTTTATATGTAATTGACTATCATCTAAGTCAAAGAAGGCTACTTCTGTAACATCTCCATGGTCTGAAAAAGTACTGTTATTAACAGACCCAAAGGATATTCTTCTGTTGCTTTGATAAGGTCCATAAATCATCGTAGCCCAATCACCACTTGTTCCATTGGTATTCCACAACATCATACCATAAGAAGTTGCACCTGAATCATAGACAGCAACTCTATGCCTAGATGTATCGGTAGCATCACTTGTTAGTTTTAAAGTGTCTGCTGTAATTGTAGAAGTCGAAGTTACAGCACCAGTAAATGCACCACCAGCTAGTGGCATTTTTGTACTGTCTACTGGAGTAACATTTGAAGCAAAGTTTGCCGCAGTAAGAATATTACTACTATTATGTTTGAGGGATGAACTTGCGTTTGTTATAAATGCAATACCATCATTCGCATCATTTTGTGATTCGATTAATAGTACAGAACCTGCATGTCCGCCTGTATTTATTGTGTGAATAATTTTTGCATTATCTGAATAATCTGAAGTTGCTTCTTTATCGAAGCCTGGCCAGAATACTCCCATTGCTTGGTTTGTAGTTGTAGCAGTGCCTGAAAACTGTAAAGACTTGTTCATTGTCCAACGAGATGCAGAGTCACTCCAAGTTAGTTTAGCATTTGCACCATCAAGAATAATTCCACCACCGTTATTTGCGTTTGATGTACCTCCGACACCTAATGTAATTGTTTTATCTACAACATCTAAGTCTGTGACATTATAAGAGTTAATATCTCCTGTAATCGCAAGATTACCTTGAACTGTTAGATCTTGGAAAGTTGGTGAATCACTTGAACGTACGTTCTGATTCATTAGATAAACTTCTGTAGCACCTTGTCCTGTGTTGATAGTTCCCACCTCGGTAAGATTATGACTATTCATATCAATACCATCAGCATCAATTCTTATTACCTCACCATCAGTAGCTCCAGTGGGATAGAAAGCTATAAAACCACCTGCTCCTGCAATAGTAGGTTTATTAGCTCCATAAGTACCACCCCAAGATAAGTTATAACCACTACCAAGTTGTATGTGTTGACTTGTTGTTATATTCCCTGTACTTGTAATAGCACCACTAGAGATAGTTCCTATGTTGGTTAGGTTACGAGAGGAGTCTATAACAGTAGTTGCATTTATTCTAAATCCACCAGTTACTGCATCTATACCAGTTGCATTAATTCTAAGCCTTTCTGCTTGTTCTGTATAAATTCTCACACGATCATTATTATCATCTAAGTAAAGCAAATTAGTGTAGCTTGTACCTGAGCCTGTTGCCCATCCAACACCGCCACTATCATGGTAGCTTCTTAGTGTTTTTGTACCAGTACCATCTATAGTTACTGTATTTGTTCCTGTAGAATTAGCAGTTATAGCACCACTAGATATAGTTCCTGTAAAGGTAGCGTTGCCTGAAGATGTTAGAGTACCGCCCACTGATACACCGCCCGATGTGAGTGTTAATTTTGTTGAACCAACTCTTTTTAAAACAAGGTCAGCATCATAAGATGTTAAAGTGTTATCAATTAAACTAATTTGTTTATTAAAATAAAATCTATCTCTATCTGTGTAAATGTGAAAGCCAGTAGTATTTTGTGCGCCCATAGTAGCTTCACCACTTGGTCCGTCTATTTTTATACCAGTTGTTGTTGTATTTAATCTAATTGAACCATTATGATAAAAAGAAGTTGCGCCATCTGCTATAAACGATGCCATAACTTCAGAACCGTCTTGTTTTTCTAAATATATACCACTTGAACGTATATTCAAAGCACCTGTTCCAGCATCGTCAATATAAGAATTACTACCAGTGTGATAAATTTTTAAGTCACCACTATTACCGAATTTAGCTTCGACGTTATCTAAATAGTGTTGATGTGATACTACTTGAAGGGCCTGAAGTTGCCCTGATGAATTGACTATTAAAGTACTGCCTACTTCTAAGCCGTTTTTTACTATAAAATTATGATCTGTTGCCATTTGGTTTCACTCTCCACCTTATGTTGTTATGCTGTGGCATACTACTTTAAATGCCATTGTGTCTGTTGAAGCGGGTGTAGCGAGAAGTCTGACGTTTCCAGATGATATATCTGCGTCAAATGTCGCTTCTACTGCGCTTCCTGTATGGATTTCTCCGAATTCTGTTATATTTGCTGTAGTACCATTATGAACAAGTAGTAGTTCTGTTGTATGATACGTACTGTCTGTACTGTTTGTTACCTGTACGGTAAATCTTGCGGAACGGAATGTCGCTGCCGCAAATGTATGTATTGCAATCTGTGTTGTTGCAGTACTTGAAGTTGATGTTGTGTCAATACCGTATTCTTCGACTTGAAGTTTTGCAGAGGGCTCTGTTCCTATACCGACATATTCTTGGTTAAAGTCTAGTTTTATTATATCAGGAGTAAACCCTCCGTTGCCTCCAATAACACCATAACCACCACTATTAACATACAGATTTAATCCGTAAGTACTTCCATTTCTTTCAATAAATAAACCATCATTTCTAGTGTTTCCAGCTTGGTCTATGTGTAATTTTGTAGATGGCGAAGTTGTTCCGATTCCCACCCTACCATTACTTAATATAGTCATCCTATCAGTTTGTGATGAAGATGTTTTGAAATATAAACTATCCCCTATGTTTGCAACTCCTGCGGATCCTGTATTATCTTTCATAGTTATAACAGCGCCACCATCACTACTTTCAAATGTAGCAACATTATTATCTGTACCACTATTAACATGAAGTTTTGTTGTTGGGGAAGTAGTTCCAATACCAACACCTCCTCCATCAGTTGCATGTTCAACAAATAATTTAATTCCACCCTGACTTAAAGAACCAGTAGTAATGCCAATTCCTTGATTACCCGTTCCAGGGTTATGTCTAAATATTCCTTCTCCAGAACCTGCACTTCCTAATCTTAACCCGTCAAAAATAGCTGCAACTCCATCGACTTCTAATTTATTAGAAGGAGCAGTTGTTCCAATACCAACGTTGCCGCCAGTATTAATTCTCATGCGCTCAACATTATCTTGGCCAAACGCTAAATGGCTATTTGAACGATTAAATATTGATGTTCCCGAGCCTGCATACAGCTCTAAAGTACCACCTGATGTCGCATCTAACCATATTCGTGCATCAGAAGTGTCTGCAACATGTAAATCCGCTAAAGAGTTGGGCGAACTTGTTCCAATTCCAACTTTAGTATTGAAATAAGAACTATCATTACCTGTAACGAATCTATCTCCCCCACCTGTTCTAACTTTCCAAGAATCTGCACCGTTAAATCCAAAGAAACTATTACTATCTCCATTATGAACAATATAATCATCTATACCAATACCAAGTGTACCTGAAACTGTTAATTTTCTATCAGGTGTAGTCGTTCCAATACCAACGTTGCCATTATGCAGTAAACTCATCACATCTAAAGTAGGTGATGAAGAATCTGTTGTACCTGATAATCTTATATCAAGTCTAGTGTAAGGAAGGTTATTAGCAACTGCTTCTTGCCTAGATAACATAAAGTCTACTGCGCTATCTTTTCTTAGGGTGTGAGTTGGATCAACAACGTCTCTGACTAATCTTAATACCGAAGAAGCTGTAGTTGTCGCACCTGTTGCTATATCTGCGCCGTGAATTTCTAAAGGGACATTTGGTGTAGTTGTTCCAATACCAACTTTACCAACACCATCGACTGTCATTCTATCTAAATTATTTGTTCTAAGTCTGAAGTCATGCGCACTGAAATTACCAATAGATGAAAAGTTTCCATCCATTCCAACTCTTGCTTGATATTCTACTGTTGTACCATCATTACCGTGGTCTGCGTATCTTCTATCGAGAACACCACCTGTATTATTTCTATATGTTGATGTGAATGTTCCATCATGATGAACAGAAATTAAATCAGTTGCTCCAGCACCTATGTGAAGTTGATCTGCATTCAATGTACCATTAACTAAAAGACCCCATGATTGTGTATAAGCTTTAGCTGAACCTTGATACCTTAAATAAGCAGCGTTTGCATCTGCTGTTATTTTTTGAGTGCCACCAGTAACTAATTCAAAAGTATCTGCAGCGTTAAATCCTAAGAATGAGTTTGAATCACCATTATGTACTACATAGTCATCTATAGAAACTTGTCCTGCAACATTTACATCATGTGAAAAATCAAACTCATCATTTGATGCGTCCCAAAGTATAGTTGCATCGTTACTTGCATCAACAGCATCTTGTATTGTAATACCTGCTCCATTTGCAGAACCAGAAGTATCTCCTGAACCTTTATTCAGAGTTATATTCTTATCTTCTACATTAAGAGTTGCAGTATTTAATGTTGTACTTGTTCCATCAACAGTTAAGTTACCAGAAATAGTTGTGTCTCCTGCAACTGTTAATCCTGTGCCGTTTAATAATTGTAACGAATCGGAACGAAGTCTTGCTGTAATAACATTTGAACCAGCCTTTCTATTCGCAAATTCGATTAAACCATCTTCACTTCCATCAGACGCATCTAGTATTTTTGCGGTAATCTTAGCATATACTACTTCTTGGTCAGCATCATTCTCACCTTTAAATTTTAATTGTCCTAAGTAATCTGCATCTGCTGGTGAAGATGAATTTCTTTTAAATGTTAATACTGGCCCGGCTGAGCTTGAAGCTTCAGTTGTCGCTAATAATAAAGTATCTGTTGTAGCATTATTTACAATATGAAGTTTAGCAGTTGGGCTAGATTGTCCTATACCAACATTACCATTAGTATCAATGACCATTTTCTCGCCACTACTAGTTGCGAATAATAAATAATCTTGGTAATAGCCTGACCAACCAGTACCTATATTCCAATAACTATTACTTCCTTGTAAGCGCATTTGGTGAGTACTGCTGTGTTTAACATGTAAAGATTTGCCTGGCGAAGTTGTGCCTATGCCCAAAGACTCAGCACTAGCATCCCAGAATAAACCTTGAGTTGAGCCTGTATCGTCATAGAAGGAGATGTCTCCGCCTTCTGTAATTCTTAATGCCTGAACCTCGCTTACATCTATTTGAAATCTTGGGGCTGCACCTACGTTATTAGCATCTACATCTAATATTGTAACTCCGTTCAAATCAGAATATAACTTTGTGAAAGAACTGTTACTGCCATTTCTAATTGATAGGAAAGATGAAGTATCGCCACTATTAACAGTCAACCCATCAGTTACAGTTGTGCCTGTTACGTCTATGCCTGTTGAGGTTGTGGCTATTTTAGGTGCACCTGCATATCTTAAAGTTACTGCACCACCATTAAAAAATGATGCGTATTGTGAATCACCAGCAGAATTTTTAAATATTAAATTAGTAGCGTGTAGTTCTAAATTACCAGCACCAGCATCTTTAATAATGCTATTACTGCCATCGTGATAAATCTGTAAATCATTAGAGCCACCATACATAGACTTAACATTGTCTAAATGTTGATTATGTTTGCTAGTTATAAGATAACCATTACCTCCATCTAGCCTAAAATATTCTGCTACACCGCCAGAGCCATCATCAGATTGGAAAACGATATTTCCATCATTGATAGTTGTTCTAATAACTAAGTCACCTAAGCCCTGTTGTGAGATATACGAAGCACTACCATTATGAAAAAGCTGTAAATCGTCATTTGTACCAAACAAGGCATTTGTATTATCTTCCCATTTGGCATTTCTTAAAAATCTTGTTTGAGCTTGGCCACCATCAAGCATTAAATAAGTTGCATCTCCACCGGAAGCATCATCAGCTTGAAAGAGTATATCTCCATCATTAGTTTGATTTCTTATGTATAAATCACCAGTCTGATTAGTTATTAAAGAGTGTGAGCCATTGTGATATAATTGTAAATCATTGCCTGCACCAAAATAAACTGCTTTAGTATCTTCTAAATGAACATCTCCTGAAAAAGTAGCTGCACCTGATTGATTTATATTAAGAACAGGATTTGAAAATGTAGTTCCATTTGCTGCGGTAGAAGGCGTAATAGAGAAAGTCTGAGAAGCATGAGTAGCAAATCCTAATTGCCAATTATATTGGTTAGTTCCGCTTTCAAATATATATTGTGTTTTTAAACCATTACCACTTTCACCTTTTACTGTTAAAGCTGTTCCACTATTAACCCCTGAATTAATAATTGTTCCTACACCACTTACGTTAAGTCCTGATGTTGTTAATGTAGTACCATCAAACGTGAGATTTGCTTCCGCATTTGCGTTTGTTCCATCTCCTGTGAGTACTCTATTATTTGCATTGTTTGAAATTGATATACCACCACCACCAGAAACAGCAGCAAATGTTAAGTTGCCTGAACCATCTGTCTGTAGTACTTGGTTTGCGCTTCCGTCTGCTGTTGGGAATGTGTATGCATTATTAAATTTAATTGCACCAGCAGTACTAATATGGAATCGCTGAGCAGTATCAGTATCATCATAAATTTGGAAAGCTCCACCATCGTTAATAAGTCTTACTGCACCTTCTGTATTTGTTAAATCTAAACTTGCTTGGTTACCATCGGTTGCTTCTACCTTTATACCAACTGTTGCACCTGAACCACTTACATGAAGTTTTCTAGTTGGTGAACCTGTACCGATACCAACATTTCCTGATGAAGCTATTCTTACTTTCTCAGTATTATTAACCTGAAATCTCATGTAGTTATTTGTATGGTCATAACCTATTTGACCAATATTTGCATCATCAGTATCGCCAAAGTTTACATAACCAAAACCATTTGTTGGTTGATTACTTTGGAAACCTGCAGCATTTGCGACTCCTGAAAGGTAGAGGTCTTTGAATTTAGCACCAGGGTCTCCTAAAGTCGTAACCCCGTTTTGACTAGGATATATTTCGTCGAATTGATCTGCAAATATAAGGTTTGTGCCAGAGCTGCCACCCACACCCATCATTAACTTGCCGTTTGAAACAGTACCAATAC
>ENA-ORDR01000399-ORDR01000399.1-marine-metagenome-genome-assembly--contig:-NODE-399-length-22533-cov-7.793908_pt1 | contig 22533 bp, 24 predicted proteins | sample MGYA00240993_ERZ508538 | MGnify/ENA primary metagenome ERZ508538 (study PRJEB26207, sample SAMN05421999) | marine metagenome | isolation source: Monterey Bay, California, USA | place: USA:Monterey Bay... | reverse complement strand
AGCCCTTGGGATAATATATCTGAGCGCCTACCGATGGGTAAGAAAGTTTCAGGTGTGGTCTCAAATCTGACTGATTACGGTGCATTTGTAAGAATCGAAGAGGGTGTTGAAGGGTTAGTTCACGTCAGTGAAATGGATTGGACAAACGCAAACGCAAGGCCTTCGAAGTTCGTTAAGCTTGGTCAAGAAGTTGACGTTGTGGTGCTTGACGTTCAAGAATCAAAGCACAGAATTTCTCTGAGCATGAAGCAAGCCAAAGAGAACCCTTGGGAGGCATTCGAGTCTTCTCATAACAAAGGCGACACTATCAATGTAACGGTTAAGTCAATTACTGATTTCGGTCTTTTTGTAGGGCTTCCTGGCGGAATCGATGGACTGATTCACTTGGCAGACATTTCATGGGAGAAGCAATCAGCAGATCAGGTTGTTTCAACCTACTCTAAGGGCCAAGAGCTTGACGTCGTAATCCTTAATATTGATGCTGAAAAAGAAAGAATTTCATTAGGTATTAAGCAATTAACGTCTGACAATTTCTCTCAGTATGCTTCATCTAACTCTAAGGGTTCTATTGTTAAGGGAACTATCCAAGAAGTTGATGCTAGAGGCGCTGTAATTGAGCTTGCTCCAGGAATCACAGGATACCTTAAGGCTTCTGAAATTTCTCAAGAGAGAGTTGAGGATGCTTCCACTGTTTTGAAGGAAGGTCAAGAGGTTGAGGTGGCTATTACGATGATTGATAAGAGAACTAGAAAAGTTAATCTTAGTATGAAGGCAAAAGACTCGGTTGAAGAGAAGGCTGCTATGGAGGACTATAACAGTCAATCAACTCAGGCTTCTGGATCAACTCTAGGCGACCTTTTAAAAGAAGCAAAAGATAAATAATTTAATTTGAGCTACTATGCCTTGGCATAGTAGCGTCTTTAAATATGAAAAAAATAGATCTTATTGAAGCAGTCTCAAAAGAAATAAAGATTACTCGCTCTGAAGCTAAGCAATCCGTTGAAATTATTTTGGATGAGATTAGTTCAGCAATTGTTTCTGGAAAAGGAGTCGAAGTTCGTGGCTTTGGTGGTTTTCAAAAAAGACATAGAAAAGGCAGGATGGGGATTAATCCAAAGACTGGAGAAAAGACCCAAGTTTCTGAAAAATTTGTACCTTTTTTTAAACCTGGAAAGTTACTAAAAGAAGCCGTTAATAAAGGCTAATATACGATTGATTATTGAACCCTTGTTCAGTATAATTTCACGTTTTTAATTGGGGGCGTTAGCTCAGTTGGTAGAGCATCGGACTTTTAATCCGCTGGTCGAGCGTTCGAATCGCTCACGCCCCACCATATAATATAAGGGTTTCCACTCAAGGAAGCCCTTTTTTAATTCTGTAAAATCTACTCTGGTACAAGCATGGTACAATATTGGATGAATTTTTAGTACAATAGTAGCTAACTAAATACATACTATTATTTCACTATGTTTGAAAAAGGGCACACAAAAATAGGTGGTAGAAAGAAGGGAACTCCAAATAAGGTTACCCTTATCAGAGCTGATGATTTACTCCTCCAATTAGGCATAAACCCTATACAGAAGCTTATTGAGATAGCTGAATCAGATGAGTCAAGCATTGACCAAAAGATAAACTGTTACAAAGAGATAGCTAAGTACACCTATCCTCGTCTCAAGCTACAAGAGTTATGGGTTAGTCCACCCGAGAATTCAGCGCCAACTGTAATTGAGTTAGTAGCTGGAACAGGCACAAGTACTTAACTGTGCTCAGGTTCATCTCAGCTTTTCATAATTTATAGAGTAAATATTTTTAAAACCCCAACAACACAAACTAAAAGTAGTCCACTGCCCATCCAGCGCTTAAACTTTGCATCATTAACAACAATCTTATCATGTGTCTTAAGTCCCATATAGTGACCCAGCCCTGCCAAAGGAAGAAGTAATAAAGAAAACTGCCAATCTATATAAATATCAGCAACAATAAAAGCTGACATTTTCATAGATACCAATAGAAACCAAAGAACAAACAAAGTGTTTCTTAGTTTTTTTGCCTCTATATTTTGTGTATAAACGGCTACAAGAAGTGCGCCTCCATTCATAGAGGTTCCTGAGATGTATCCACCTAAAATTAATAACAAACGATTAACCCAATCCTTTCTGGGTGAAATCTGCATGTTTACAATCCAACTAATTGCATAAAAACTTGTTATAGAGTAAACGATTATTATCATTACAGAGGATGGTAAGCTTAAAAGTCCAATTACTCCTAAAATTTTTGCTGGGAGAATCCAAGGTATCGATTTCTTAAAATAACTCCAGTCAACTTGTTTTAATGCATTAGCAAGTGTTATGCTTGAGAAGAATAAAAGATGTATGCCTATTATTGGCAGCCAGTCTATTGGAGATCCACCAACTAGCATTAAAATTGGGAGTCCTATTACTGAGCCACCAAAGCCTAGGCCTGTTCTCACAAAACCGATCCAGGTAAATATCAAGGCAATAATAGTAATTTCTAGAGGTGTAAAGATCAAAAGTTTTTTAACTCAACTTTCTTGAGATGAAATTTTCATGAAGTTCTGAATCAAAACCATACCATCATGGTCTTCTGAATAGTTTTTAACATGTTCTGGCTCAGTTTTTTCATACATGAAGGACCAGACTTCCTTACGAGATTCTGGATGGAACTGTGTTGTATACCAGTGAAAGCCATGATCGATGCATATGGCGCTACTTTCACCAATACGCGCTAGCGCATTTGTCTTTTGTGTCTTTGAGGGCACTACATGCAAATAATTAGCAAAGTGAAAACGTGGATTCTTTGAAAGGCCATTGAATAATGGATGTTGACACCCCATCTCTGTGAGCTCAATCTCATAGGTTCCGGCAAGTGTACCAGAGGTGCGACCTTCGAGTTTACCATTCTCAAGCTGTGTCGATACAAGTTGATGCCCACCACAAATTCCGAGTAATGGTTTCTTGGCATTACGATATTGATGTAACCAAGCATACAACGCATGCAGCCAAGGACGGTCTTCTGTAACAACATGCATTGTCCCTCCTAGGATGACACAATCGATATCATCAACTTTAGGAAGTGAATCTCCGCGACAAATATCAACACTTAATAGTGAAAACCCCATTTTATTTGCCATTAAACTAAACCAGTCCAGAATCCAGTCCTTTTCTTGGCCAGATGAACAAAGACTTACAAATTCATCCGGGTTAAAATGTTGATTCTCACCTAACATGGAAATGAATAGCAATGATTTTTTAGTTGAATCAGTCATAGTGTTTCTTTTCGTTGCCAGACTATAGGAAGAAGGCTGCCTTTGACAAGTGGCTTACCTTCGCGCATGCCATGTGCCTCCCAATAGTCCGTTTGTTCATCTGTCCAGCTACCACGTTTTTCAAATAGTGCATCACCCTTTGCAAAGCGCATAGTCAGACGGTTAACCGTTTCAGATGGTGGGACTGGATTGGGTGCACCATGCACAGTATGAGAATCAAAAATTAAGCAGTCCCCTGGAGCTAATTCGAATTCAAGAACTTCATATTTTTCCAATTCAGCACTAAAATCTGGAGTAGGCTCATAACCTTTTTTTGTTTCTGCTTTCTGTCCACTTCCTGTAAAACTAAGAGGCATAAATTTTCGATCCCATTTGTGTGAGCCCTTTAAGAATACAACACCACCTCCCTTGCTAACTGGTTCCAAGCCCATCCAAAGAATACACCATTTGCCACTAACATCAAAATATGGATTGTCTTGATGCCAAGGTGCTCGATTGACTGCGCCAGCCTCCCGGACCAACCAGTTATCAGTGATTAGCGAAATCGAGTCCACCTGCATTGCTTCTCCAGCTATTTTTGCTGCTGGTGAATTAAACATGAACTCCTTCATATATTCATTCTCACGCCAGATCCACATATCGGCGCAGTAGCTTCCAGGTTTGGTGTCCTTGGAATAATCCAGATACATAGGTCCCGGATTGGAACGGCCAAAGTTGATTGATTTGTGAACAAGTTCCAACCATTCCTCTGAGAATACATCGCGCAAAACGATAACCCCATCCTCTTTATATGATTTGATTTGTGCATTAGATAACATATTATTTTTATTTTAGATGTCGTTAGTGTCCAATCTTGGCCAATGCTTCTGAAAGTTTTTCTTCCTCACCTTCTCTCATGTTGATCGTCTGTTCTTTAAAAGGGAATGCGCCAGTGCGAACCGCATTCTGAAAATTGTGGAGGGCTTTCAAGCGTTCATCAAAGAGTTTCTTATGGATTGGCATGAGGTTGCCAAAAGCATGTGCATGCTTTGGCTTAATATCAGCTTCGCCACAGATATCTGCCATGAAAAGGGAGACAATGTCCCCAGCCTTTCCTGAACCAAGGGAAACCGTTACTATAGAAGTTAGCTTGTTGAGGGCGCGCAATGTTTCTTCAGCTACGCACTCTATTTCACAGGCAAAAGCGCCTGCGTCTTCGCATCGACGGAAGTCCTCAAAAATTTTCATTGCTTCATCAGCTGTTCGGCCCAATGCACGCAGACCACCAACCCAATGACTTAGGGACGGAACTAGGCCAAGATGCGCCTGAACAGGAATACCCTCACGGGCAAGAGTTTCGATTACCTCATATGATCTACTACAGTAATATGCATCAGCACCTCGCTCCATGCAGTCGATAGCGTGACGCAGAAAGTCATCCTTTGTAATGAATTCTCCCCAACGGTTTATCCCACTGATTACAAAATGATGCGGTGCAATTTCACGCGCCATTTCAATCTGATCATCACGGATTGTAAGTGTATCTATACCTGCCTCGACACATGCCTGTATCTCTGAAAGATTACCAGGGTTGCAATTTGTTAGTGCGGGTTCATTAGATTGTTTCAGATCCTGCAAATCTCTAACGGTATAGTTGCGTTTAGCCATTTTCCTTCCAAAAGTGTAGATATTCTTCATTCTGTGTTTCTTCTCCATCTTTTTCAAATGCCACTAATCATTGGGTATTGGTAGTTTTTTTAAATAACATAACAGTAAATCACTTTATGATAAGGTTTTCAGGAGTTGATGCAGTTAGAACTTCACCACCGTTTTCAGTTATCAGCACGGTGTTAGAGATGAAATAATCAACTAGATCAGTATTGGTAAACCATGAGTGCGCGTGGAAGACCATGCCAACTTCTAGTATTTGTTGAGAATTAGGAAAGAGGCTGGTGACCATCGATCCTCCAGTCCAACTTGGCGGAAAACCAATCCCAACCATGTATCCACAATGGTGGCGATGATAATCATGCAATCCTGAACTAGCCGCAACTTCACGCCATGCCCTGTAAGCATCACCAGCCTTACAACCAGGTTTGAGGGCGCCACAAATCGCTTTCATACCTCGAATCGCTACTTCAACAGATTTTTCCACGCCATCAGGAGCACTTCCAACATAAACAAGCCGACCCATTGGAGCATTATATTTACGATATGATCCTGCATTTTCCAGAAAAACTGCATCGCCATTTCGGAAAGTTTCGCCACGCCAGGTGGTATGCTCTTCACCCAAGCGTGTGGTTGGGCGTATGAAAGGTCCAAAGCCCGTTGGCTCACTACCCTCTAGGGTTGAAACTCGCATATACTCAGCTGCAATTTCGTAATCAGTTGCACCGTCGCGGATTTTTTCAATACAGGCAATCATGCCTCGATCAGCGGATTTAGCAGCTTTGCGTGTGTATTCCATTTCAAGCGGTGATTTAATCTGACGAAGTTTATCGATCAACCCAGAGGCATCAATCCATTCTCCTGCTAGACCATCCTGAATGCGTTCTGCATGTCGTGGGGTTAGAAATAGACTACGTTTTTCAATACCTATGCGTCCACCAACAAGACCTAGATCCTTCATAGCCTGATGAACATAGTCAGATAGTTCCTCGTGATCTGCATGACCATAGAATTTGGCGTTTTCTACCTGATTATCAAAGGTAATTTTTTCCATTGCGCGACAAGCAAGACCCATTTCGCCATCGCGGCTCATAATGAGGACATGGGCAGCAAAAAATCCCCAGTGATCCAAACCAGTAAGGTAATAAATGTTTTCTGGAACTGAAATTATAATTCCATCAAGATTATTGGCATCAAGAATACCTGATACTTTTGACAATCGGCGTTCTAGTTCTTCTTGTGGAAATGGAATTGTATTGCTCATTTACTTCTCCTTAATGTAACAATATTTTAATTATAGGTATACCTTTTTACAATAAATTTTTTTTATAGTCAATAATAATTTTTTAAAAATTTAAAGATATATTATTTTTACAATTCAGTTTATATACTAAGATATATAGAAATATGAAACAATTAACTATAAATACAAATAAAATTAAATTAAATAAACAACTTGACATTAAATTTAATTATATGTATAAAGGTATACCAATTAACTTTAACTACTATGGAGACTAATATGAAAATATCACTAAAGTTTAAAACAGTAATTGCAATGGTTGTTGCAATTTTTGCGGCGAGTGCTGCAGTTGCTAATGGTCCATTGATGGATCGTATTGAGTCAGGTAAAACGATTCGTATTGGCTTTGCCAACGAAATACCGTGGGCATATCCAGGCGAAGGAAACAAGCCTGTTGGGTTTGCCAATGTTCATGCTCTTGGAGTTCTGAAGGCTATGGGGTACGATAATATTGAACCTGTTGTCACGGATTGGGGCGGACTAATTCCAGGCCTCAAGGCAAAACGCTTTGACATCATTACTGGGGGTATGTATATTCTGAGCAGCCGATGTGCAAACGTTGATTTTGCGGAACCAATGGGTTCGTTTGGCGATGCTTTTATTGTTCCAAAAGGAAATCCTAAAGGCCTAGTAGATTTTGCTACTATTCGTGACTCAGGAAGTGTTATGGCAACTGGTGCTGGTTATGTTTCTATCGAATCAGCAAAAAAAGAAGGTGTACCAGATGAGAACATCATGGCACTACCTGGTCCAACTGAAATACTTGCTGCCGTGAGATCAGGCAGAGCTGATGCTGGAGCAGTTACATTCTTTACGGGTAGAGACCTTGCAGCAACAACTGATGGTGAAATTGAAGTTACTGACCCTTCTTTAATGCCTCTATGGACTAAGAACTGGGTTGGTATAGCATTCAGTCCGGATGATAAAGATTTTCTAGCAGCCTTTAACGATGCACAGGCTGAGTATCTAGGAAGTGATGAGATGTTAACAGCAGTTGGTGAATATGAGTACACTTCTTCACAACTCCCTGGTGATGTAACGACTTCTTGGATCTGCGCTAACCGTTAAACCGTTTCATTGGTGGCCCCTATTATGGGGCCACTCTCTTTTTTAATTGCTTTGAGGCGTTGCCTGCAAAGTAATATAATTGAACTTTTAGCTAGAAATAATAATGTCTTATTGGCAATTCTTATCTGAGTACGGCCCACGGTTTTTGGAAGGTACATTGGTCACACTTCTACAGTTCATTTTTGCAGTATTTCTGACAATTGCTCTTGCCCTGGTTGCAGGATTTATGAAGCTCTCTAATAACCTTTTTGTCAAAGGAGTGTCTGTTACCTACATTGAATTATTCCGTGGGACATCATTGCTGGTCCAACTCTATTGGATCTTCTTTGTTCTTCCACTCTTAGGAATAACATTGGAGAAATTTACCGCAGGAATTATTACTCTCAGCTTGTGTTTAGGCGCATATGGCGCCGAACTTGTTCGTGGTGCGATTCAATCTGTTCCCAAGGAGCAATGGGAAGCTGCTTACTCACTATCACTTTCTCCGATCAAACGCATGTGGCGTATCATTCTTCCGCAGGCGCTAGCCAATATTTTGCCTGCATGGGGTAATCTGATGATCGAACTTTTCAAGGCCACAGCTCTTGTATCACTCATTTCAGTTGCCGATTTGATGTTTGAAGCAAGGCAGGTGAACAGTATTACTTATATGTCTGCGCAGGCATTTGGAACGGCACTTATAATCTATTACATTATTGCTCGGTTTATCATTACGCCTGTCATACGCTGGCTGGAGTTCATCACCATGCGAAAAATGGGAAGGGGTTAAGCCATGTTTGATTGGAAATGGGATTTTTTTTGGGAAGTGCTCCCACGTCTTCTGTCGGCGACAGTCAATACCCTTATCGCAGCTGGAGTGGGCTATGTGATTGCGCTTGTACTAGGCTTAATACTGACCCTTGCGCAGCGAACAACATTCAATATCTTAAATATGATAGTTCGTGAGTTTGTTGAGTTTATCCGTTCAACACCGCTGATTTTACAAATCTTTTTTATCTTTTACGTGGGGCCACAATTTGGCATTAAGATGTCTCCCTGGACTGCTGGAATGGTCGCTATTGGGCTGCACTATGCAGCCTATTTATCTGAAGTCTATCGTGGTGCTCTGGATAGTGTTCCAAAGGGCCAATGGGAGGCTTGCTCTGCGCTTAGTATGAAAACTCATGATACTTATTTTCGGATTATCATTCCCCAGGCACTTCCTTCTGCACTGGCCGGCATGGGAAATTATTTAGTTGGTATTTTCAAAGATACCCCAATGCTCTCTGTTATTGGCGTTGCTGAACTAATGCATACTGCAAATGCAATTGGATCTGAAAACTATCGATTCCTTGAGCCATTGACAATGGTTGGGGTAATCTTTCTTTTAATATCAATACCAGCTGCTGGATTCATCCGTGTTTTTGAAGGCTGGCTCCATAAAAAACTAGGAATGAAATGATGGAAGACTTATCACAATATCCCCTTGAACTAAAAGGACCTAATATCCCAATGGTTTCCTTCATGAACGTTTCCAAAGGTTATGATTCATTAACAGTTCTGGAAAATTTGAACCTGAATATTGATAAAGGCGAGATGGTTTCAATCATTGGTCCATCGGGTTCGGGAAAAACAACTGTTCTGCGCATGTTGATGCTAGAAAAGATTGACAAGGGCGTGATTTATTTGGACGGCAAGCCGATAACTCATATGGAGAAGGATGGTTTACTGATACCTGCAACTGATAAGTATCTCCTTAATGCTCGAACACAGATTGGAATGTGCTTCCAGCACTTTAATTTGTTCCCACATATGACTGCCTTGCAGAACTGTATGGAGGGTCTCGTTCAGGTTCTTGGCATGTCCAAAAATGATGCGAAGAATCGCTCTGAAGAACTACTAGAAATGGTCGGAGTAATCGATAAGAAAGACCAGCACCCCTCACGCTTATCGGGTGGTCAGCAGCAGCGTGTTGCAATCGCACGTGCTTTAGCAATGAGACCTAAGGTTATGTTGTTCGATGAGGTGACCTCGGCATTAGACCCTGAAGTAATTGGTGAGGTGACCAGTGTGATTAAGAAACTCGTAGCCGAATACAATCTGACCATGATGATGGTCACTCATCAGATGGGATTTGCCAAGGATATTTCTGATCGGGTCTGCTTTTTTTTCGATGGCAAAATCGAAGAGCAGGGCATACCTTCTGATTTATTTGGCAATCCACAGCATGAAAGGACAAAGCAATTCTTGAGCGCTATCAAATCGGCAGTTTAACAATATTATGATATTTAAATGAAAATAGGAATAGCGGGGATAGGTGCAATTGGGTTGAATGTGGCTCTTTCTTTAGATCGTCAGGAGATTCCTGGGTTTCAGCTAGCAGGCTTTTCGGCTCGTTCCAAAGATCGAGCAGCGCAATTTAATGATATGTTATCTTTACCCATAAAACATTATGGATTTGCCGAACTTGCCCAAAACTGTGACATCATTATTGAATGTCTGCCACCACAATTATTCAAAAAAATAGCCATCCCAGTCTTAAAGGCTGGAAAAATTCTTATTGCCCTTTCTGCCAGTCAGCTTTTGAAATATGATGACCTAATCGATTTAGCTGAAGAATATGGTGGTCAGATTATTGTACCTTCAGGGGCTATGTTAGGACTTGATGCCCTGAAGGCAGTTATGGTGGGAGAGTTGCAATCCGTTAAGATTGAAACCCGAAAACCTATCGCTGGATTAATTAATTCCCCCTATTTTATAAAAAAAGGGATTGATCCAGCTACTATAGATGAGCCAAAACTCATCCTTTCAGGGAGTGTTTCGACTATTGCAAAAGAGTTTCCAGCAAATGTGAACGTGGCAGCGGCACTCAGTCTTGCTGGATTGGGGGCAGACCGGACGCAAATGGAGATATGGGCTGATCCAACATTAAAGCGCAATATGCACACGGTTCATGTTGTTTCAGATAGTTCCGATTTCACTATGTCAATTCAGAACCGTCCATCCGATGAAAATCCCTCAACCGGAAAGATCGCTCCTCAGAGCGTTATTGCCTTACTGCGCAACATGTCAGCTACACTCAAAGTGGGAACTTAATGGTATTTTCTTTTGATATGATTAAAACTGCTGCTGGTCGCCTGGATAAGGTTGTTGCACCGACCTCTTTACTAGAATCCCATCGTGTCAACGAGAAGATGCAAGCGCGTGTTCTTCTTAAGCCTGAATGTCTTCAAAAAACAGGTTCTTTTAAGCTACGCGGTGCCTATAACAAGATTGCATCTTTGACTGATGCAGAACGAGCTGCTGGGGTTGTTGCCTTTTCGTCAGGAAATCATGCGCAGGGTGTGGCAGCTGCAGCTAAGGCCTTGGGTGTTCGTGCGACAGTCATTATGCCAGAAGATGCACCTTTAATAAAACAAAGAAATACAAGAGAGTATGGGGCTGAGGTCATACTCTATGATCGTTATACCGAAAGCCGTGAAGAGCTCGCCAGAATAACAATGGAAGAAAGTGGTGCAATATTGGTACCTCCTTATGATGATCATGAAATCATGGCTGGTCAAGGTACTGTCGGGTTAGAATTAGCCCATCAGCTGGACGAGATCGACGTAGTAGCCGAACATCTTATTTGCCCAGCTGGCGGAGGAGGGTTAATCGCGGGTATTTCAACCGCATTTTCTAAGCTTTCTCCAGCTACAAAAATTTATTCAGCTGAACCCGAAAACTTTGATGATACAAAACGCTCACTAGAATGCGGTGAGCGGGTTGAGAACGAACCGGGTTTCACTTCAATTTGTGATTCTATCGTAACCCAAATGCCTGGTATACTGACTTTTGATGTAAATAAATCTTTACTGTCTGGTGGGTATGCCTTAACAGAATTAGAAGTAAAACATGCGATGTTACTGTTGTTTGAAGAATTCAAAATTGTGACAGAACCTGGTGGTGCTGTTGCTTTTGCAGCTGCTCTGTGCAACAGAATGGAATTTGAGGGTAATTCAATTGCAATTGTGATTTCAGGTGGTAATATTGATTACGATAGGTTTTGTGAAATAGTATGTGGAAGGGAGTAGTTTTTTGATTAAGGCAAATATCGACTCATCTCGATTAACTAAGAAAGAAATTTATCGGGAGATTCGGGAGAGGATTTGCTTGCTGGATTATGCTCCGGGATATCGATTGAACGAACGTAAACTTGCATTGGAGTTTTCAATAAGCCGGACACCAATGCGAGATGTACTTCAACGATTGGAACATGACGGACTCATCGAAAGCAAACATGGACTTGGAACTCTCGTTACCACCATCAAACTTGAAAAAGTTCGTGAAATATACCTAATCCGTATGCGTCTGGCAGACGCGATAGGTGATCTCCATCCAATTTTTGTATCAGATGATGACTTAAAAATGATGCGGAAAATTGAGACAGCATGTGTTGACCTTGTTGAAAAACCAAGTAAGCGTCAATTCGCAATTGTCAACATTTGGTATAACAGTTTTTTGCACAATCTCCCAAGGAATGAAACTGTAAGAAAAATCAATGACAACTTGTTTTTTCAATCCGCTAGGTTCTGGTTTCTGCTTCTTGATGATCTGGACTTCAGTGAAGAAGCCATTAAACTAATGGAAGAAGTAAGAATGAGCAGACAAGTTCTTGAGCTCGGTGACATTCGCCTATTGGCTTCTATTCATAAAACACACTTAAATGACGTACTCGCTCGTGTTAATAAAATAGTGGAAGATTAAACTAGAGGCTCCAGGAAGCCACTCTCGACCTCGTAGATAGATATATACACCCTCCCTCACAGATGAAACGAAATTTGGACTTTAGTTTAAGTTGACTTATAATTCTAGTATGAAGAAACTACTCTTTACTAAGTAAGTAATATTTGCCTCCACCTAGGGTAATAATAATTTATTGATAACTTTTAGCTTTTTAAGTCATGCAAGTCATGCAAAGTGCATAACATGCATGACTTGTTTATCAAAAAGTATTTAACTTAAATCATATTCCTTTAACCAGTCTTCGTTGCTCTTAGAGTTTGTCTTGACCAAAGGATTAACTGTTACAAAGAAATAGCTAAGTACACCTATCCTCGTCTCAAGTTACAAGAGTTATGGGTTAGTCCACCTAAGGATACCGCGCCAACTGTAATTGAGTTAGTAGCTGGAACAGGCACAAGTACTTAACTGTTCCCAGGTTAACTTCGACATCGTAGATAGATATATACACCCTTACCTCCAATCGCTGACAGCTTTGACTTCAAGAAACTCCTCCAGTCCCCAAGCACCACCTTCACGTCCGTTGCCAGACTGCTTGAAACAAAGCACTTAGATTTTTTTTAACTCTCTTTTCAGAGAAATTGTACATACTTAACCTGAGAGGCTTGATTAGCTCCTTAAGCAAGTTATTTCTATGCACTACTACGCTCCCTTACCATAAGGCACATCTTTAAGCAAAATGAAGTGTTATCATCTGTCTGTAAACGAACTGTTATTAGTCCAATCAAAAGTGCCTTTGTCTCTTTCATCAACAGCCTGCTTCCAGCCTTTCTCTTCAACTCTTTTCTTAAAGTTATGTCCTTCTGGTGTATGCCTAGAAATACCATCAAGAAGTGTTGCAAGTTTTTGGGTGTCCAAAAGTCCAGAGGCTTCTACTGCTTGATTAATTACCATTTTTTGCATTGCTAACTGATTTATTGGAACAGATATCAGTCGATTTGCCATCATTTCAATTTCATCATTAAGTCTATTTTCAGGAACAGATTTTAGTACGAGACCCATTGCAGCAGCCTCATTGCCAGTAATTTGGTCTCCAGTAAAAAGTATTCTTTTCGCACGTTCAGCCCCAACTCTATAAACCCACATTGCAGTAGTAGGACATCCCCATACACGAGTTGACATATAGCCAATACGAGCGTTTTCAGCCATAAAAATCATATCAGAGCAAAGAGCTATATCAGAGCCGCCACCAACTGCAAAACCATGTATTTTGCATAGTACAGGTTTAGGACAGCGCCAGATTGACATAAATTTTTGAGTATTTCCCCACATAAAATTATAGTCTGAAAGAGGATCCCAATTTTTTCCCTGATAAACATTATTGAATTCTTTATTTTCAGCATAAGATGAAAGATCATAACCCCCACAGAATGCTTTGCCATTCCCTGATAAGATAATTACGTGAATATCTGGGTCATTTTCTGCTTTAATAATTGCATCTTGTAATAGATTAGGAATATCGTCATCAATTGCATTTAATTTTTCTGGACGATTTAATGTAATTCTGCCTATTCGACCATCTTTTTTATATAAAATTTTTTTCATTACACCACTTCCTTATAATAACCTTTTTCAAAATTTTCAATTAATTTAAATTTTTGTATTTTTCCAGATCCTGTGAGTGGAAAGTCTTTAATTTCAATCCAAACAGAAGGGGTTTTCTGGGGAGACATTTCTTGCCGTGAAAATTTCTTTAATTCATCTGACGATAATGGTTTGCTACGAAATTTTACAAAAGCTGCAATGATCTCACCATATTTTTTATCTGGTAAGCCAACAACTGCAATATCTAGAATTTGGTTATGTTTACGTAATACATTTTCAATTTCTGCAGGAAAATGGTTTTCTCCTCCACGAATTATCATTTCTTTTAATCGCCCAGTAATTTTGATGTAGCCCCTTTCATCCATCTTTCCTAAATCACCAGTGTGTAGCCAGCCATCTTCATCTACTGTTTGATGAGTGGCTTCTCGGTTATTATAATATCGTAACATTTTAGAAGGGCCACGAGCACATATCTCTCCAACACTGCCAATTGGTAATATAATCTTTTTTTCAATAGATTGAATTGAAACATCAGTTTGATTAATCGGTTGACCAATGGTCTTGCAAATATCTTCAATTGTATCTGTCAAATGATGTTGAGTAATAACAGGACAATACTCTGTCTGTCCATAGAGGGTAGAAAATTTACATCCAAAAGCCTTCTGTACGCGCAACACCATATCTGAATCTACGTTAGAACCACCACAACTAACTACTTTGAGATTGTCAGTATTTCGAGGAATATTCTCTTGAACTTCCAATAATGAACGTATCATAGTAGGAACACCAAGAATTACATCAGCTTTAAAGCTTGCTATAAGATTAAGTATTGTATTTGCATCAAAATGAGAAATTAAAACCATTCTACAAATAGAATTTAGACACCCTAAAGTAACCATGCCGCACCCACTGGTGTGAAACATTGGCATGATGTTTATCCAAGTTGAACCTTTTGTGACACTACATCGGTTAGAATAAAAATAAGCATTATTAATGAGACCAAGATGAGAAAGCATTGCCCCTTTGGGAAATCCAGTTGTTCCTGAAGTGTATTGAATTTGTGCAGCATCATCGGGGCTTACATTTGGCAATTTTGTATTTTTAATTGGGTTATTAAACAATGCATCATGATCTAATATATTAATAGTTTCTCGGATGGCTTTGTTATCTTCAACAGCTTTCTCACCAATATCTATCATTGGATTGCCTCGAAATTCAGGTACAAGAAATAACGCAACCGCATGGGAGTTTTCAAGAATATAACGAAGTTCTTTTTCCTGAAGTGCTGGATTAGCCGTAACAAGAACAATTCCAGAGAATGCTGCTGCATACTCAATTAATACCCATTCAGGGCAATTTGGTGACCAAATTACTACGTGTTCCCCTTTTTTAAATCGACTTGATAAAGCAAAAGCTAGTTTCAAACTTTCTTTGTATAAATTTTTATAATTCCAGCGACGACCTAGATTGCCATCATGCTTTACTTCCACCAAAGCTTCAGTATCACCATAACTTAAAGCTATATCTTTCAGAGCTGCTCCTATAGTGCAATTTTTTATAGCTTTGTCTTGAAGAGCAGGGAAATAAGATTCTGTAAGTTTTGTTTTATACATATTCGAGTTGAATTTTATACATGGCTACTCAGACGCAATTGAGTGATTTGGAATATCAACAAGCTTTCCTCTTGGTATAAGACGCTCTTCGTCATACATTGGTAATGAACAGAGTTCACCCTCTTGGGTAGATCCATCTGTGCAGAGCACATGTACCTTTTTGCCTGGGCCAATGGATAGATTATCCATCCGAACAATACACACCCCACAACCTTGATAAGGGGAGTAACCCGATGAACAAACACGCCCTACGACAGTTTCACCCATCCAAATTACTCGACCTAACTGAGAAACACCACCGGCCACACGCATCCCCCATGTGCGGGATGATTTATCAGCATTTTCCAATGCTTTGCGTCCGATAAAATCACGATCATCAAAATCAATAAAATTTCCAAGTCCAGCTTCAAAAGGTGTCGTATCTGCTCCAAAATCTGAGCCTGCATTCAAGAGGCCAGCTTCTATCCGACGTGCACGAAAGACAGGTGTACCTGTTAAAAGAATATTAAATTCAGCGCCTACTGACATGATTTTATCTCCTATCGCGGCTATATCGGTCTCTGGAAGAAGATACACCTCCCAACCAAGTTCGTTCGTGAAACCTGAGCGACTAATCCAGCATTTCTGACCCGCGATGCTTACTTCTGCGCAATCAAAATATCGGAAAGGATCAGGCATTGATCCATCAAGAACTGCTGCTAGGAGTTTCAATGATTTTGGCCCTTGGATCTGGCTTACCCAAACATTTGGATCATGGATTGAAACATCTAGTGCTTCAGCATGTGCTTTATACCAGCTAAACAAATCGCCATCTGCTTGCGCCATCCAAAAGCGGTCTTGTGCTAACCTTAGTAACACTCCATCCGTGATCATGCCGCCATCATGATAGCATGCAAATTGATATGAGCATCGCCCAGGTTTGACTTTTGAGACACTACGCGTAAAGACTTTGTTTAGGAGCGTTTCTGCGTCAGGACCACTGATTTCAATCGGTAATTCGCCTGTGTGTCGGAAGATCACATTGGTTCGGACTGCCCAATACATTTCATCATCTGTGGCAGTATCCAGTTTTTCTGGAGTGAGTCTTGAGTTATAAAGTGTGTACTCAGGATCATAAGGTAATTCCATATAGCTAAGTGGGTGAGGTGGCATGGTGCGGGCCAATTCACGTGGGCGGGCACCTTGATTACGAATTGCTTTAGCAGCGAAACGAAATTGCCCAATGTTTTGATTAGTAGTCATTTAAAAATTCCCCTATAACTGTTGTTTAGAATTATTAAACTTAAAATTTTAATCTTATAAAATTTTAGTGATATATAAAACGTTGAATTATATATAATGAATTCGTATATATACAAACCTAATTATTTAAACATAGTGTTTAAAAAATTTAAACATTAAATTATGCGATTTCGTTCCTATGATATTCTTAAATCCTTTGACGTTGTTGCCACAAATCTTTCGATTACCAAGGCAGCTGAAGCCTTAAATCAATCCAAAGGAGCGATTAGTTATCAGATCAATAAACTTGAGACTGAGCTTGGCTTTTATTTGTTTGAGAGAACTAAGTCAAAATTAGTATTAACAGAGGCTGGACGTCGCTTATGGCATGTTTCGCAAACAGCCTTAAATCAGATCGATCAGGAAATTAATGCGCTTAGAAGTTTTGCTACTGATTCGGTTAGTGTTGGCGTGCTGACCTACTTTTCTTCTCATTGGTTATCACCCAGACTAACTCAATTCTTCGAATCTAATGCTGGTATTAGTTTAAGAATGGTACCACTCAACTCAATAGATATGCTGGACTCCGCCGGTGTGGATATGGCAATTTTATGGGGAACAAAAGAGTGGCAAAACTATTCTAGTGAGTTGTTGTTGCCCGCTCCAGCATTCCCTACTGCTAACTATTCTATTGCACAACATGCAAAAGAAGTAGGAATCGCTGAGGCTATCCAAAAATTTCCATTATTAGGCGATAGTTCGGGTAATGATGCTTGGAAGGCTTGGTACCAGGCTGCAGGAATGGACTATGTGCAAAGTTTTCCAAACTTAACTATGCTTGATTCCAATAGTCGAGTCCAAGCAGTAATAGATGGACAAGGAATTGCACTTTGGGATGATTTAATATCACCGGAAATAGATGCAGGACTATTATATCCACTTTCAGACATTAAGCTTGAGAATGCTGGCTACTATGTGGTATTTCCCAAAGACGAATTGTCAGTTTCTGCCAAAGTGTTTCTAGACTGGCTAAAAAAACAGTAATAGATTGACTTTATAAGTCATTCAAGTCATGCAAAGTGCATAACATGAATGACGGGAGCCCCTCTCGACATCGGAGATAGATATATACACCCTCACTCACACATCAAACGAAATTTGGACTTTAGTTCTAATTGACATATAATCCTAGTATGAGATTTATCGCACTACTAGTAGCTTTGTTCGGTGGCTTTATAGTTTACTACGCTATGACTCCACTTCCCCATGACATCGCTCAACAATGGATGATGATTGGTGGTGGATTCATCTTTGGTGGATTGTTTCTTTATGCCTACATGGGAAAGCGTAAGAAGTAACTTTTGAGGCTTACTGTCTAGGTACTGTGGGCACTTTTATAGCCTAGGTAAGCAATGACCCCACTAAGCAATTACGATAGCCGTATAGTGGCTTTATAGTGGTCAAACTTCCCACCTGTTCCCAGTAGATAACTACCCTTTTCTTTCCTCTATTTTCTGATTGATAAACTCCTCAATCTCACTACCCACCCAACGAGAAGTTCTCTCTGCTAATTTGAATGGTTTTGGGAACTTTCCTCGAGCTATTAATCGATAAATTGTGGAAGTACTCAACTGAGTAATTTCTTTGACTTGCTTGAGAGTTAAATATGACACTTTTCGTACTCCTTGGATGATTAAAAAAGGAGCAATAATACAAAATGTTTTTGGCTGAATCTACTAGGACAATCGGGAACTACTGTAACTTTGCCGAGATCGATTTTCTTTGACTAAAAAGTTGGATAAATTTTATCCAATTCACCTAATTAACGAAGCATCCTAATAGAGGACAATTCACCATGACTGATACATTTAAGGACTAGTCATCCACCGTTAATTACATAGGTATAAGAAAGTATGTTTACAACTTACAGAAACACAAAAGAAACAAGTGAGCAACTAGGATTAAGTCCTAAATCATTAGCCAACTCAAGAAGTAGCGGAGTTGGAATTCAACTTCCATTCATCAAAATGGGCAATGGAGCAATAAGGTACCGTCAAGAGGACATTGACGCCTATATGGAATCAAGACTAGTTAATCACACAGGAGAAGTAGCGTAATGATTGGAGAGCAAGAAATGGATAGACAAAAAAAACCCTCTGGTACCGCCAAGCAACAGAGGGAACAGATAAAATCTGGTACGCAAAAGTATAACATATTGACCCATATGAGAGAGGGTAACTCACTCAATCGGTTCGAAGCATTCGACCTCGGATGTTCCTGTTTGAACTCTTTCATTAGTGCTACATCAGATAGTCATGGCTTTGAGTTTCCTCGAAAGCTAGAGAAGGTTCCAAATCGTTTTGGAAGTGAAACATCTGTAATGCGTTACTGGTTAAGTGGTGATGATTCGGAGTTAGTGGACACTCTTTTAGAGCCTGTAAATTAACACGATATTACAACACCCCTTTTTAATAATTCGACACTTCTAAGTCTTTAATAATTTTAAAAAATTAAGGTCTTGGGGGTGTCTGATTATTGACGGTAATGTAGTACTATCTATTAGCCTCAATCTATGCCTAAGAGAAACAGAAAGAAGGTTCATCATTCTCGTTATCTAACAATCAACAATGAAGAAATTGAAGTAAACGCTTCTAATAAATTTGGTGTTTTTGTTCCTATCCTAGAGAGGATGTTTGGACAGTTGGATATTAGCTTTAGAATTCACAAGAGAGTTCATGTTGTTCTGTTTATCCTACAACACAGAGAAACCTCACAAGACAACAAAGACATTTCTAAGTTTATGAATGTTTTAATTCAATGGATTAAGCGAAAGTACAAAACAAAAAAGGTTGGATATGCGTGGGTTCGTGAATGGGAAAAAGCAAAGACTAAATCTCATCACTATCATTGTGTTTTGTTCGTTGATGGTGATAAAGTTAGACACCCAAGAGAAATAATTAAAGCAGTCAAATCAAAATGGTTTAAGTTTGGGAATGTACCCGATAAATTTCTAAAGAAGCCTTATTACAATCTAAGAAAAGAGAACTTCAAAGAAACGAGAGATGACATTATTTGGCGATTGTCCTACTATGGAAAGACAAGAGGGAAGGGATACAGAAATCCTCAATCCTCAGACTATCAAACGAGTAGATTGAAGTGATATATTGTTGTAATCTTGGTGTTTTCGGAGTCCATAAAAAAGGAGTTTTCGGACACCATAAAAAAGGGGCTTAATCGAGGTACTGAATTTTGTTGATATTTCCTTTATCGTGTTCAACAAACAACTTCTCAACTATCAAGTCAATTGTGGGCGAGTTTCGAGGGATGGTCGTTTGGTTTTCGGGGCGAGTTATATCTGTTCCAAAGTAATGTTGCCATGGCTCCCAACGAACATTGTTTTTCATAGACCCCTCGGGGAGTGGTTCATCTATCCAATATTGTTTTGGCATTTCATTTACAAATAAAGACCTTATCAAATAACTATAAGCATTCTTAGTACTAGCCCATTGCCATGTGTGATGATGCTTCCCTTGTTTGATTAGTTTTTTAGCTAATAATTCTTTATGAAGCATCTCAGTAAATGAAACTTCAAAGGGTGCTAATCTTCCATCTCTAAAGTGAGCAGTATCTTCTTCAATGAGTCCAATCTTTAAAGCCCATTTAGTGAATTCTTTGGTATCTATCTCTATCCCTAGTCCACTCTTTCCTTCTCCAAATTGTCGCTCCAGGATTTTCCATTCCTTGAATTCTTTGAAATCTTTTTTAAACCAATCTTCCTTGGTTTCGTAGTAGTCAGCCTCATTTAATTCTATTGCCATGCTATCAATTACCCATCTTCGGAATTCCGTTCTCTCCATGTTGTCGGGTGATACTCCCATCATGATTAGAAATGCTTCGTGAATGTATATCGAAGTGTAATACTCAAGACAGTCCACATCATATGAAGAATCAATAACAAGATTAAGCCTTCTCTCAAATGAATCCTTGGAATTAAACCACCAAAGCCATTGCCAATATTTTTGTTTATCTACTGGGAAGCTATTTCTATATTCGACACCATCAATTGTTTTGATAAAGTCATTCCAATGTTCACTACCTTCAACTAATGTTTGTTCTTCAAAGCCTTCAAACTTCAAATTGTCCTCATCTCCCGAGATCGGTTTTGTTTTGGTTTGATACCACTTCTCACCTTGAACCTCAGTCCATCCGTTTACGGTATAAATACGGCTCCATTCTTCATATGTCCAATCACCTAGAACTTCTTCCCTATCACTACTCATTCTAATCAAGATTAAAACTTCCCAAAGAGGAGTTAATGCTTGAAATTCACCCAATAGTCTTTGTTCAATATCAACAATTGCTTGGTAGTGTCGATTAAATACCTCAACTGTTTCTTTTCTTTTGGCTTCTCTTGTGTCATGTGGGAAAAAGTAACTCATTGTATTTGACTCCAAATAGATTCTGTTATTTGATTCATGGGTTCTCTTAAATCTTCAACATCAAGAACCACATATCGAGCAGTTACATCACCCGAATCTTCTGTCTTATGATTAATCAATCTATCAAGAGTGTACTTACCAAAGTTAAGACGATGAGCAGTCGTTGAAAAGGTTCTTCTCAAGTCGTGGTTTGTGAAATGAAAGCCTACTAACTCTCTAGCTTTTTCGATTTGTTTTTTAGGGGGCGATAGATGTGAGTTTGGTTTATCACCCTCAAAGACATATGGGTTGCCATTGTCATTCTTTCGTCTTTCGAGCACTTCTAAAAGTATCCAAGTTAAAGGTAGTTTAAGACCTTCATGGTTCTTGGTTTTTGCTACTGTGAATGTGTTGTCTTTAAGGTCTATATCTTCCCATTTAAGGGTCAAAACTTCATTCCTTCTCATACCTGTAAACAAGATGAAAATAAAGACATCTCGAGCAACCTCGGAACTGTTTGCCGAGATCAAATTCTTCTCATGCTCTGTTAGTTTCATGACACCTTCATACCAACCTTTGAGGTTGTAATCTTTAACCACACCAACTCGAGGCTTCTCTCTATTCCATGCTTTATTATGGGAGATTATTGCCGTTGGGTTATGAAGGATTAAGGGTTGTTCTTTAGCATCAACATATTGACCCATAGCATAGTTATAAAGAGCACGAAGAACACGAATCATTGTATTGGCTCTAGTGGGCGAACCACTCTTATCTTTGAATCTTCCTGTTCCATTTGTTACTTCAATAAATCTATCTTCAATCATTGAGCGTTTAATATCAGAAAGAGGTTTGTATTTCCAATCACGCAACTGATTATCGATGATGCTTTTGTAACCTTTGATAGTAGATTCTTCAAGATTGGTTCCTCTACTGCGTTGATAATCTTTGAATACTTTTTGAAGGGTGATATTTCTTTTTCCAAGTCTGTCAGATTTCAGTTGATTAGGGTTAATGCCTTGAGCCAAGTCAGTAAATATCTCATGTGCTTTCTCTCTAGCTTGGTCAACTGTCGTAGTTGGAAACCTTCCAATCGTTACCTTTTGGTTTACTTGATTAACATCTCTCTTTTGAACAAAGAAGGTGATAGTACCTTGGCTAGTGATTCTTAATTGTAAGCCTTGAAGTAAGTCATCATGATATACAGGTCTGTCTTTCCCTTGAGGGATAGGAAGCCTTTCTAATGTCTTTTTAGCAAACCTAATTGTGTTCTCTTTTTTTGCCATAATTACGAATGTGCTACATATGTGCTACAAATTGACGGGAATAGATAGGGTATTACTGAGAATAAACTCAATGAAAAAACGCCTATAAACCCTATTATAAATATGTCTGTAATGGACATATAGGTATTATAATGGAAAAGAGAGTATTAATGTAGGACAATATTCATAATGCTGGGGTCGGTGGTTCAAGTCCACCCATAACCACCATATCCCATAAGGCTTTAAGCCATTTAACCTATACACTAAATAAGGCTTCGGGGTACGCTCGGGGTACGCTAGAATTATTTAGATAATAACTAATAAATAAGTAATCCTGTATAAGTCATTGATTTAAATAGGAAAATATTCTATATATTCCAAATCAGTAGAAAAATCTACTATCCCTCGC
>ENA-ORDR01000395-ORDR01000395.1-marine-metagenome-genome-assembly--contig:-NODE-395-length-22647-cov-5.192645_pt1 | contig 22647 bp, 20 predicted proteins | sample MGYA00240993_ERZ508538 | MGnify/ENA primary metagenome ERZ508538 (study PRJEB26207, sample SAMN05421999) | marine metagenome | isolation source: Monterey Bay, California, USA | place: USA:Monterey Bay... | reverse complement strand
TTTCCATTATAGTGAATCCTGGTGTTGCTTCCAGAATATGCTCCTTGCCATTGTGATCGGTTACTAAGATATTATATGTCTTAAAGCGTTTTCATTCAGGATATAAATCAATTGCGACTATATCTCTGTTTTAACATTTTGAAATACAAAATACTTTTCCTTTATGGAATTAGCAAGAGATAAGCATGTGCTTTATTGGCTGACAAGCTTAGTCGTACTAGTTTTAATTATGATTATAGTGGGAGGACTTACTAGACTCACTGAGTCAGGTTTGTCGATGGTAAATTGGGATCCATTGATGGGAATAATTCCACCAATGAGTAAATTGGCTTGGATCGATCTATTTAATGAATACAAACTTTATCCTGAGTTTATTATTAAAAATTCTAGTATGACCTTGAGTGAATTTAAATATATTTTTTGGTGGGAATGGTTTCATAGATTTTTTGCAAGATTGATTGGCGTAGTATTTATTGTTCCTTTTTTTTACTTTTTATTTAAAGGGAAAGAACACATTTATAGATATCTTGTTCTTACTTTTATTCCATTTTACCAGTTTTCTCTTTTCACAGAAGGAGGTAGAATGGGGCAGTTAGTATATCTTATTTTATTTGCTTTATTAACAATCTTCTTACTTAAAAATTATCCTATACTTAGGTTTTTAATAGTAACAAGTTACCTATTTATATATTCTGTTGTTATATATCACACATCTACAGTTGTACAAAATAGGTTTAATACTCAAAGGGTGATATATAATTTTGAAAGTTCAACTAGAAATACTTTATTAGAGGAAACAATTATCTTAATAAAGAAAAATCCTATTTTTGGCTACGGAACAGGAAGTTTTACGGATGAATTTGGATCAGTAAATGAAGAAACACAAAAGGTAGTGAGTAATCAACACAAAACGCCTCATAATAACTATTTATATGTTTGGTTCGAACTAGGAATTTTAGGGTTAATTGTCTTCCTATCAATATTTTATTTTCAGATAAAAGAACTCATAAAAAAAGCAGATGGTATTTTTCTAATATTATTCCCGATAATGTTTCTGATAATTATGTTTACAGATAGTTATTTATTTTCTCAAAACACATTAGTTTTGTACTTGTTTTTATCAGTAATTACAATTAATTACCAATATAAACCCTCTTAATTCGTCTATTTAAAGTAGAATATATTTCATAAGGAATAGTATTTATTTTTTCAGCAAGTTTTAAAATTGAGTTGTTTTCTCCGAAAATTTCTACTTCATCACCTTCTTTACAGTTAGTGTTTGATGTATCAATTATAAAACTATCCATACAAATTTTCCCAATAATAGGACATTCAACATTATTTACAAAAACAGAACCAACACCACTACCTAACCGTCTGTTAAATCCATCAGCATAACCAACAGGAACAACAGAGATATTCATGTTTTTAGGAGCAATAAATTCTGCAGAATAACCTACAGAACTTCCTTTCTTAATATTTCTGTTTTGACTAATTACAGATTTTAATTGACTTACTTGATGTAAATTTTCATTTTTAAAACTACCAAACAAAGAAATCCCTAACCGTACATAATCAAATTGTTTGTTAAGAAAATGAAGAAGCCCATTTGAGTTTAACAAATGTTTTTTAACATTAAGGTTTAGTTTTTCTTCAAAAGAGTTTGATATTTCCTCAAATAAAGAAATTTGTTTTTTTGTAATATTTGCTTTCGATAAATCATCTGCAGAAGACAAGTGAGTACAAACAGATTTTACTTTTAACTGAGAATTCTCTTTTAAAAAAGTTATTACTTCTTCCATTTCCTCTCTATCAAAACCATATCTATTCATTCCGGTATTAAATTTTACATGAATAGAAGTATTTATTTTTTTACTACCGTAAAACTTCAGTAATCTTAAATTATGAATAACTACTTCAAGATTGTTTTCTATTATATCTTCAAAACTTTTTGTTCCAGGATTCGCAATAATAATTTCAGAATTAATGCCATTTTTTCTTAATGAAATTCCTTCTTCAAAATCTGCCATCCAAAACTTTTTTACACCCAAAGATTCAAGTTTCTTAGCTATCATCACGTCTCCATGTCCATAAGCAAAAGCTTTAATTACAGCAATTATTTCTGTAGATGAGTTTAATTTAGATTTTAAGTAATTAAAGTTGCTCTCTAGCTTTGATAAATCAATTTCTAATATTGTTTCGTTTGATTTATGCATTTTTTAAAGATTCATTAAAACAACATCTGCATAAAGGTTTGTAATTGTTTGTTTCTCCAAGTTCCACCAAACTATCTTCTTCAGATGTCCGGAATGAATGATTTGCAATAGATCCACAATCCAGACAAATTGCATGAACTTTTGTTACATGTTCCGCAACAGCTAGTAATTTTGGCATTTCTCCAAATGGTTCCCCTAAAAAATCCATATCTAAACCAGCAACAATTACTCTAATTCCTTGTGAAGCTAAATTATTACAAACTCTGGTTAAATCATCAGTAAAAAACTGAGCTTCATCAATTGCTACAACATCCGGATTATTAATTAATTTCAGAATTTCAGAAGAATTTTGTACAATTGTTGATTGAACATGGTTTTCATCATGAGATACAACTTTCTGATTATCATATCTTGTATCAATTGTCGGTTTATAAATCTCAACATTTAGCTTTGCAAATCTCGCTCTTTTCAATCTTCTTAATAATTCTTCAGTTTTCCCAGAAAACATGGAACCACAAATTACTTCAATGCTTCCGCTTTGCATGGGGTGATTTATTTGGGATTCTAAAAACATCTTTAAATTATTAATTTATTTGTTGATTGACAAAAATATAAAAAATTTAATTCCTTATTTATCATTTTTGATGTAGTTTTGTAAGATGTCAAAATTATTCGTAATACCAACCCCAATAGGAAATCTTGAAGATATTACTTTAAGAGCAATAAGATTGTTAAAAGAGGTTGATTTAGTATTAGCAGAAGACACTCGTACTACTAAAAAACTGTTCAATCATTTTGAAATAGAAACAGCAATGTCTTCCTTTCATATGCATAACGAACACAAGGTATTGACTACATTTATTGATAAAATAAAAAATGGAGAGACAATAGCTTTAGTTTCAGATGCAGGAACTCCAGCGATTTCTGATCCAGGATTTTTATTGGTTAGAGAATGTGTAAAAGAAAACATTGAAGTAGATTGTCTGCCTGGACCAACAGCTTTTGTTCCAGCTCTAGTAAATTCTGGGATTCCAAATGAAAGGTTTGTTTTTGAAGGATTTCTTCCTGTAAAAAAAGGGAGACAAACAAAATTAAAATACCTTTCAGAAGAAAAGAGAACAATGGTTTTTTATGAATCTCCCCACCGAATTATTAAAACGCTTACTCAATTTTCCAAATTTTTTGGAGAAGAGAGAAGAGCGTCTGTATCAAGAGAAATAAGTAAATTATTTGAAGAAACTAAAAGAGGATCAGTTTTAGATTTGATAAAATATTTTGAAAGTAAAAAACCAAAAGGTGAATTTGTAATTGTGGTTGAAGGAAAACAATGAAAACAGACAAATTTATTAATAAAAAGCCTTTTATAATTGCTGGGCCATGTAGTGCAGAGTCTGAAAATCAGATTCTAGAAACAGCGCATCAAATAAAAGATTTTACAGATGTATTTAGAGCGGGAACTTGGAAACCCAGAACAAAACCAAATTCTTTTGAAGGAATTGGAGAGGAAGCTCTTCTGTGGTTAAATAAAGTTCAGAAAGAAACAAAGCTTAAAGTTGCTACAGAAGTCGCTACAGCAAAACATGTTGAATTATGTTTGGAAAAAGGAATAGACATGTTGTGGATAGGAGCCAGAACAACTGTAAATCCTTTTTATGTGCAAGAAATAGCAGAAGCTTTAAAAGGTGTAGATATACCAATTTTTGTAAAAAATCCGATACACCCAGAATTAAGCTTGTGGATAGGAGCTTTCGAAAGACTGAATAAAGTTGGGATAAAAAAATTATCAGCAATACATAGAGGCTTCTTTACTTATGAATCTTCAGCATTTAGAAACGAACCAAAGTGGGAACTACCTATAAAACTTAGAAAAGAAATAAGAGATTTACCAATTATTTGTGATCCTTCTCATATTTCTGGTGGAAGAGATCTTATTGAGGAACTTTCTCAAATTGCAATGGATTTAGATATGAATGGTTTAATGATAGAAACTCATCATCATCCTGAAAGCGCTCTTTCGGACGCCAACCAACAAATTACGCCTAAAAACCTTAGTAAATTAATTGATAATTTAATTCTCAGAAAAAAATATTTTGAGAATAATATATTAAGCTCCGAACTTAATAACTTCAGAAAAAAAATAGATAACTTGGATATGGAAATAGTTGAAAAAGTAAATTTAAGAATTGATTTAGTAGAAAAAATTGCGGAATTAAAGATGAAAAATGATTTGACTATTTTTCAGATAGAAAGATGGTTTGAGATATTAAAAAACAGAAAAGAACAAGCTATTAAATTAGGAGTAGACCCTAAAATGATTACAGATATTTTTGAGTTAATTCATAAATATTCGATACTTATTCAATCAAAAATAATGAAGAAATAATTGGAAACAAAGTGGAACATACAAAAGTCAGATGAATCTGTTGTACATAATTTAGTATCTGAATTAGGAGTTAATAAAATAGTTGCTCATCTATTAGTTTTAAGAGGCATTACAACTTTTGATGCAGCTAAAACTTTCTTTCGCCCACAAATATCTGATTTACATTCTCCATTTTTGATGAAGGGAATGGGAAAAGCGGTTGACAGAATCGAACTGGCCTTAAAAAAAGGAGAGAACATTTTAATTTATGGAGATTATGATGTAGATGGTACAACTTCAGTAGCTATGATGTATAATTTCCTTAGCAGATTTACAGATAAAATTGCTTATTATATCCCTGATAGATATGATGAAGGCTATGGAATTTCCTTTAAAGGAATTGATTACGCTCAGATAAATGAATTCTCATTAATTATTGCTTTGGATTGTGGTATTAGAGCGGTAAAACAAGTGGAGTACGCTTCCAACAAACAAATCGATTTTGTTATTTGCGATCATCATACACCTGGGGTAAATATACCAAGAGCTATTTCAGTTTTAAATCCAAAACAATCAGATTGCAATTATCCTTATAAAGAACTGTCAGGTTGTGGTGTAGGATTTAAGTTAATACAAGCATTTAGCGAAAAAAGAAAAATAGATTTTAACGAAATAGGTGAGTATCTTGATTTACTAGCTGTAAGTATTGGAGCTGATATAGTTGAAATGACTGGAGAAAATAGAGCTTTAGCTTTTTACGGATTAAAAATTATAAATCAATCTCCCAGGGTCGGATTAAAAGCGCTAATAGAAAAAAGTGGGAAAACAGGAGAACTTTCTATTTCTGATGTTGTTTTCGGAATTGCTCCTAGAATAAATGCTGCTGGGAGAATTGAACACGGTAAAATAGCTGTACAAATATTAGTTGAATCAGATATAGATAAAGCAAGAGAATTAGCAGAAGGAATAGAAAATCACAATAAAGAAAGAAAAGAATTAGATCAGAACATTACAAAAGAAGCCTTAGAAATGGTTGATGAAAACAAGCTATCTACTGTAGTTTATAGTTCTTATTGGCATAAAGGAGTTGTAGGAATTGTAGCCTCCCGATTAATAGAGTCTTATTATAAACCAACAATTGTTTTATCCGAAAAAGATGGAGAATTAACGGGTTCAGCAAGGTCTGTAAAAGGATTTGATTTATATGACGCTTTAGTAAAATGCGAACATCTTTTAGAAAAATTTGGAGGACATAAATATGCAGCGGGACTTACTGTAAAAAAAGAAAATTTAAAAGCTTTCGTTTCTGAGTTTGAAAAAGTAGTAAGATCAACAATTACAAAAGAGCAACTAGTTGAACAAATAGATGTTGATATGCAAATAGAATTAGAGGAAGTAAACGATCAATTATACAGAATAATTAAACAATTCGCTCCATTCGGTCCACAAAACAGAACTCCAAATTTTATTAGCAAAAATGTTACAGATTGTGGATGGGGTAAAAAAGTAGGAGAGGAAAAATCTCATGTCCGGTTAGTATTAAATAAATCAGCTGATAGAATTACTGCTATTGGATTTAGAATGGCAGATGATTTTGAATTAACAAATGAGAAAAAAGAGTTTGATATTTGTTATAGTATTGATGAAAATACTTGGAATGGTAAAACTTCATTACAACTCAGATTGAAAGGAATTAAAAAACCAAAACATTTATAACTATCATCAATTTTTTCTATAAATAAAGTGATAAATGGACTTTTACTTTTATTGAAGGAGTGAGGGCACAGGAAAGTAGAAATTTGCAATTAAACTTAATTAGTTAAAATTCCTACCTAGTAATTTGTTTATTACAACAACCGCTTTGTTTAATTTGTTTAATTTTGAAATCGTTTCAATAGAAGGTTCTTCTTCTGTTTTCAAAATTTCATTAATCTTCTCAATCTCATTTTTAATAAAAGCTTGTTTCAGACTTAATATTGCTTTGTCAATAGTTCGTTCTAAATTTTTGGTTTCATCTCCAGTAAAAATCTGATGAAGAACAGCCCATTTACTACTAATCTCATGTTGTTTACTTACAAGAGAAATAGTTAATTCTTGTATTTTTTTGTTTTCATGATGAATAAAATGATTAATATTTACTTGATTTTCAGAAGAAAAAACACTTTTATATTCATCATAAATTTCTAGATAAAAAGTATTTGAAAATATGATTTTATCAATTTCAAGTTCTTCAAATATATATTCATTTACTTTTATCTGATCTTCTTCAAATTCAAGAGTTAGATCACCATAATTAAATAGGAGTCTTAAGATTTCACTTTCACATTTTTCCAACAAACTACCTTTTAGTTCCACTTGTTTTTCTGAAGTTTCTGTATTGCTTTTCTGGGGAGATAACCTATTTATACTGTTTTGTTTTCCCTTCATAAAAACAGAAACCTCCAAGAGTAAATCTTCTTCAGAAATATCTAATAATGAAGAGCTAATTTTACAATATTCATGCCGTAATAATCGGTCCGGAATCTTTGAAATAGAACGAGCAATATCTTTTATATACGCAACTCTTTTACTTGGATCGTTGTCACTATTTTTATTTAAAATTTCTGTTTTATATCTAATAAAATCTTTTGCATTTTTTGTTAAATATTCGTCAAATTCTTCCTGATTTAATTTTTTGGAATAAGAATCCGGATCTTCTCCTTCAGGAAACATAACAATTTTAACATTCATCCCCTCTTGTAAAATAAGGTCTATACTTTTAAATGAAGCTCTAAGTCCCGCCTCATCTCCATCAAAAAGTAGAGTAATATTTTTTGTAAGCCGTCCAATTAAGTTTATTTGCTCGGAACTTAAAGCTGTCCCTGAAGCAGAAACAACATTTTCAAAACCTGCTTGATGCATGGATATTACATCTGTATATCCTTCAACAATATAACAGTTATCGTTTTTACTAATAGATGATTTAGAAAAATATAAACCATATAACACTTTACTTTTGTGGTATATCGGATTTTCCGGAGAATTTAGATATTTTGCTTTGTTTTTCGTATCTAACGCTCTCCCTCCAAAACCTAAAACTTTACCAGAATAATTATGAATTGGAAAAATTACTCTTTCTCTAAATCTATCAACGCTACTTTTTTCATTAAATAAAGAAAGACCAGATTCCTCTAAAAAATCCTTTTGATAAGAATCTTTTAGAGCTTGTTTTGTAAGTGCATCTTTTTGTTTTGGGCTATATCCGAGCTGGAATTTTTCAATAATTTCATCAGAAAACCCCCTTTCTTTAAAGTAAGACATTCCTACTAATTTCCCTTCTTCTGTTTCTGTAAGTTGTTTCTGAAAATAATTATTAGCATATTTACTAATCAGAAAAACTCCATCTCTTTTATTTTCTCTATCAATTTGGTCTGGAGTCAATTCTTCCTCCTCTATTTCAATGTTATATTTTTTTGCTAATTCACGGAGTGCCTCAGGATAAGTAAACCCGCCATGATCCATTACAAAATTTACCGAATTACCACCTTTGCCACAACCAAAACATTTGTAAATCCCTTTTGTAGGAGAAACAGAAAATGATGGTGTTTTTTCATTATGAAAAGGGCAACATGCCCAATAGTTTGTCCCTTTCTTTTTTAAATCTGGTAGATAGGAACCGACTACTTCTTCAACTCGGCAGCTTTCAAATATTAAATCTATTGTTTCTTTTGGTATCATTTCTGCCTGTTTATTACATATTCAACCAATAATTTCAAAGATTTTCTAGCTTCATTTTCCGGAAATTCTGACAGGATTTTTAAAGATTCTTCCTGATAGGATTTCATAATATTTGTCGCATAATCCAATCCCCCTTTTTCTTTAACTAAGTTTACTAATTCTGCTACTTTTTTATCATCTTTATGATGATTTTTTACGATATTAATAATATAATTTTTTGTTTTTTTATCTACTGTATTTAAGGTGTAAATTAAAGGAAGTGTCATTTTTTGTTCCCTAATATCAATACCAGTAGGTTTACCGATTAACGAACTTTGAGTGTAGTCAAATAAATCATCTTTTATTTGAAAAGCTATTCCAACCTTCTCTCCAAACAGATGTAGTTTATTTATTGTTTCTTCTGACTGATTCATTGAACTAGCTCCGCAAGCACAACAACTAGAGATTAAAACAGCAGTTTTCTTTTTAATAATTTCGAAATAAACAGATTCTTCAATATCTAATTTTCTTGCTTTTTCGATTTGTAAAAGTTCCCCTTCACTCATATCTTTTACAGCAGAACTAACAATTTTTAAAAGGTCAAAATCTTCATTTTCTACAGAAAGAAGCAATCCTTTTGAGAGTAAAAAATCACCAACTAACACAGCAATTTTATTTTTCCAAAGTGCATTTACAGAGAAAAAACCTCTCCTTAAATTTGCTTCATCTACAACATCATCATGTACTAAAGTCGCGGTATGAAGTAGCTCTATTAAAGAGGCTGCTCTGTAACTTTTATCATTTACTTCCCCAAATAGCTTACAACTCAGAAAAACAAACATAGGCCTCATCTGTTTCCCTTTTCGTTTAATAATATAGTGCATTATTCTATCGAGTAAAGGAACTTTTGATTGAAGAGATTGTTTGAATTTTTGTTCAAACATACTCATTTCATCTTTTATAGTTTTTTTTATTTCAGAAACTTCACTCACAAATCATAGGATAAATTAAAGAAGCGAATATACAAAGAAAAGAGTCGAAATTTTAGAGAAAGTTAAATTGTTAAAAAAAGATTATTGCAATTTATTTACTAACTGTCCACAAGCTGCATCTATATCTTTTCCTTTACTTTTTCTTAGATTTACAATAATATTTTTCCCTTCCAAAAAGCTAATAAAACCTTCTGTATTTTCATTTGATGATTTTTCAAAATCAATTCCTTCAACCGGATTGTATTCAATTAAATTAACTTTACAAGGAGAAACTTTACAAAAAGAAGCAAGTTTTCTAGCATCATCTAAATTATCATTTACATCTTTAAATAAAATATATTCGTAGGTTATCCTACTGTTAGTTTTTTCATGAAAATACCGAATAGCATCTCGAAGTGTAGTCAAGTTAATAGAATCATTTAAAGGCATTAAATCAGAACGAACTTCATCTATTGCAGAATGTAGGGAAACAGCCAAATTAAATCTAACTTGATCATCTGCAAGTTTTATAATTTGTTTGGAAAGACCTGCTGTAGAAACTGTAATTCTTCTAGGAGAAACAGCCATTCCTTTTTCGGATGTAATATTTTTAATTGCTTTTAATAAGTTATTATAATTAAGAAGAGGCTCTCCCATTCCCATAAAAACAATGTTTGATAATGATCTTCCATAATTTTTTTCTGATTCCGTATTTAGTTTAAATACCTGATCAAATATTTCAGAATGAGAAAGATTTCTACTCATATCTAAAGTTCCTGTAGCGCAAAAAGTACATGCCAAACTACATCCTATTTGAGAAGAGATACAAGCGGTAACTCTTTTTTTAGAGGGAATTAACACACCTTCAATAAGTTTGTCGTCATGTAGTTTAAAACTATATTTTATTGTTCCGTCATAGCTTCTGAATTGCTGGTCAATTTCCGCAGAATTAAAAATAAAATTTGATTCTAACAATCTTCTTAAGTCTTTTGATAATGAGCTCATCTGTTCAAAAGAAGTAGCTCCTTTTTTCCAAATCCACTCATTTAATTGTTTTACTCTGAACTTTTGTTGTTTGTTTTCTAAGAAAAATTGTTCTAGTTCTTCTTGTGATAATTCTCTAATATCTTTCTTCATAAGTTTTGCAAAGATAGTAAATCAGATTCCTTACTTTTGTACTATGAGATTTTTATCTGCAGATTATATTTATCCGTTACATATTACTCCTGTAAAAGAGGGTGTTATTCAGATTTCTGACATGGGAAAAATTTTAAATATCTTTAATGATAGATATGAAGTCCCTAAGGATAAACTAGAAATATTTGAAGGAATATTATGCCCGGGATTTGTGAATGCTCATTGCCATTTGGAACTTTCTCACCTAAAAGGAAAAGCAGAAAAAGGTAAAGGATTTCTTAATTTTGTAGAGGTAATTCAGAAAAGAAATGATTTTTGTAAAGATGATATTTTAGAGGCAATTGATTTTGCAGAAAAACAAATGATTAAAAATGGAATTGTTGCTGTTGGTGATATTTGTAATACTTCAGATACTATAAATCAAAAACAAAAAGGAAACTTACAGTACTATAATTTTATTGAAGTTTTTGGAGTAGATAACTCTAAGTCTGATGAGATAATTTCTGAAGCTAAAACATTAAGAGATAAATTCAGGAAAGAAGGCATGAAATCCACTATTTCACCTCATGCACCTTATTCTGTTCCTCCAAAATTAATGGAGGAAATTTCAAATTCATTTGATAAAAAAGATGAAATTATAACTATTCATAATCAGGAAACAGAAGAAGAAAACCAACTTTTTGAGAAAAAATCTGGGGTTTTTTTAGATTGGTTAAAAAAGATAAATTCAACTTCTGAGATTTGGGAAAAAAGAAATAGTTCTTCAGATATTTTAAAAGAAATTAATTCGGGTAAAATGTTATTTGTACATAATACATTTACTAAGAAGAAAGGTATTTCTGATAATTATTACTGTACTTGCCCAAAAGCAAATTTATATATAGAAAACAGTTTGCCGGATTATTCTATTTTTAATGTAGAAAAATTGTGTGTGGGTACGGATAGTTTAGCGTCTAATAATTCTCTTTCTATCTGGGAAGAGCTTAAAATAATACAAGAAAACTCAGATTTTGACTTGAATACACTTTTGAAAATATCTAGTAAAAACGGAGCAGAAGCTTTAGGATTTTCATCTTTAGGAACTTTTGAAAAAGGCAAAATTCCTGGGGTGAATTTGATAAAAAAACAAACAACAATTATAAAATTGCTGTGATTTATTATATTTGTAAAACAATCATAATTTAAATAACATGAAAACACTAGGATATATATTAATAGTTATTTGAGTTTTGGACTTGGTTACATCATGGGTCCTTGAAAACGGGTCTCCTCTTGACCCAATAGTTGGATACGATATTGCTCCATTTACAGCTTACATATTTTTAGGAATTGGTTATTTCTTAAAAGGGTTAGGTTCAGACAATGATGAGGGATAATAAAAACCATTTGAAGTATTTAAATTAACACTTCAGTAGTTTTAAAATCTTCTTCAGTAGTAATTTTTAGGTTTCTTTCTTCTCCTAAAATAGTAATTAACTTACCTCCAGTTGCTTCAAAAACAGAGGCGTCATCTGTAAAAATATCTGAAAATTCTTGAGTATAAGCTTTCTTTATATCAGAACTTAAAAAACATTGTGGAGTTTGTACTTTATATAAATTGCTTCTATCAATATGTCTAGAGTTTTCTCCCTCAACTTTCCGAATAGAATCCTTTACAGGGACAATTGGTATAACTCCAATTCCATTTTTAGTTTTAGAAATTAAGAGATTAATTAGTTGACTAGAAATAAGAGGGCGTACTCCATCATGAATAGCAACAATAGAATTGTTCTCGATTTCCATTAGTCCATTTTTAACAGAATGAAATCTACTATCACCTCCTTTTACAATAGTATGATTAATAGTAAAATTATGTGCAATACAAAGTTTTTCCCAAACAGGAATTTGATTTTCTGGAAGCACTAATATAACATCATCTAGATGAGAAAATTTCTCTAGAGTATGCATTAAAATAGGGTTACTTTTTAAGAGTAAAAATTGTTTTGGGGTTTCAGAATTCATTCTGACTCCTTTACCACCCGCTACAATTAATGCTACTTTTTTCATTTTTTTAAGGAAGAATTAACATTGAATCTCCAAAAGTATGGAACTTATATTTCTTCTTTATTCCTTCTTTATAAGCTCTCATTATTAAATCATAACCACCAAAAGAAGCAACATGCATCATCAGTGTAGATTGAGGTAAATGAAAGTTAGAAATCATACAATTTGCTACCTTAAATTTATAAGGAGGAAACATAAATTTATTTGTCCATCCTTTATATGGAATTACCATATTATTTGTGGTGTTTGAACTTTCAATAACTCTGTTTACAGTTGTACCAACAGCACAAATTTTCGTTTCAGCAGTTTTTCCTTTGTTTATAATTTCAGCAGCTTCTTCCAGAATAATAATTTCTTCCGAATCCATTTTATGTTTTGATAAATCCTCCACCTCAATAGACCTAAAAGTACCTAAACCAACATGAAGAGTTACTTCCGCCAAATTAACTCCTTTTATTTCCATTCTTTTCATCAGTTGTTTGCTAAAATGCAAACCTGCGGTTGGAGCAGCAACAGATCCTTTTTCTTTTGCGTAAATAGTCTGATATCTTTCATCATCTTGTTCTGTAGGATCTCTGTCAATATGTTTTGGCAAAGGAGTTTGTCCTAATAAATCTAGTGTTTCCTGAAATTCTTCATGAGTACCATCAAAAAGGAATCTTAAAGTTCTTCCTCTGGAAGTTGTATTGTCAATTACCTCAGCAATTAATTCATCATTTTCTCCAAAATAAAGTTTATTCCCGATTCTTATTTTTCTGGCCGGATCTACAAGAACATCCCATAACCTGTTATCTCTATTTAATTCTCTAAGTAAAAACACTTCAATTCTGGCACCAGTTTTTTCTTTATTTCCAAACATTCTGGCAGGAAAAACTTGAGTATTATTGAAAACCATTACATCTTCTTCCTCAAAATAATCTATTAAATCCTTAAATTTTTTGTGTTCGATTTCTCCAGTACTTTTATGAATAACCATTAATTTAGACTCCTCTCTTTGATCATTTGGTTTTTTAGGAATTAGTTTTTCAGGCAACTCCATTTTGAAGTGAGATAATTTAAATTTCATTATATTTTTTTAAGAATTAAGTCGGCAAATATACACTCTGAAAAAGCAGAAGTCAAGCAAAATGTTATTTTACTATGTCTTCCATGAAGGAATTAAGAGAAAAAGCGTCCGATAAATAGTAGTCTCCAATCTTTTCTCTTCTTAAAGCAGATAGGAGAGCTCCTGAATTTAATTCTTTCCCAAAATCATAAGCTAAAGAGCGAATATACGTTCCTTTACTACAAACTACTTCAAATTTTAATTTTGGCATTTCTATAGATGTAATTTTAAAAGATTCTATTTCTACTTCTCTTTCTTTAATTTTAATCTTTGTTCCTTCTCTAGCATGCTGATACAACCTTTTCCCCTCTCTTTTTAGTGCTGAATAGATTGGAGGCTTTTGCATTATTTTCCCTTCAAATTTTTTACAACTATTATGTATCAATTCTTCTGTTATATGAGATGTGTCAAAAGTTTCCTCAATTTCAGTTTCCAAATCATAAGATGGAGTTGTACCACCTAAAGTTATCTGCCCAGTATAAACTTTTTTCTGCCCCTGAATTTCATCTATTTTTTTTGTGAATTTCCCTGTGCAAATAATAAGCAATCCATCAGCTAACGGATCCAAGGTACCGGCATGCCCTACTTTTATTTTTCGGATATTTAGATTAGACTTTATAGTGTTCCTTACTTTTTTCACTAAATCAAAAGAAGACCAAGTTAAGGGTTTATTAAAAAGTAAAACTTTCCCTTCTAGGAAATTTGTTTCTGAGTTGATTTCTGTTGTTGCTTCTAACATCTATAATTGAGAATATAAGATTACTCCACTTCCCAGAATAATACAATAAAAAGCAAAATATTTCAGATTACTATTCTTTACAATTTGTATCATCCATTTGCATGCAATTATTCCAACAATAAAAGCAGAAATAAATCCAAATAAAAGGGGCAAACTATCAGATGAATTAAATGCAATCTCACCTGAAAATATATCTTTTGATATTTTACCAATAATTAATGGCACTACCATTAAAAAAGAAAATCTGGCAGATTTTTCTTTGTCAATACCAAGTAAAACAGATGTGGAAATTGTTGCTCCTGACCGTGATATACCAGGAAGTATTGCTATTGCTTGAGAAACTCCAATAATGATGGAATTTAAAAAACTTAAATTTTTTTTTGTTGATTTTGCTTTATCAGCAAAGTATAAAAGCAATGCTGTAATTATCAGCATTGAGCCAACAAGAATTAAATTTCCTCCAAATAATTTTTCTATTTCTTCCTCCCAAATTAAACCAACTAAAGCGGCCGGAATCATTGAAAGTGTAATTTTTAAAGAAAAGTTAATATCCTTTTTTATTCCAGAAAATAAACCTTTTACTATTTCTGAAATGTCTCTTCTGAAAATAGAAATTGTACTAAGTGCAGTTGCTCCGTGCAATAAAACCGTCATTAGCATGCTTTCTTCTCCAATTTTTTCATCTTGTAAAATTGCTTTTACAATTTCAAGATGTCCGCTACTGCTAACAGGTAAAAATTCTGTAAGTCCCTGAACAATTCCAAGAATAATTGAGTGAAGAATTTCCATTTATTATTCTCCTTTTGGAGAGTAAAGAATAGCAAAAACATTTAATATAAAACCACCAATAATCACAATAGGAGCTAAAACAGTTCTTCTGAATCCGAACATTTCATCTACATTATGAATGTTAGGTTCTTCTGATCCTCCTCCTTGCATTAAAAACAATCCAATTATTATTAATAAAACTCCTATTCCTAATAAAATATAGTTGTTTTTAGTAAATGCAAATTTTTTATTATCGTCCATTTTTTATTTTTTAGTTGTAAAGTTCGTTTTCTTTCATGTTTAAATATCTCCTTACTGCAAAGTAAGTAGAAACCCATGAAATAATTATTCCAAAGATAAGGATTATAGCAAAAATTTTCGCTAATTGTTCAATTTCATTTGTTTGTATTAAATCAGGAAGTTGTTTTTTAATAAATTCTAAACTAGCAATTAGCATAAAAATAGAAAGTACGGAACTTATAAATCCTTGATAAATTCCTGATATTAAATAAGGCTTCTGAATAAACATATTTGTTGCTCCAACTAACCTCATGGTTCTTATTAATAATCTTTTGGAATAAATAGATAATCTTATTGTGTTGTTAATTAATGCAAATGCAATCAGGAAGAATACCAAACAAAAACCTAATAAAAACAAACTTATTTTATTTACATTTTCATTTAGATTTTCAATTAAGTCTTTTTGGTAGAAAACATTCTGAACCATATCATTTCCGTTATATGAACTAATAAAATCATCAATCTCCCTTAACCCCTTTGAGTTAACAAATTCAGCATTTACATAAGCGTCATAAGAATTTAATAAAGGGTTGTTTTCTAAGATATCTGAAAAATCTTCTCCTAAATCCTCCTGCAAATTTGTGAATGCTGTTTCTTTATCAATAAATAGTACTTCTTTAAAGTATTCTGAACTTTTCAGAAAGCTTTCAAATTCAATTTTCTTATTCTGATATATTTCAGAAGATTCTCCATCTTCATTATGAATCATGATAGTAAAAACAATACTTTCCTTCATTTTATCTTCAACTTTATCAGTGTTTAATAGGATAAAAGACAGAAGTCCCACAACAAACAAAACAAGCGAAAGACTTATTATAGTAGTAATACCTGATGAAGAGTCATTTTTTAATAATTTTTTTCTCATAATTTTTTGCTAAATTATAAAATACAATTTAGTAATTGATGTTATTCCTTAACTTTGCGACTTTAAAAATATATTTTAATGGATTATAACTTTCAGCAGATTGAAAAAAAGTGGCAAGATTATTGGAGAAATAATGAGACATATAAAGTTTCAGAGGACGCTACTAAAGAAAAATTCTACGTGTTAGATATGTTTCCTTATCCTTCTGGAGCAGGATTACATGTTGGTCATCCACTTGGTTATATTGCTTCTGATGTTTTTGCTAGATATAAAAAATCAAAAGGTTTTAATGTTTTACATCCAATGGGATATGATTCTTTTGGATTACCAACAGAGCAGTACGCTATACAAACAGGAATTCATCCTGCAGTTGCAACTAAAGATAACACTGAAAGATACAGAAAACAATTAGATCAAATTGGATTTTCGTTTGATTGGAGTAGAGAAGTGCAAACTTCCGACCCAAATTATTACAAATGGACACAGTGGATTTTTAAACAATTATTTAATTCATGTTATTGTAATGAGGAAGATAAAGCAATGCCAATTTCATCTTTAATGTCAGATTTTGATAAGAACGGAAATTTTAATTCTCAGGCAGTTTGTGATGAAGACACACCTCAATTTTCTGCAGAGGAATGGAAGAATTTTTCAGAGGTAGAAAAAGAAAGAATTTTATTAAAGTACAGACTAGCATTTTTATCGGATACTTGGGTAAATTGGTGTGAAGGATTGGGGACGGTATTAGCAAATGATGAGGTAAAAGATGGACTTTCGGAAAGAGGAGGATTTCCAGTAGAACAGAAATTAATGAAGCAATGGTCTTTAAGGATAACTACTTATGCTGATAGATTAATTTCAGGATTAGACACTGTTGATTGGTCAGATTCTATAAAAGAAATACAGAAGAATTGGATAGGGAAATCAAAAGGCGCATCTGTTAGTTTTTTTGTAGAAAATTCAGAAGATAAAATTGAAGTTTTTACTACCAGGCCTGACACTATTTTTGGTGTAAATTTTATGGTTCTTTCTCCTGAACATGATTTAGTAGAAAAACTAACAACAACAGATCAAAAACAGGAAGTTGAAAATTATGTAAATAAAGCAAAACTAAAATCAGAACGGGACAGACAGACAGATAAAAGTGTGAGTGGTGTGTTTACAGGTTCTTATGCAGTTCATCCTTTTACAAATGAAAAAGTTGCTATTTGGATAGGGGAATATGTGCTTGCAACTTACGGAACTGGAGCGGTAATGGCTGTACCTTGTGGAGATCAAAGAGATTGGGATTTTGCAACTCATTTCGGAATTGAGATTATCAATATTTTTGAAGGAGTTGATGTAAGTGAAAAGGCAAATGAAGATAAAAACGTAACAATCGCAAATTCAGATTTTTTAAACAGACTAAGCGTTAAAAAAGCAATGAACTTAGCTATTAATAAAATTGAAGAAAACGGTTTTGGAAAAGGTAAGATAAACTACCGATTAAGAGATGCAATTTTCAGTAGACAAAGATATTGGGGAGAGCCATTTCCGGTTTATTATAAAGCTGAAACAGCTTATTTGTTAGATGAGAATGTTTCTGTTACACTTCCTCCGATAGATAAATATTTACCAACTGCAACAGGGGAACCACCACTTGCTAGGGCTAAAAAAGAGGATTGGAATGTATTTGAAGGAGATAGAATGGAAACAAATATTATGCCGGGTTGGGCAGGAAGTTCTTGGTATTTTTTAAGGTATATGGATCCGAATAATGACGGAGAGTTTTGTGCTAAAGAAAAATCAGATTATTGGGGGCAAGTAGATTTATATATTGGTGGAGCCGAGCATGCTGTTGGGCATTTATTGTATTCTCGTTTTTGGACTAAATTTTTGTACGATAGAGGGTTTATTGGATTTGATGAGCCGTTCAAAAAGATGATAAATCAAGGTATGATTTTGGGAAGATCTTCTTTTGTTTACAGAATAAAAGACACAAATACTTTTGTAAGTTTTGACAAGAGAAAAGAACATAAAACTTCACGCTTGCATGTGGATATTAGTTTTGTAGATAATGATGTTTTAGATGTAGAGAGATTTAAAAATTGGAGAGAAGAATATGCTGATGCAGAATTTATTTTAAATGATGATGGGATATATTTTTGTGGACATGAAGTAGAAAAAATGTCAAAATCCAAATATAATGTGCAAACTCCTGATGAATTAGTAGATAAATTTGGAGCAGATACTTTGCGTTTGTACGAAATGTTTTTGGGTCCGTTAGAGCAATTTAAACCTTGGGACACTAAAGGGATAAATGGAGTTCATAATTTCCTCCGTAAGTTTTGGAGATTAGTACATGATGACGAAAATAATTTCTCAATTTCTGATAAAAATCCATCAAAAGAGAATTTAAAAACTTTACACAAAACCATTAAAAAAGTAGAAGAAGAAATTGAAAGACATTCTTTTAATACGGTTGTAAGTACTTTTATGATCTGTGTAAACGAACTTACTGAGCAGAAATGTAATAACAGAGAAATTATTTCTTACTTTACAGTTTTAATTTCATCATATGCTCCACATATTTCTGAAGAAATATGGAGTAAATTAGGGAATAATTCTTCTGTAACAACTGCAGCTTTTCCAAAATTTCACGAAAGTTATTTGGTAGAAAATGAGGTGAATTATCCTGTTTCTTTTAATGGAAAAATGAGGTTTAAAATTTCATTACCTGCAGAAATGACAAAAGATCAGGTGGAAACTGAGGTTATGAAACATGAAAAAACCGCTCATTATTTGGAGGGGAAATCTCCAAAAAAAATTATAGTTGTACCAAAAAGAATAGTAAATATAGTAATGTAAAATGGCAAAAATTAGAATTACAAAAGAATTTAAATTTGAAATAGCTCATGCTTTGCATGGATATGATGGTCTTTGTGCTAATATTCACGGACATTCATACAGATTGTGGGTTACAGTTATTGGAGAAGTAAAAAACGAAAAAGGACATACAAAAGATGGAATGCTAATGGATTTTACGGATTTGAAAGCAATAGTAAAACCATCTATTGTAGATAAATACGATCATTCTTTGTTGTTGAATGCAAATTCACCTCATGCTGATATAGATTTTTCCGCTTTTAATAAGGTTTTTCATTTACCATATCAGCCAACTTCTGAAAATTTAGTGACTGATTTTGCTAAGGATATTAAAGAGAATCTTCCGGAAGACGTGGAGTTATTAAAGGTTATTCTATCTGAAACAGCTACTTCTTTTGCTGAATGGAATAAAGATGATAATCAATAAAGAAAGAAATTTTTTATTCCCATTGAATTTACAAGTCTAATATAGAATCGATATAAATTTACTTAGAAACATAAAAAGGTACAATAATCATAGTTTATATGTTTTATAACACTTATTTTTGCGACCGAAAAATTTTAAAAAATGATGAATATATTAATTATTTTAGTTGCATTTTTAGTTGTTGCAACCTTAGTTCAACTTTTAAGAGTTGGAGAGTTATTATCTGAAGTTAAAAACCAAGATGTAAATAAGGTTACTGAAAAAGATAATAAAAACCAATCCATGATTATGACAATTGTGGGGATCCTTTTTCTAGCTTCTTGTGTATGGCAGTATTTTTCTTGGGTACATTTAATGTTACCTGGAGCTACTTCCGAACATGGTGTTACTATTGATAATTTAATGGCCTTTACAATGATATTGATTATTGTTGTATTTATTCTTCTTCATATCGTCTTGTTTTATTTTATTTATAAATACAGAAAAGCAGCTGATAATGATGTAGCTTATTACTACCCTCATAACAATAAATTAGAGTTAATTTGGACTATTGCTCCTACTATTGTTCTTACTGTAGTTATTTTATATGGATTAAGTGTTTGGGATCAAATTACAAATGCAGATACAAGTAAATCTGAAGTTATAGAAGTTTATGGGCAACAATTTAAATGGGATGCTAGGTATTCTGGTAAAGATAATACATTTGGATCTCATGATTACAAGTTAGTTCAAAACTGTGGAATTTGTACATCTTGTCTTAAGGACAAGCCTTGTACTAATGCGTTAGGTATCGATCTAGAAGATGAGGCATCTTTGGATGATAAGGTTACTAGAGAATTACATTTAGTTGTAGATAAACCAGTTTTATTAAAATTCAGATCACAAGATATTATTCATTCCGCATTTTTACCACATTTTAGAGTGCAAATGAATTGCGTTCCAGGCATGAGTACTCAGTTTGCATTTACACCAACCAAAACAACTTCTGAAATGAAAGACCAAGAGGGAGAAGATTTCGAGTATGTTTTGTTATGTAATAAAATTTGTGGGGTAGCTCATTATAACATGCAAATGAAAGTTGTTGTAGAAACTCAAGAAAAATATGACGCTTGGTTAGCAGAACAAAACACATTATCAGAAAAATTATTAACTCAAAAATAATATAAGATGTCAGATCATCATAACGAAACATTTATTTCCAAATATATTTTTAGTATAGATCATAAAATGATTGCTAAACAATTCCTAATTACAGGGATGTTTATGGGTATTATAGGAATGCTTATGTCTATTTTATTTCGTCTTCAATTATCTAATCCAGGAGAATCGTTTGCAGTATTAGAATGGTTTTTGGGAGATAAGTGGGCACCAGGAGGGATCTTAGATCCAAATATGTATTTGTCGCTAGTTACAATGCACGGAACTATTTTGGTATTCTGGGTACTTACCGCAGGATTAACAGGGACATTTGCAAACTTCCTGATTCCTTTACAAATTGGGGCTAGAGATATGGCTTCTGGATTTATCAATATGTTGTCGTACTGGTTCTTTTTTGCAGCTACTGTTGTATTACTAATCTCACTATTTGTTGAAACAGGACCAGCTTCAGCAGGGTGGACTATTTATCCTCCTTTATCTGCCTTACCACAAGCCATACCAGGATCTGGTTTAGGACAGGACTTATGGTTAATTGCTATGACATTATTTGTGGTATCTTCATTATTAGGAGGATTAAATTATATTGTAACTATTCTTAATTTAAGAACTAAAGGAATGAGCATGAGCAGACTTCCTTTAACTATGTGGGCTTTATTAATTGTTGCTATTCTTGGTGTTTTATCTTTTCCTGTTTTATTATCGGCTGCTTTATTACTTATCTTTGACAGAAGTTTTGGGACATCTTTTTACTTGTCAGATATTGTAATTGGTGGAGAGGCTTTACACCATACAGGAGGTTCTCCAATTTTATTTGAACACCTTTTCTGGTTCTTAGGGCATCCAGAGGTTTATATTATTTTATTACCAGCACTTGGGATAGTTTCAGAAATTATTTCGGTAAATTCTAGAAAACCAATTTTTGGATATAAAGCAATGGTTGTTTCATTAATAGCTATTGCATTCCTATCATTTATTGTTTGGGGACACCATATGTTTATTACAGGAATGGATCCATTTTTAGGATCTGTATTTACATTTACTACATTGCTTATTGCAATTCCATCAGCAGTAAAAGTATTTAATTATTTAGCTACACTCTGGAAAGCAAGTATTAGGTTTACCCCCGCTATGTTATTTGCAATTGGATTTGTATCTACTTTTATTACAGGAGGATTAACAGGATTAATTCTTGGAGACTCTGCACTTGACATTAATGTACATGATACTTATTTTGTGGTGGGACACTTCCATATTGTAATGGGGCTTTCAGCAATTTATGGAATGTTTGCTGGGGTTTATCACTGGTTCCCTAAAATGTATGGTAGAATGATGAATAAGAAACTAGGATATATACATTTCTGGGTTACTTTTATTTCTGCTTATGGGGTGTTTTTCCCAATGCACTTTTTAGGGCTAGCAGGATTACCAAGAAGATATTATACTAATAGCGCATTCCCTATGTTTGATGGATTGTCAGATATTAACGAGATTATTACATTCTTTGCAATATTAGGAGGATTAGTGCAATTACTATTTGTATTTAATTTCTTCTATAGTATTTTTAAAGGGACTAAAGCAACAGAAAACCCATGGGGATCTAATACCTTGGAATGGACAACACCTATTGAAAGAATACATGGAAACTGGCCAGGAGAAATTCCTTCAGTTCATAGATGGGCTTATGATTATTCTAAGCCAGGGGCAGAGAAAGATTTTATTCCACAAACAGAACCGTTAAAAGAAGGAGAAACAGAACACTAATTAATGGATATTAATTTAAAAAATAATACATCAAAACAATTGCTTTGGATAGGAATGGCAGGAATATCCATGTTTTTTGCCGGACTTACTTCTGCAGTTATTGTTAGATCAGCCGAACATGGTTGGGATAAAATAGTTATGCCAGAATGGTTTTGGTACAGTACCGCTGCAATAATAATGAGTAGTATTTTTTTAATTATTGCAAAGATGCAAGTTAGTAAAGGGATTTCTCCG
>ENA-ORDR01000393-ORDR01000393.1-marine-metagenome-genome-assembly--contig:-NODE-393-length-22703-cov-3.625431_pt1 | contig 22703 bp, 18 predicted proteins | sample MGYA00240993_ERZ508538 | MGnify/ENA primary metagenome ERZ508538 (study PRJEB26207, sample SAMN05421999) | marine metagenome | isolation source: Monterey Bay, California, USA | place: USA:Monterey Bay... | reverse complement strand
ATTTCACCAAGACCATATTTTAAATAGCTTAATTTCCCAATTTTAGTATCTTTTAAATTTTTTAAACGCTGTAAACTCATACTAGATATTTATTTAAATAACAATAAAAAGATTAATGCAATTCCTTTATTAGAATTATATGTAATAAAAAAGGGAGTAAATAGTGATTATTTTTTGATGAACTCTTAACTTCTTAATAGATCAAAAATTATATTTAATTTACAACAAACTCTTCCTCTAGTTCTTCCAAAGATTTCCCTCTGGTTTCTGGTACAATTTTTATCATGATAAAAAATCCAATGAGGGCTATCATCCCAAAAATAAAAAAGGTAAGTGAATTGCCTAAAGTAGATAATTCCCATGGAAAAACTAATTGAACTAAAGAACTTATAAGTGAGTTTACAAAAGCGATAACACCAATAGCTAAACCTCTATACTTTAATGGATATAATTCTGATAATAACACCCACATTACTGGACCAAGTGAAAATGCAAAGCAGGCTATAAATCCTAAAATACCAATCAAAATTAATGTGGCATTAATTGAAGTTGCTACCTCTAAAATAGCTCCATCATTTTTACTATATACCTTATTCCCTAGCGCCTCTTTTAAATCGTTTTTAAAAGCTATATCACTTTCATATACTTTATCAATTAAAGGGAGTAACTGTTGAGATTCTTTAAATTCTAATTGATTTATTTTTTCTGATGTTAGCTGATAGGTAGCTTTATTAAAACCGTAAGCACATACTAATAAACTTATTGCTATACCTGCTGTACCAAATAATAACAGTGGTCTTCTTCCCATTTTATCTATAAGGTAAATGGCTAGAAAAGTAAAAATTACGGAAATAGAACTTAGTAAAACCCCAGATGAAAAAGCTGCATCTGTTCCTATACCTGTTTGCTCAAAAATAGAGGTCGCATAAAAATAGACAGCATTTATTCCAGTAATTTGCTGAAGCACACCAACTACTAGACCAACTACTAAAATAAAACGAAGAGAAGGTTTTAGTAAATCTAATAGCTTTAATGATTCTTTATTTTTTTCAGCTTGTATATTTTTTTCAATCGCAGTATTCTCTGATTCACCTCTTTCATTCCCATGAATTTTAATCAACACTTTTTTTGCATCATCATAATTATTATTTAGATACAACCATCTTGGGCTTTTAGGCACAAAAAATAGTAACATAAAATAAATTACAGCAGGTATAAATTCTACTCCCAACATCCATCTCCAAACATTCTCATCTGTAAGAAAAGTACTTTCGGTTGTATTGTATTTGTTAAAAAAGTAATTACTTAAAAAGGCAGCAAAAAAACCAAAAACAATATTTAATTGCTGAAGAGATACTAACTTACCTCTATTTTCTGCAGTTGAAATTTCTGCTATATACATAGGAGCTAATACTAATGCTGCACCAAAAGCAATACCACCAATAATTCTTGCTATGTACAACATTTCATAAGATACTGCTATGGCAGATAAAACAGCAGAAATGGCATATAAAAAAGCAACAAAAATCAACATTTTTTTTCTTCCAAAAAGATCACTTAATCTTCCTGAAAACAACATAGCAAACATGGCTGCAAAAGAAGGAGCACTAACAACCCAACCAGACTCTATTTCATTTAAATTAAATTCTGGACCTGCATAAGACATAACACCAGAAATAATTCCTGCATCAAAACCAAATAGAAACCCACCCAGTGCAACTATAAAACTTATAAAAATTGTGTATGTTTTATTACTCATAATTGATTGTTGATTTAAAAAAAGTAAATGTAACAAATTAAAGTTTGCATGGCATAAACTTGCGTTTTTTAGAAGCTAAATAATTGGATGAGTAAACGTGTATACCTCCCCTACTTTATTCTTAATTTAATTTACCAAAAACGAATTCGAAGATACTTTTTCTGACTAATTTTAATATCTAGATATAGGCCATAAATAGATAATGAATTGCATTTGTAAAGAATTTTATTCCACATTAAATTTATTCTGTAGTTTCTGATTCTAGATTAGTAGTGTTGGTTTTTATGGCTTCTGAAAAATAAAATTTAAACTTCAGTTTGTTATCGATCTTAACCGCATAAGTACTTTCTAACCATTCAAACTCAAGCTTAGTTTTTCCGGTTGGAGTATTTACTATAAACTCTCCAAAATGTTTTAATGAAATATGAGCAGAATTAATATCAGTATCTATAACAACATCTTCAAATGTTCGCTTACTACTTACAATATCGAAAGTTTTTACAAATTCAATAAATTCATCTTTAGAATAGCGCCTGCTATTTTCAAAGATGAAAAAATCTTCAGTTACCATAGACTCAAAGTTATCTAAATCATTATCTAGCACCTCAAAAAAAGAATTAAATGAGACCATGACTTCTTTTTCAGAAATTTTTGTTGGGCTTTGACATGCAAAGATTATAAGAGATAAGAGTAAGAGTAGTTTTTTCATTTTTACAAAATTAAATTTTTCTTCTTTCAAATATAATGAATATTAAAATTTAAGCGAGATCGTAAAAAGATTACTTTGGCATCTCAAATCGTTCAAAAACTGTAGCTGAAATTGTTGAAGCTGCATCACGAATTTTTGCAGCTTCTATATAATCACTCTGTGAGAAGAAGTGCTTAAAATGGGAGTGGTCTCTAAATTCTAGAAGCACTACCTTATCAGCTTGCATATCAGAAGACAAAGCCTGAGGATTTTCATCAGATGCATGAATGATCACTTTTTCTCGCATAAATATAGGTGTAGCAAGCTCAACATAACGCGAATACCCAGCGTGGTCATTAATAGCAAATTTAGCGAATACGAGTGTAGGCATAATCTAATTATTTTAAAGTAAATATAGATGGAATTAATACATAGAACAAATTCCAATAAAATAAAAATTATAACCTAATCAATAGGTTTAGAAATAGCTAACTTAAAAAGAAGTAGAGTGGTCTATTGTTTAGTTAATGTAGGTTGCGAAACATTGTTTTTAACCTTCCAAGCAATAAATATGAGTAAAAATTGGACTGGTAGTCTTATGAGAGCGGCGTTATGACTTCCTATAGCGGGTGTATCAGAAAACACATCCCAAATATGAATTGGTAAAAACAAAAGCATTAAAATTAAAATACCCCAAGCACCTATAGTTTCATGTTTTTTAAAAAACAATGCAAGACCAAATAAAATTTCAAACAAACCGGATATGTATATAATAGCCATAGTAAATGGCAAAAAAGAAGGCACAAAAGGAATATAATTAGTAGGGCTTATAAAATGCTGTACACCACCTAAAATTAAAAATATTGCTAAAACCACTTTTAATACTAACCAGATTTTTCTCATAAGCTAAATATAAGAATTACTGAATTAAAAGAAGAGGAGTTGCCTGAGGTTTCATTTAATTACCATACTACTTAAATACTTTTATAAAAAAATTAGGTTATTCTAAACCCCTACGCCTATTAAGTTTTAACCAACAAAAAAGCCTCACATTTATGTGAAGCTTTAAATCTACAAACGTGCCGAAAGAAGAAGAGTTGACTATGGTTTAGGTATTACTTTTTTAAAGTAAAGCAGGAAAAGGACCAAGTATTATACGTAAAGAAAGTATAATCCCAACGGAGATATATCCGTGTTTATTAAGTCCTGTTCTCATATGAAAAGGCTTATAGTGTTTCTTGTTGGTTATGATTTTACCGTAATTATCGAAGACAACAGTTCTGTTACTCTTAAATTTACTACTATAGTTATATGTCCATTTTTCCTTTCCTAATTGATTTTCAACCTTTGAAGGTTTACCATACTTTGACAGGATTAATTCCTTTGCATTATCGCTTTTAACAAACAAAGGCCTATTAATAGTTGTCGAGCAGCTGTATGCAGAAAAAAGAATAATGAACGAAAGTAGAATTAGTTTTTTCATAATTAACTTGTTTGTAATCTAAATATAAACTTAATCTGTCTTGTGATGAAGAAATAGCTGAATTGAAGGAAGAAGATATGCCTATGGTTTAATTAACTTAAATTCTAACAACAACCGCAGCTTTTTTGTGAGATATGGGTTTTTGATTTTTTAATTTTACAAGAATAAACAGGATATTTAGCAAGAAATATTTCTGCTATCATAACGTTGGATATATAATTATCTCCGCCAAATTTATTTCTCAATTCAGCACCAAATTCTTCAATGGTATATAATTTGTCTTTAAGACCTAAAGGGTTGTTATCATTTTCTTTCATAATACAAATATAACTAACATCTGTTTATTTAAATAGCTGAACTAAAGGAGGAAGATATACTTGTGGTTTAGTTAACTTAAATTTACAAAACGTTAAGTGTTTTAAAGAAAAGAAATTAGTTTGTTACCCCCCCTTCACCTACTAAGTTTTAACCAACAAAAAAGCCTCACATTTCTGTGAAGCTTTAAGTGAGCCCGATAGGATTCGAACCTATGACCGCCTCCTTAGAAGGGAGGTGCTCTATCCAGCTGAGCTACGAGCCCGTAGTTTTTATGTTTCTACGAAAACAGTGTCGGGGTGGCAGGATTCGAACCTGCGACCTCCTCGTCCCAAACGAGGCGCGATGACCGGGCTACGCTACACCCCGAGTAGCAATTGTTGCGGAGAGTGTGGGATTCGAACCCACGCGACAGTTACCCGTCGACAGTTTAGCAAACTGCTCCATTAACCACTCTGGCAACTCTCCGTAAAACTAACAATGTTAGTAAAAAATTGCGAGTGCAAATGTAACATACCAAAAACAATATTGCAAGGTTTTTTATACTTTTTGCAATAAAATTAATCGGGGTATTCTACACGAACATGATAGATATTCATTAATTTTCTTTTGATTACTTTTTTTATCTTTTCAATCTCGCTAAAAGTAATATCAGAATTAATAAATTGGTTGTCTAGCTTTTGTTTTTCTACAATCTTATCTATTAAATTGTCTATAGACTGGGCTGTAGGTTGTTGTAAACTTTTTGAAGCTGCTTCAGCTGCATCACATATCATTAATATGGCTGTTTCTCTAGAAAATGGAATAGGTCCTCTGTATTGAAATTTTTCAATAGCCACCTCCTCTTCCGGACTTTTTTCTTTTTCTTTAACATAAAAATAATAAACCAAACTAGTACCGTGATGTGTTCTAATAAAATCTATAATCCTATCTGGTAATCTATTTTGTTTTGCTAATTCTATACCTTTAATAACATGATCAATAATTATTTTTGCGCTATCTGTTGGAGATAAATCATTGTGTGGATTTACACCTGTAGACTGGTTCTCTATAAAATACATTGGATTTAATATTTTTCCAATGTCATGGTATAAAGCTCCTGTTCTAACCAACATAGAATTTGCGCCAATTTCATTAGCAGCAGCTTCAGCTAAATTTGCAACCTGCATAGAATGCTGAAAGGTTCCAGGTGCTTTTTCATTAAGTTCTTTAAGAAGTTTCGTGTTTGTGCTAGACAGTTCTAGCAAGGTAACATCTGACACCAATCCAAATATTTTTTCATAAGCATAAATAAAGAATACTGAAAGAAAAGACAACAAACCATTGGCTCCAAACATCATTAAATATTCCCAATTAATTTGAGACGCATTTCCTTCTTTAATAATTGAAAAAGAGAGGTAGGTAATCATATAGATGAGGGTTATTTGACCTATGGAAATAAATAGATTAGCTCTTTTATGTAATTCTGAAACAGTTAAAATTGTAACGATACCAGCTATAATGTGTAAATAAATAAATTCAAAACTATCTGGCACTATAAAGCCAAGAAGTAATACTGTTAAAACATGAGTAAACAACCCTAGCCTAGCGTCAAAAAAAGCTTTTAAAATAATGGGTAAAATACTTAATGGTACTACATATAAATAGTCAGAATTAAACTTTATGACAATAGTTTGAATTAGAATCATAAAAGAGACATTAAAAAATATGAATGTCACTTTGGTATTATTCTCAAAAATTTCTTTTCGATATTTATGTAGAAATAACAATAACATTAATAGTGCAAGAGATACTAATATGGTATATCCTAACACAATCCAGTAATAATTAGCACTAGTCCAAAGTATTGATTCTGACTGACCTTTTAATGAATATAGAATAGCTAGTTTTTTACCCTCTACAATATCGCCTTTCAAAATAATAAGTTCTCCGAATGAGACTTTTCCCCTAGTTAAAGAAATTTCATTTACATATTCATCAATAACTTTTTGCGTAAACTTATTATCATAAGATACGTTTGGTTTGATAACCTCTGAAAGGATTGTTAAATTTTTATTTTGAGAATACGTGTAAGGTTGGTCACCTAAACTATTTTTAATTAGCTCAAAAACACCATTAGAGTCTAGTAAGTTGTTATAAATAACATCTTGAACAGAATTATCTACCTTTAGAGCTATTAGAGTATTTTTGTCAGAAACAATTCCTAGACTAGTGGCTTCTATAAAACCTCTGGTGTAGATAGAATCTATAATGGAGCTTCCTTGAACTGAGATAGTCTCTAAATCATACCCATTTAATGAATCATTTACCTGTAGTAATGAAGTTCTTAATAAATAAGCCTCTTTTACTTCTTTAACAACATCCTTATTGTATTGAAAATAAAGCTTAGAGGTTACCTCAATTAATTTTATTTCTTCATTAATCTCATCTTCAGTCTTATCTATTGCAAAATCAAAAGGAGCATATAAATTATCATATTGCCAAGGTTTACCCTTCGTAAACTCATATTTAAATTGCCCTCCTTTAGGAAATAGGTATACAATGGCAAATGCTGTAATTAAAAAAAGAATAACTTTATAAATAGCAGCGTTATGCTTGTATAATTTGTTTACAGTTTTACTCATAGGTATTTCATATATACACAAACTTAACTTAAAAAAATGGACGTCAAAAATTCAAACGATAGTTTCCTAATAAATTTGATTTAAAATAGTTAGTTTTGTTAGATAAACCATGTACAAAATTATTGAAAATGAAAACCAAAGAAGTTGTAATTGTTTCTGTTGCTAGAACTCCCATTGGTAGTTTTATGGGTAGTCTTTCCAAGATTTCAGCCCCAAAATTGGGAGCAATCGCCATTAAAGGAGCTCTAGATAAAATTAATTTAAATCCAGAACTTATCGATGAAGTTTTCATGGGAAATGTTGTTTCTGCCGGAGTTGGTCAGGCTCCTGCTAGACAAGCAGCAATTTTTGCTGGTATTCCAGATACTGTTCCATGTACAACAATCAATAAGGTTTGTTCATCCGGTATGAAATCAGTGATGTTAGCTGCTCAAAGTATTTCTCTTGGTGATACAGAAATTGTGGTTGCTGGCGGAATGGAAAACATGAGTTTAATTCCTCATTACCTGCATGGAAGACAGGGAACTAAATTTGGACCAACTACTTTAGAAGATGGTATGCAAAAAGATGGTTTAGTAGATGTTTATGAAAAGGTAGCTATGGGAGTCTGTGCAGATGCATGTGCAACTAAATATGGTTTTTCTAGAGAAGATCAAGATGCGTATGCAATCCAATCATACCAGCGCTCTTCTGAGGCCTGGAAATTAGGAAAATTCTCTGATGAAATTATTCCTGTAGAAATACCTCAACGAAGAGGTGCTCCAGTTCTTATGACTGAAGATGAGGAATATAAAAATGTTAAGATGGAGAAAATCCCATCTTTACGAGCTGCTTTTTCAAAAGAGGGAACGGTAACTGCAGCTAATGCCTCTACAATTAATGATGGTGGTGCAGCTCTAATTCTAATGTCTGCTGAAAAAGCATTGGAATTAAAACTTACTCCTATTGCTAAGATCAAAAGTTTTGCAGATGCAGCTCATGAACCTGAGTGGTTTACAACAGCACCCTCTAAGGCTATTCCTAAAGCGCTAAGTAAAGCTAATATTACCATTGACGATGTGGACTATTTTGAATTAAATGAAGCATTTTCTGTAGTTGGATTGGCAAATATGAAAATATTAAATCTTAAAAATGAGCGCGTTAACGTAAATGGTGGAGCTGTTTCACTAGGACATCCCTTAGGAGTATCTGGGGCTAGAATTATCATAGCACTTACCTCTATTTTAAAGCAAAATAATGCTAAAATTGGTGCTGCAGGTATTTGCAATGGAGGCGGTGGTGCTAGCGCCATGATCCTAGAATCAATTTAAACAAAAAAAATATGCTCTACGGCATTTGTAATTTAAGTATTGTTCCTCTTCGAATAGAAGCTAGTGATGCATCAGAAATGGTTTCACAAGTTCTTTTTGGAGAAGACTTTCTTATACTTGAAAAGGAAAAGAAGTGGAGTAAGATTCGTCTCAGTTTTGATGGGTATGAGGGATATATAGACAATAAACAATATTTACAAATAGATGAGGAAACCTTTGATAAATTAGCAGATTCTGCAAATTATTATTCTTCAGAAATAATTGATTTTGTAACCAATAAAAAAAATCACCTAAGTACAATTGCTATTGGATCTAGACTTCCTTTTTATAAAAACCAACACCTAATAGTGGGCTCTGAAGACTATTATTATGATGGAAATGTTTATTCTGAGAAATTAGATAAATATGAAATAATTCAGAAAGCATACCAATTTTTAAACACTCCATATCTGTGGGGAGGAAAAACCCCTTTTGGTATAGATTGTTCTGGGTTTACTCAACTTGTTTATAAAATTTGTGGCTATTCTCTTCTTAGAGATGCTAAAGATCAGGCTACACAAGGTGAAGTTTTAAGTTTTATTGAAGAGTCAGAGCCTGGTGATTTGGCTTTTTTTGATAATGAGGAGGGAAATATTATTCATGTTGGAATTATTATGAATGATTACAATATTATTCATGCACATGGAAAAGTTAGAATTGACACTCTAGATCATAGTGGAATTTATAACGTAGATACAAAAATGCACACTCACAAGTTAAGAATTATAAAAAGATTAATTCAGTGATGATTAAAATAAAAAATCCGAAACAAATATTGTTTCGGATTTTTTATTTAATTGAAGATAAAGTTATTGATCCCTCATCTTTTTATAAATTGGTCTTAATTCATCTGCTTCGACCTCTTTACCAAGGGTGTCATAAATATTTAAAAGCATTCTTACCGTATCAAGTGATCTCTCAATACTATCCGCTTTAATTAGATATGGCAATGCTTTTTCATATAGTTTTTTTTGTTTTTCTTGCAACTCGTCATATTTATCAAAATCAGATAAGTTATTATTCATTTCATCTACAATTGCTTTTTCTTCGGCTAGCATAGAAATTCCTAAATTTAAATATGCATCTCCATAAGCTGGATCTAATTCGATTGCTTTCTTATAAAATTTAATAGCAGCTTCAATTTTATCTTCATTTGCATTAACAACACCTAAATTAAAAAACAAAACTGGGTTCGTTGGGTCTAATTCAACAGCCTCAATCATTAACTCTCCAAATTTATCCATTCTTTCAAGCTTGATATACATTTGAGCTTGATTTAATAATAGGTTAACATCTTTGGGATTTAGCTTTCTAGCTTCTTCCAAAGCAGCAATTGCTAATTCTGGTTTTCCTTGATTTACATATATGTAACCAATATTTTTGATAATTTCTGCGTGTTTAGATTCTGTTACCTCATCCACTGGGTCTTTGTAAAGTCCAATTTTTACCTTCAAATCTCTATTAGACTTACTTTGTAGGTTTTCTTTAGAATCATTAGCAATATTTGTTGCAAAATACAAAGTTGTGATACCGGTGTAGCCAAGATCTTTCAACTCCTTATAATAATCTAAAGATAGATCATAGTTTTTTGCTAAAGTGGAACTCACAGCTGCATTATAAATAAATGAGGTATCAATTGGGTTCAATTTATAAGTTAAATAAAAATTATCAGATGCTTTTTGATATTCTTTAGCAGAATATTGATCACTGGCTAACTTATATACTTCTTGAAGCATTTGATTTTTAATTAGTGTAGCCTCAGATGAATATCTCTTCTTACCAGTTTTATTTTCAAGATCAAATAACTCTTTGAAAGTAACTGCCGCTGATTTAAATTCTTTTTTTCCGCTTAGAGCCTTACCTTTTAAGAAATAAAACTTTGCTTTTGTTTTATTATCCATACTAGAAATTAGAGATTCAGCCGATGTAATGGCAGAAATCGCTGTTGTAAAATCCTGACTCTTAAGGGCTTTTTCTGCAGCTTTTAATTCGTTTTTTTGGGCAAATGTTGACATTGTTATCAATCCCAATACAATTGCTAATAAATTAATTTTCATCTTCATTTAGTTTAATTCTAAAATTGTTATTCTTGATTTTCGTTATTATTTTCTTGGTTTTCTTCAATAGTTCCTTCCTCTGATGCTAGTATCTCTTCATCATCTTCTTCATGCATAACTTTAGCTACTGCAGCAATACTGTCTGAATCTTTAATATTAATTAATTTTACACCTTGGGTAGCTCTACCCATTACGCGTAAATCTTCAACTGACATTCTAATGGTAATTCCTGATTTATTAATAATCATTAAATCATTTGAATCATCAACATTTTTAATAGCCACAAGATCTCCTGTCTTTTCAGATATATTTAGGGTTTTTACACCTTTACCACCTCTATTAGTGATCCTATAATCTTCAAGTTTTGATCGCTTTCCATATCCTTTTGCAGATACTACTAAAATATTACTGTCCATATCATTTACAGCTACCATTCCAATTACTTCGTCATTTTCATGTCCTAAAGTAATACCTCTTACACCTGATGCTGTTCTACCCATTGGTCTTGTTTTAGCTTCTTCAAAACGGATTGACTTTCCAGATTTTAAAGCCAGCATTACTTGGCTATCTCCTGATGTTAATTTAGCCTCAAGTAACTCATCACCTTCTCTAATAGTAATAGCATTAATTCCATTAGTTCTAGGTCTAGAATATTGCTCTAGCGATGTTTTCTTTACCTGCCCTTTTTTGGTAGCCATTATTACATAATGGTTATTAATATACTCTTCATCTTTAAGGTCTTGCGTCACTAAAAATGCTTTAACCTTATCATCTTGCTCTATGTTTATCAAGTTTTGCATTGCTCTACCTTTGGAATTTTTACCTCCTTCTGGAATCTCATAAACTCGCATCCAAAATACTTTACCTTTTTGGGTAAAAAACAACATATATTGATGATTAGTTCCAACAAACAAATGTTCTAAGAAATCTTCATTCCTAGTAGCAACTCCTTTTTGACCTCGTCCTCCCCTATTCTGAACTTTATATTCATCAAGGTTTGTTCTTTTTAAATATCCAGCATTTGAGATAGTTACCACTACTTTTGTGTTGGGAATCATATCTTCTATACTCATATCTCCACCAGCATATTCAATCTCTGATCTTCGCTCATCTCCATATTTATCTCTGACAGCTATTAATTCGTCAGTGATAATTTGGTATCGTCTAGGCTCATTACTTAAAATATCTTTCAAGTCTATGATCGTTTTAGTAATTTCCTCAAACTCAGCTCTTAACTTATCTTGCTCTAAACCAGTTAATTGACGCAAACGCATTTCTACGATTGCTTTAGCTTGAATCTCTGATAATTCAAATCTTTTTATTAAACTTTCTCTTGCCAAATCAGCATTACTAGATCCTCTAATAATTTTTATAACCTCATCTATGTTGTCTGAAGCAATAATTAATCCTTCTAAGATATGAGCTCTTGCTTCGGCTTTTTTAAGTTCGTATTTTGTTCTTCTTACAACTACATCGTGTCTATGCTCAACAAAATAATGAATTAACTGTTTAAGATTTAATTGTTCTGGCCTTCCATTTACCAGAGCAATATTATTTACACTAAATGAAGTCTGAAGGCTTGTGTATTTAAAAAGTTTATTTAAAACTATGTTAGGAATTGCATCTCTTTTTAAGACATAAACAATACGCATCCCATTTCTATCAGATTCATCTCTAATATTTGAAATTCCCTCTAATTTTTTGTCATTAACCAACTCTGCAGTTTTTTTAATCATATCTGCTTTGTTGACTTGAAAAGGTATTTCAGTAACGATGATGCACTCTCTTCCTTTTACTTCTTCAATAATAGCTTTAGCACGCATCACTATTCGACCACGCCCAGTATGAAAAGCATCTTTAACTCCATCATATCCATAAATGATTCCGCCAGTTGGGAAGTCTGGAGCTTTTACATGCTGCATTAATTCATCTATCTCAATATCTCTATTCTGGATGTAAGCTAAAGTACCGTTTACTACCTCCGTTAAATTGTGAGGAGCCATATTAGTAGCCATTCCCACAGCAATACCAGAGGCACCATTTACTAAAAGATTTGGAATTCTAGTTGGCAAGACCGTTGGCTCTTGTAAAGTATCATCAAAATTTAATCTGTGATCTACTGTATCTTTCTCTATATCTGAAAGCATTTCCTCAGAAATCTTTTGCATTCTAACTTCAGTATAACGCATAGCTGCTGGACTATCTCCATCAACGGAACCAAAATTACCTTGACCATCTACCATCATGTAACGAACACTCCAATTTTGAGCCATTCTAACCATAGAATCATAAACAGATGTGTCACCATGTGGGTGATATTTCCCTAATACTTCTCCAACAATTCTTGCAGACTTTTTGAAGGAACCAGTGGCTTTAATTCCTAATTCATGCATTCCATACAAAACTCTCCTATGAACAGGCTTTAAACCATCCCTCACATCGGGCAATGCTCTGGAAACTATCACGGACATTGAATAATCAATATATGCAGATTTCATCTGCTCTTCTATGTTAATAGGAATCAACTTTTCTCCCTCTGCCATACCTTATGTTTATTGTTAATTTTTTACTAATTTTTTTATAATTAGCAAGATACTATAATTCCTATTTTTGACAAAGATATTAGTGCCTGAAAAGCCCATAGTTATTAACATTTTTTGATAAAATTTCAATATGATTTACACCCCTGATTTACAAGCCTTTCTGAAGGTATTTTAAGGGTCAAATTGTCAGTTTTTGATTGATGGCATTCTTTTTGTAATTTATAAAGTAAAAAAGGTTAAATTTACAATAAAGATAAGGCGATATATGGACGATAATTTTTCACCAAAAGTAAGAGATGTGATCACTTTCAGTAAAGAGGAAGCATTAAGATTAGGTCATGATTTCATTGGCACTGAACACTTACTGCTTGGATTAATTAGAAAGGGAGATGGAAAAGCAATAGAAATATTACTAACATTAGAAATTGATTTAAATTTAATTAGAAAAAAACTTGAAATATTAAATCCAGCGGCTTCAAGTATACTTGAGGGAAATAAGAAAAAAAGCCTCCATTTAACTAGACAAGCTGAAAAAGCGCTAAAGACTACCTTTTTAGAGGCAAAATTATATCAAAGTGAAGCCATAGACACTGCTCATTTATTACTGTGTATTTTAAGAAACGAAAATGATCCCTCTACAAAACTCTTAAACAAATATGATGTTGATTACGATCAAGCAAAAGCTCTTTATAAAGAACTTCACACTGATACTAATCATGAGATTTTACCATCTAATCCAATAGCTGAAACACCTTCCTCAGATGAGGGTGAGTTTGCTTCAGAAAAATCGAATCCATATGATCAATCTCAAAAAGGGAAAGCAAACAAAAAAACCAAAACTCCTGTACTCGATAATTTTGGAAGAGATCTAACTTTTTTAGCTGAAACTGGAAAATTAGATCCTGTAGTTGGGCGACACAAAGAAATTGAACGTGTTTCTCAAATTTTAAGTAGAAGAAAGAAAAATAATCCCATGCTAATTGGAGAACCAGGTGTTGGTAAATCAGCTATAGCTGAAGGATTAGCTATCAGAGTTGTTAATCGAAAAGTATCCCGAATCCTTTTTGATAAAAGAATTGTATCTCTAGACCTAGCCAGTTTAGTGGCCGGAACAAAATACAGAGGACAGTTCGAAGAACGAATGAAAGCTTTGATGAATGAGTTGGAGAAAAATGATGATATCATTTTGTTTATTGATGAAATCCACACTATTGTTGGAGCTGGAGGAGCCACAGGATCTTTAGATGCCTCAAACATGTTAAAACCAGCACTAGCAAGAGGTGAAATACAATGTATTGGTGCCACTACTCTAGATGAATACCGAACCAATATTGAGAAAGATGGTGCTCTAGAAAGACGATTTCAAAAAATAATAGTGAATCCAACTAGTGTTGAGGAAACTGTTCAAATACTATACAATATCAAAGAAAAGTATGAGTCTCATCACAATGTAAATTACACAGATGAAGCTATTGAGGCTTGTGTTAAATTAACAAATAGATATATGACTGATAGATATTTGCCTGACAAAGCCATTGATGCTTTAGATGAGGCAGGTTCTAGAATTCATATTACAAGTATCGTAGTTCCAGAACAAGTTCTTGAATTAGAAAAGCAACTAGAAAATATTAGGAGTAGTAAAACAAAAGCAGTCAATGGTCAAAAATATGAAGAGGCTGCGAAACTACGTGATGATGAAAAAAACATTGAGGCTGCATTACATTCTGCTCAACAACAATGGGAAGATGATTCTAAATTAAACAGAGAAGTTGTAACTGAAGACAATGTTGCAGAGGTAGTTTCGATGATGACGGGAATTCCAGTGAATAGAGTAGCTGAGGCAGAAAGTCACAAACTTGGAGAACTTCCTCAAATGATAAAAGGAAAAGTAGTTGGTCAAGACCAAGCTGTTGCCAAGGTTGTAAAGGCCATTCAAAGAAACAGAGTTGGGTTAAAAGACCCCAATAAACCAATAGGCTCTTTTATTTTTCTTGGACAGACTGGTGTCGGTAAAACCCAATTAGCTAAAGTATTAGCTAGAGAATTATTTGATTCGGATGATTCTTTAATTAGAATTGACATGAGTGAATACATGGAAAAATTTGCAATGTCAAGATTAATTGGAGCACCTCCTGGTTATGTTGGGTATGAAGAAGGTGGTCAATTAACTGAAAAAGTTCGAAGAAAACCATATGCTGTAGTATTATTAGACGAAATTGAAAAAGCACATCCAGATGTTTTTAATATGTTATTACAAATTTTAGATGATGGTTATATTACAGACAGCTTAGGTAGAAAAATTGATTTTAGAAATACCATCATTATCATGACGTCTAATATTGGTGCTAGACAGCTTAAAGATTTTGGTTCTGGTGTTGGATTTGGAACTGCTGCCAGAAAAAATCAGTCCGATGAACATGCAAAAGGTATTATAGAAGGTGCCTTAAAAAAATCATTCGCTCCAGAATTTTTGAACAGAATTGATGATATTATTGTTTTTAATACATTAGAAAGAAACGACATTCATTCTATCATAGATATTGAACTAGATAAATTACTCAACAGAATACTTGATTTAGGCTATACATTAAAGCTAAGCAACAAAGCAAAAGATTACATAGCTGACAAAGGGTTTGATAAAAAGTATGGAGCTAGGCCTTTAAAAAGAGCTATTCAAAAATATATTGAAGATGCTCTAGCTGAAGAAATTGTTAATTCTAAATTAACAGAAGGCGATACGATTTTTATGGATTTAGACGACAAAAAAACCGAGCTAACCATAAAAATTAAAAAAGGCGAAAAAGTAAAAGAAAAAAAGACTGAAGCAGAAGAGTAACTAAAAACCCAAACATATTGTTTGGGTTTTTAGGTTTTACAAACTATTAGCTCTTTATTTTTTTTGATTAGAATAAATAAAATAATGCCTAGAACAATTCACTAGCATCTATTTCTAGTGAATTAATAAATAAAGATGATTTCATAATATCTTCATGCATTACCCTGTCTTCACTAACTAAAGTAACTTCCTTTCTGAACGCAGCAATAAAAGATTCTAAAAATGGAGAACTTTTTAAGTTACTAAATGATAAGCCTTGTGATGCTGTAAACAGCTCTATGGCTAAAATAGTTTCAATATTATCAACCACTTTTTTACATTTGGTGGCTCCATTTGCTCCCATGCTTACGTGGTCTTCTTGACCATTACTTGATTCTATAGAATCTACACTTGATGGGGTTGCATATTGTTTGTTTTGACTTACAATGCTTGCTGCAGTATATTGAGGTATCATAAAGCCACTATTTAATCCTGGTTTAGAAACTAAAAAAGGCGGTAAATGTCTATGTCCTGAAACTAATTGATATGTTCTACGTTCTGAAATATTTCCTAATTCTGCCATAGCTATGGCTAAAAAATCCAGTGTTAATGCTAATGGTTGACCATGAAAGTTACCACCAGAAATAATTTGATCTTTTTCAACAAAAATATTAGGATTGTCGGTCACTGAGTTAATTTCAGTTAAAAACGTATTTGTAACAAATTTAATAGTGTCTTTTGTTGCTCCGTGAACTTGTGGGACACAACGAAATGAATATGGATCTTGAACGTGCTGCTTGTCTTGATTAATTAATTGACTATCCTGTAAAAATTCCTCAACTCTTTTAGCTGTTTTTAATTGACCGTTGTGTGGTCGAACCAAATGCACCAATTCATTAAACGGATCTATTCTACCATCAAAAGCTTCTAAAGAAATAGTTGCTATTAAATCTGATAAATATGAAAGTTTATGAGATTTTATAAGGTTATAAATTCCATAAGCTGTCATAAACTGAGTACCATTTAATAAGGCTAAGCCCTCTTTAGATTGTAAATTAATTTTTCTCCAATTAAGCTTATGTAAAATCTCATTACCAGAGATTCGATCGCCATTATAAGTAACTTCTCCTAAACCAATTAAAGGAAGTGTTAAATGAGCTAATGGAGACAAATCACCTGAGGCACCCAGAGAACCTTGTTCATATACTACTGGAATAACATCATGATTATAAAAATCTATCAACCGATTTACAGTGGCTAATTGAACCCCGGAATGTCCGTAACTTAGGGATTGAATTTTTAATAACAACATCAGTTTTACAATTTCATCAGGAACCTCATCTCCTGTTCCACATGCATGGCTCATGACTAAATTTTCCTGGAGCTTTTGTAAATTCTCACCCTTAATTTTTACATTATACAAAGCACCAAATCCAGTATTTATACCATAAATTGGTTTGGATGCAGTTGTGATTTTAGTATCTAAATAAGTTCTGCATTTTTTAATACGTGACTCGGCATCCAGAGAAAGTACTAACTTTTTATCTTGTCTTAAAATGTCTTGTATAATACTAAGATCTAGCGGATTAGAGCCTATTTCATGTGTTAAATCCATACGGTGTGCTTCTAAATGTAAAAGTCTACAATCGATGTTGATTATGCAACAAAATTTAACAATTTTTCTAATTGAATAGTTGTTATCTTTGACAACTAATTTTAATTGAAATTAATGAAAAAATATTGGTTTTTCATCCTGTGCACTACCTTTTTAATCTCATGTAAATCTGAACATCCTTCCGATTTTATTACTTTTAGTGGCAACATAGAAAACACAAAAGATTCTACCCTAACAATCGTAGGGAAAGGATTCAATAAAATTATTAAAATTTCTGAAGACGGTAGTTTTAAAGACACCTTGAAAATTTCTGAAGCGAATTTATTTAATCTATACTCTCCAAACAGTGGAAGAGGAATTGTTTTTTTAAAAAATGGATACGATTTAAAATTAACTGGTAATGCTTCAAATTTTTTTAAAAGTTTTAACTATCTAGGAGAAGATGAAGGTGCAGACAGTAATAATCTTTTTATTGACAGGTACAATTTTGGTTTAACTGCAGGGAGTGTTGAAGGATTTATAGTATTAGAAAAAGAAGCTTTTAAAAACAAAATAAATTTCTTCAAAAATGGAATGGATAGTATTGCTGCTTTATATCCTAATGCAAATGAAAGTATGCTAAAACAATCTAATACTCAAAACAACACTTTTTTTGACAAGTTATTAGATAATTACGATCAAATGCATGCTCGTATTTTACAACAAAGAGAAACTGAAAAAAGATTAAAAAAAGGAAACAAAGCTCCAAATTTTTCTAATTATGAAAACTACAATGGAAATACCTCATCACTTTTAGACTTTAGAGGAAAGTATGTTTACATTGATGTTTGGGCTACTTGGTGTAGACCATGTATTGCGCAATTTCCTTATTTAAAGAAAATAGAAAAATTTTTCAAAAAATTCTGATGGTTTGAAATTATTTGCTTTTGTTTCTAGTAAAAAATTATCTTTTTTCCATTTTGTAATCCCACCATTTAACATGAATACATTCTGATGTGAAAAATACATCAACATCCAAACACCCCTAGCTGCAAGCATCCCAGATACTGAATCATAAAAAACAATTTTTTTTTCTGTAGTAACACCAAGAAATGAGAATAATCTTCTTGCTTGATCATTGAAATTATCAATTCCTTGTTTTGTTGTATCAATCCAATGGAATGCAAATAGATCTAAATGAACAGATCCTGGGATATGTCCTTCAGAGTATTCTTTGAAAGAACGAGTATCAGCTATAATGACATCAGGATCATTAAGCATTGAATTTAATTCAGATGTAGAAATTAACATGAATTTGATAAAAAGTTCAAACGTAAATTCATTTGGTTTTGATGTAGTTAATTAATTTCAAATTAATTCAAGATAGTCAAAAATAATTTAATGAAAATCCATTACACATAGTGTAAGGGGTAATAAAATAAAAAGAGAAAAAAGGGTTTTTTTCTATTCGTTTACGTATGCTCTTTCGCCATGCTGTGCCAAATCGAGACCAATCTCCTCTTCTTTTGGAGTGACTCTGATTCCGCCCGGCCAAACGGCATCCATTACTTTTAGGATTACAATCGTAACACCAAAGGCATAACCTATTGATATTGCAGCACCAATGATGCTGATTGCTTGCTGTTCCATTCCTTCTGCAGTACCAGTCCATGCTCCGATACCGTCTCCAGTATCCCAAACGTGTGGACTAGCCAATGTACCAGTCAAAACTGCACCTGTAAGACCACCCATTCCGTGTACTCCCCATACATCTAATGCGTCGTCCCATTTGCGTGCACTCTTGAATGCAATTGATGCATAACAAATTGTACCAGCTGCAATACCGATTATAATCGCAGCCATTGGACCTACCCAACCAGAGGCTGGTGTGATTGCTACCAATCCTGCTACTGCTCCTGATGCAGCTCCTACAACACTTGGTTTTCCTGTATGTGCCCAAGACATGAGCACCCAAGTGACTGCAGCCATACCAGTTGCTGTATTTGTAACAGTCCATGCGCTGACGGTAATGCCGTCTACCATTACTTCACTACCTGCGTTGAAGCCAAACCATCCAAACCAGAGTATTCCTGCTCCGAGGACTACCATTGGAATATTGTGTGGCTCCATTGGTACTTTGCCATATCCAAGACGTCTGCCAAGGACTAAGGCTCCGGCCAATGCCGCAAATCCTGAAGAAATGTGTACTACAGTACCACCTGCAAAGTCTAATGCGTATGATGGCGAGAGATCTGGATCGAGGTCTATTGAACCTCCTCCTATGTAACCGCCTCCCCAGACCCAGTGTGCTATTGGGTCATAAACGAAGGTTCCCCATAAGAGTACGAATATCATCAATGCGCTGAATTTGATTCTGTCAATCAAACCACCAATAATTAGAACTGGTGTAATGATTGCGAAGGTTGCTTGGAACATTGCAAATAGTTGGTGAGGTACTGTACCTGGCCAACCTTGACTACAATAGTCTCCGTCCTTCATTTCATTCATCTGGTAAGCATTTGACCATGTATCTGCACATGGACCTACTTCACCGAGAGGTGCCCATGCTGATACCATGTTGAAACCAACATAGTCAAGATTACCCATGAACATGTTTGCATCATTATCAATTCCGCCAAATGCTAGTGAGTATCCCCATAGAACCCATTGTACTGACATTAGACCCATTACAATAAGGGTCATACCAAGTACGTTGACGATGTTCTTTGATCTGGCTAATCCGCCATAAAAGAAACCGACTCCGGGTGACATGAGTAGTACCATTGAAGTTGCAGTGAGCATCCATGCTGTATCACCTGTGTCTATAAGACAAGGCATCATGGCTCCTTCACCGTCACTATCGTACCAACATTCGTTAGGGTTACCAGTGTAAATTCCACTGGTTCCTTTGACGTATCCGTCCATACCGTCATCAACACTTTGTGCGAATGCTGTTGACATTGCACCAGTTGCTGTGATAGATACTGCGGCTACAAGTAATAGAGCATACTTGTAGTTTCTAGAATTCATTAAATTTTAACGAAAATGAATATTATTAAAGCATTGAAGACTCTAAAATTCTTCAAAAAGTAAGTTATTATATTATAATATATTATGATAGTAACATAGAATATGAAAATTATGATAAAGGTGAAGAAATGAAGGATAAAACAAAGAGCAAATTAGCAATTTTTGATACATTCAAGACTAAAGATAATGATCTTACAGGTGAAGCTAAAAGACAAAGAGCAATAATTACAATTCTTGGAAGTAATGTCAATCCAGTTGAACGAACAAGAACTGGAATTTCTCAAAAAATAGCAAAAAAACAAGAAATAACATGGAAAAATATCTATTCTGGAATTTTTAGAGATCTAGACGAAATACTACTTCCAATGGGAATAGCAGAAGAAGATGGAAGATTACCACTAAAAAGAGGACCAAAAGCGTTACAAGAAAAAGGAATTCCATATTATCATTTAACAAAAAAAGGTATTTTGGTAGGATTAGCGATCAATGGAGTAGAAAATATGTCATCACAATTAAAAGAATTTTTTACCAAATGTGAACCAGAAGAAAAAAAAATTGAGAAAATTTTGACTAAATTCATGACTAATAGTCCAAATTTCACATATTCAATATTTCAAAAATATGTAAAAGCATTTTGTGAGAATAAAATTAATGAATTACTTCCTTTTGACCTCTCAAAATTAAAAGATATTTCAGATGAAAATTTAATAATTCAAAAAGAAGTACTTTTGGCTTTTCTTAAATTAACGAATCAAGAAAAAAAGGAAGCTGCAATATTTTTAGAGAAAATTACCTAAAAATTTAGTCTAATTCCGATCGCCAAACATTAAAATCCGTAATTCAATGGGTTTCATTATGGGCAAAAACGTCTATGCATCAGTAAAATCATACAGTCAACGAGGAAAATTACTCAATAGAGCAGATTTTCAAACTTTGGCCGAATCAAGAGATCTAGAAGAATTAATGACTAGAATTAAAAATACAATTTATGGTGATGCAGTTTCAGATGTTCAAAAACCATACACATCACAGGGAATAGAATCAGGTCTACGAGGACATTTAGCAGATGTACATTATTCAATTGCTAAAACAGCTGGAGATTCAGCAATTTTAGATGCATATTACATGAAATTCATTGTATCAAATTTGAAGTTAATTTTGAAAGGAAAGGTATTAGATAAATCACAAGAAGAAATTGAAACTCACATCAATTTACATGCTGAAGAACTAATCAAACAGAGAGACATCATCATTAAAGCTCTAGTATCTAAGGATCTTGAAGAAACAGTTGCTAGTTTGAATTCAGTTCAATTTGGTGAAGAAATTTCTAAAGCTGCAGCATTATACAATGAACAAAAAAATCTGCAGATATTTGATACGTATTTTGATAAAATCTTATTTCTTCAACTAGGTCGTGCTTTAAAAAATACTAGAGATAGAGATGTGATAAAATTAGTTGGAATGGATATCGATTTTTATAATCTTCTAAGTGTGATTAGAGGGAAATTATGGGGATTGGATGAAGCACAAATTCAAGATTTGATTGTAGCACAAACCGCAACAATTCCAAGAGAATTATTAGGAAGAATGATGTCTGCACCATCAGTTAGAGATGCATTTAATGAATTATCAAATACAAAATACAAGAATTTAATTTCTCAAAATGAAAACGAATTAGAATTAGTAGCTGAATTTGAAAGATCATTTGAAATGGCATTGTATAATGCATCTGCTAGATCATTTTCAAAAATGTTTAGTTTTGCAACAATTGTAGGAATCACAAAATTAACAGCATTTGAAGTAAGAAACTTGGCAGCAATTGCATATGCAGTAGAACAAAAAATACCCACAGATGTTACAATGTCAAAATTAATTGTTCATGAAGAATAAAGTTGAAAAATGATTAGATTTCCTAAAAACACCGTCCTCAGTGAAATAATACAAACTATTTGACTTGCTTTTAAAATAGTTTTTTTCAGGCATTTCGAAGTTGTCAACTTCTGTAAATTCACAATATGTATATTTAAAAAAGTTTGTTTTATTGTATGTTTTCAAAAGTAAAATGAATTGAATTAAAAAACGCAACCAAATTAATGATTGCGTTTAAATATTATTAAATAATAATTAATTATTTAACTTCTTCGAAATCCACATCTTCAACATCATCACTTTCTGTTGATGCCTCTGGTTGGCCTTGTTCTGCTCCAGGATTTGCTCCAGCTTCTTGTTGTGCTTTGTACATTTCCTCAGAAGCAACTTTCCAAGCTTCGTTGATTTTTTCCATAGCAGCATCAATTAGTGATAAATCTTTAGATTCATGTGCAGCTTTTAACTCTACTAAAGCAGCTTCAATTGGACCTTTTTTATCATCTGATAATTTCTCCCCAAATTCCTTTAATTGTTTTTCGGTTTGGAAAATCATTCCGTCTGCAGCATTAATTTTTTC
>ENA-ORDR01000392-ORDR01000392.1-marine-metagenome-genome-assembly--contig:-NODE-392-length-22713-cov-4.272442_pt1 | contig 22713 bp, 23 predicted proteins | sample MGYA00240993_ERZ508538 | MGnify/ENA primary metagenome ERZ508538 (study PRJEB26207, sample SAMN05421999) | marine metagenome | isolation source: Monterey Bay, California, USA | place: USA:Monterey Bay... | reverse complement strand
GTCTTCTTGTCCATCTTGGATTCCACCTTCCCCGGCCACTTGATCATGATTGGGGTGCGGATACCCATCTCATAGGGGGCCTGCTTTGAAAGAGGTGCATAGCGACCAGAATTAACCGACTGAATCCAGCCGTTATCGGTTACGTAAATCACGATGGTATTCTTGGACAGGCCACGGTTATCGAGTTCTTCAAAAAGCTCTCCACAAGTCTGATCAAACCACTCAACCATCGCGTAATAACGCGCCACAAATTTGCTTTCCCCCTTCTTGAGATACTTATCGAAGAGGTCTTTCGGAGGATTATGAGGAGTATGTGGAAGAAAAGGAGCATGCCAGATGAAGAAGGGCTTTTTCTCCTTTGCTGCTTCATCGAGGAAACCCTGGATTGGCTTGATGCCCTCGCGCGAAATCTTCAAACCTGCATCACCATGGCGGCCACCTTTGGCTGGATCAGCATGGGTCATAGCATGGGTAAACCCGTGGCGTTGAGGCTTACCCTCCCACCACTTTCCAGTTTGCAAACTCAGATAACCCGCCTTACCAAGAAGCCGAGCTAAGCCATCCCGCTTTTCATAGTCCGCATAGATTTGCTCATGAATTTTACCCTCTTGCAGGTGATTTCGGTTGAATTTACCTTTGGACTTCCCCTTTTTTCTTATGTCATTTCCAGTGATTCCATGAACCGGAGTGTGCAGTCCGGAAAAGATCGAAGCCAAGGATGGTCGACAAAGCGGAGAGGTCACATAGCCGCGTGTGTAGGTCAGCGATTCCTTAGCAAACTTATCTAGAACCGGCGTTTCAATCATTTTGTGACCCATAAACGAATAGTCCGTCCACGACTGGTCATCTGAAAGAATAAGCACCACATTGGGACGTTCGTCGGAGAACCCCAAATGGCACATTGCAAAGTATACGAAAAATAGAAAGCGCTTCATCATTAACGAGGCTATCTTCCTACCCCACCTTGAAAAGCAGATATTCTTATCGGTTGTTTTTACCGCGCAGCTTGTATCTCACAAAGTCCGAAGTGAGATCCCCTAGGAAAACGAGAGCAGCCCCCAAAGCGACCCACAAAACCATCTCATCATAGTAGAGGGACACCTTGGCATCGGAGATTAAAAAGCCCAGTGAAGCCACTCCCAGCATTCCAAGCACTGTGGCCTCACGAATGCATGATTCCCATCGATAGAAGAGAAAGAGAACCATCCGAGTAAAACCTGCCGGAACTAATGCCCCAATATAAGCCGAAGTCCTCGAACCTCCCTGCGCCAAAATCACCGAACTTGCCCGACTCGGTGTATTATCAATCACCTCAGCCCCAAGTCGCATCAAAATCCCGCAATTGTGAATCGCCAGCGCAAGGATCAAGGCCCAAACCGTAGGTCCAAAAATTCGGAGAAGTAAAAAGGCGAGAATAAACTCCGGCATGGCTCTTCCGAGCATCGCGACACCACGTAATATCGACCCAATAACAGCTCGCCAAGCCGGGCATCCATTCCAAATCCCACGAGGCCTAGATGAAGCCAGCGTGCGAGCAGAAAATCCTACCACTATCAAAGCTAAGGCACCTGCAAGTAAGATGGAAGTGGTTCCAAGGTGGAAGGTTTGCCATACGGCTTGGCTTCCTCCTTCCGACATCTTTTCTCCAAACCAAGATCCAAACTCTCTCCAATCACCATCAGCTTCCCGCACTGGATAAGGAACAATTTCACCCGTAAATCGGTCCAGGTTTTGCATTCTTTGCTCCCAACTGACACCCGCTCCCCAGCGATCTTCAAGCGCCCAACTCATCGTCCCGCCGATCAAAAAAACCAGTAAGGAACTCCTCAGGAACAAAGAGGTTCCTCTAGATTTCCAGAGATGCGCAATATCGGGCTGACTCACACCAGGGTTTTTTGAGGGAATTCCTTTCGTCAGTAAATTTCGCATTTTGCCCCCCCACCATTCAAAGAAAACAACAACAGCAAGCAGGGTATAAAGGTAGGTCCAAATTTCCCGATAATGGCCATCTTCGTATGCTGTCTTGATCTCGTAGCCCAGCGTTGGGACTCCCACAAAACCCAGCACCGCCGAGGAGCGAATCGCGCACTCGAGGCGATAGAGAGCATAAGTCACCAGATCGGGCAAAGCCTTTGTCACTACTCCTGCACTGAAGGCAGCCAGCCCACCCCCACCACTCATTCGAATCACCCACGCAGCAGAGCTTTCACTCTCATCCAATAATTCAGAAAAGATCTTAGCCAAAGTACCGCCGTAGGGCAGAGCCATCGCCAATACAGCAGCGAGTGGAGATGTTCCGACTGCTGACAAAAAGAGTAAAGCCCACATCAGTTCATGAACCGAGCGTACCGCTGTCGCCATGAGCCTTGAACCAATTCGAATTGTCTGCAAAAAAAGCGAGGAACACGACCACCATGCACGTGATCCTAAAACACCCCAAATAATACCAATCAACAATGCGAGGCTCATCGCGGCAACCGCATATCGCAGAGTCAGCCATAGCGCCCTACCCAGTTTATGAATAAAATCCACCTCGCTTTCCCGCATTTCAGGATCTTCAAAATCTAAGGCCGGGCTGAGTGCAGCCATCAGAAACTCCGATGCGGTTTCTCGCCCTCCCTCATTAGGAAGAAGTTCACTCGGCTTAGCTCCAATCACCCAAAGCCCCGCGAAAAACAGGATTACTCCTACAAAAAAGAACCACCGCCTCCTCATCACGAGAGATCGTAAAGTTGCGTAAGATCAATCTCATCAGGAGCTCCATCCATCACCACTTGCCCTTTCCGCAGACCAATCACTCGGTCAAAGTAGCGCTTCGCTAGATCGATATCGTGAAGACTCATGACAAGAGTCTGCCCCTCTTCCCTAGACAGCCCTATCAACAATTCTACGAGGCTCTTGGCACGCTCGGGATCAACCGCACTTACCGGTTCATCAGCTAGAATCATCTGCGGTCGTTGATAAAGAGCTCGTGCAATCGCTACACGCTGCTGTTGGCCGCCCGAAAGGTGATCCACCCGATGAAAAATCTTCTCCTCAATCCCTACCCGCCTCAACAAATCTGCAACCTCTTCCTTCTCCCGGCTCCCCATCAAAAGAAGGCTTCTCATCAGTCCCAAAAAACCTTTTTCGGAGGCCCGTCCACAAGCAATATTCTGGTTTACCCGTAAATTAGGGACCAACCCAAGGTCCTGCGGAATCCAAGCAATCTTTGATCTCGCTGTTTTAAGAGCTTTCCCGGAAAGATTTTTTAACTCTTCACCATTCAAAATGATTCTTCCCGACGAAGACTCCAATCGACCATTCATCAGTCCGAGTAAGCTGGTCTTTCCACAACCACTCGGGCCGATCAAGCACACCTGTTCTCCCGGTCTGATCTCAAGGTCGATCGAATCGACCGCAACAACCGAATCGTAGGTCAAAGTCGCTGACTGAATTTTTAACATCAAAAAAGAGAGTGGGTCTCTCGACAAGAACACCACCCTTATCAAATTTACAAGTTTATCGGAGGACTAGCGCATCATCCCCAGCTCTTTTGCAACTTCGCCGATCCCCTCAAATTCACCATTCGAAGCCGGGATAAGATCATCTCGATTAAATGCCTTTAGGACATCCTTATTAGTGCAGTCTACCAACACCTTCTGCAACCTGTCGATGAAACCTCTCTCAAATATTTCCTCGAGCGCAGGATGCGCTGTCAGGTTATAATCAGCATAGTCCGGAGTCACCCAAATAATCGGAGCATCCTCCGCTTTGATGTCTCCAGCTGCCACCATCGAATCATACTTTTTATAGCTTAACACTCCCACATCCACCGATCCACCGGCAACCGCTCGAGCAGTAGCGTCGTGACCACCGACTGTTTGAAACTGAATAGGCTTTGTGAAGAACTTGTCAGGCATCATGCCTGTTTCCTTTAAGATGAAGTATGTCGGCATGAGTCGCCCGGACGTAGAACTCTTCGAACCAAAACTAAAGACGAGATCTTTAATTCCACTCGGAAATTCATCCGACTTGGTGAGTCCCGTCTCCTTGTTCGCAATCATATAACTCTTGTATTTTGGATCCACATCACCCTGCGCAATGGCACGTGCACCTGGCACCGCCGAACGAGCTTGCACTCCAGTGTAACCTCCAAACCAAGCAAGATGCACTTCCCCATTCTTAAAGCGCTCAACCGCGGCAGGATAACTAGACGAAATCGAAAACCTCACCTCAATATCCAGCTCTTTGGCCAAATACTTTTGCAAGGCTTTGTAGTTCGCTTCCTGATCCGAAACCTTTTCATCAGGAATCGCGGTAATCACGAGAGCCTTTTCCCTCTCGCCCTCCTTAGCTGCTCTTTCTTTATCCCCACAACTAGCAACCAACAGCGCTGTTGAGGTAATCGCGATCCTGCCAAGGCAGCTCTTCATCATCTGGAAGATCGACCGATCTCCCGCTTGGAGTAATTTCATGCTCAGGGGAAGCATCAATTTTCTGCCCTCCGATGGCAAGGTAACAATCTTGGTGATTTAAATCGTCTCATGCCCAAATAATTCGAGAAAACCCACCTGGAAAACTTAAGCTACTTCAGGGCCACTTTAGCCTAAGATGTCGTTTGGAGAACAAAGAATGACAAAAGACCGCAAGCGCAAAGCAGTGGGATTGCTATCATTTAATTGTGAATGCGAAAGCCCCCTGTAAGGCACTTGATTGTCGCAATAGTTGCCCTTTCGGCAACCGAGGTTGCCTCTCGGTAAATGTAGGACTCGATGTCGCAATATCAGAACTGCAAAGACTCGGCCCCTGCCAACTTCTTGTTAAACAGGCTGGACTAACATCGATTTCACCAATCCAACTGAAAAAACTACAACCCTCTACCGGTTCATTCGTAATGCCCTGCGACAGGGTCCAGCTTCTTGACACGACCCAATTAACGCTTTTCCGCTGCCCTTTCCAAAAAACTCTTAGAGTCGGCCTGGTCGCTCCAAAAACATCAGGAATATCATTTCTAAATTTTCGCGAAACACCTTGGGACAGTCTAGCCGTTGATATTCTCTGCCAAACCTTACAAGCAACTCCTAAACCGGCCAACAACCACTGTGTCGAAGAATGTTCAAAATGGTTGGATGACTGGTCAAACTACGACCCTCCATCTAATCTTTCTCCACGCGAAAAAGACATTCAACTCATCCGAAACAGCCACACAATCAATATCCACATCGATCGTGGCTGTGTCATCTCAAACACAACAATCTCTCCTCGGTTTATTGACTTTGATGGTCTTACCGTCCGAATGAGTGAGAGGTATCAAGATCGAATCGTAATCGCCGACTTGGGTCGCACCTGCCTCGCAAATAACAAGAGTGGTCAGATCAAAATATCCCTAGCAGGCTAACGGGAATTCTAAGATCTATTCAGCAGGCACAAAAGAGAATACTGGATTCATCAGCTTCAATGAAACACCCCGGCAGGATTAGGATGGACGCCTGCCGGGGTGAGGATCATCGAGTCGAAGGGAGTGAAATCAACCCCCCGACCCAAGAAAAAACGTTATGACCGCTTCCGCCGAAGGACAAATGAGGCACCTAACAAAGCCAGCGCCATCGAAGTTGGTTCAGGAACTGGCTCCGAATTGAAAACACAAATTTGAACGCCATCGACTGAACGAAAGCTCCCGGGAAACCCCGGGAAAATCGCATCTCCAAAGCTAGCCTCAATTTTCGTAGCTGAAGCACCAAGCTGTAAATCTGTAAAGAATACGACCCCTTCAATTCCGTCCTTACTAGTTCCGTAGGAACCAGCATTGATTACTGTTGCGCCTTCTACCGAGGGCCCAACGCTGTAAGCACTAGGCGGCCCTCCACGCCCCCCAAGAAGCGAGTAGCTCACTCGGACATAGCTCGCTTCCTCTGCGAGCTCAAGTGAGCCGTTCCAAGTTGCACCTCCATCATGAAAATAAAATGTATCTGGATTGGACCCAAGTCCACCTATAAAACTATACGCGTCGGTTACATTTGTCGTCAAATTACTCGATGTAATAATCGCTCCAGATGTTGACTGTGCCGACCCTTGTGAGCCGCTTCCCGTTTGCTCCGGGCCGGTTGCGTATTCCCAAGTATCCCAGGAAGCTGATGCGAGAGCATTAGGTGCAGTTTGCCAAACTGTAGCCGCTTGCGCAGAAACAGAGGTTAAAATAGCGAGTTGGATTATTTTTTTCATTTTTTTGTTTTAAGATTATTCAGCTGTTTTTCCTTCTTTCAGTCGAAAGAAAGTTGTCGTTTTTTGGAGGGGCAAAATCATTTGGTTAACGCCTTCAGCTCCCGGAACATCAACCCAGCCATTAGCTAGTGATTGGCTTGATTGTAAGCGACGACTGCCAAGCCATGAGACTGTAACATCACCACTATTAATCCGGACTCGAAGTGGCCTTGGTTTCGCAACTTCCAAATAATTTCCTGAAAGATCCAGCGACACCCTATCAAGGCTCAAAGAACTGGAAGCTGCATCAAAAAGAATCGTGTATTTTCCTGTGAATGGCATTTCCCGAAGATCCCATTGAATCCCATAGATAGTTCCCATTCCTCCGTTTTCACCATTCAACGCTTCTTCACTGCCGACAAAATTCCGGGTAGGGAAAATGACACTTACTTCACCCTCATCGTTCTCAACGATTAGCTGTATTCCAGCAGTATCAACCTCGGATCCCAACGCTCCAATTTGAAGGAAAATATTCTGCACAAGAAGTCCCGTAGTGTCGTCCAACTGCATTGATATTGGCGCCTGAAAGCTATAAATATTACGACCACTTGTCAGAAAGGCCGAACTGGTTCGGCAGGTCAGAGTTGCATCTTCGTCAACCGCAACATCTGGGAAGTTTGGAGCAAAATTTGCCTCAGTGAAAACATCCCATTCAGCATGAGAAGTCCCCTCATCACCTCTCCAAGAAGGAGTAATGAGCTGGCCAAAAACTGGCGCACTCAAAGTGAGAAAACATATCAGTTTCTTCATCCGGGTGGGAGCATGTCTCACCTTTATTTTTCTTGCTGCCGCTGAGTTGTCTTTCCCTAACGCTGACTTGCATATTAGAAGGTGATTTCGAATGCAAGGAAGCCATTGACTCCAGGCTGAGTGTCGATACCGCTTGTTATACCTCCGGCGTGACCGCTTCCCCGGTTGGCACGAGCCCACAAAACATACTCCTGATCTAGTAAATTTCGTACACCACCTCTCAGAGTCGCTCTGTCCGAAAAGCGATAATATCCAATTAAATCAAGGAGGAAAAAATTATCCGTCGCAGGAAGATCCCCTGTGATTTTCGCCTCTGGCTTAGCTGCAACGTAAGTTCCAGCCAACTCCATGCCCCACTTGTCGTCGGGACCAGTAAAACCAGCCCAAGCAACCGCCTTCCAAGGTTCCACCGTATTGAGTGGAGCGGCCCCACTCACCCCTTCCGACCAGCCAAAAGTTCCTCCAAGTCGCAGGCAACCAACAGACCACTCACTTTTTAGCTCTACTCCATAAATTTTTGTGTTCGTAGCATTTTCTGTTCGTAACACATTAAGGCCGTCAATAACCTCGCCAGTTGGAACATTACTTTCAAGAAAGTTCCCATAACGATTGTAGTAGGCAGTGAAGACTGAATTCCATGAGCTAGATTCATGGCGAAAACCAAGCTCAAACAGGTCAGAATCTTCCGCTCTAAGATCTGGATTAGGAAGTGAGATCGACAGATTATTTGGGTGAACAAAGACGCCTGCTAACTCTTCTGCTGTAGGATTTCTGAAACCTCGAGTGAAACTCCCAAAAAAAGAAAGCTCGTCAGTCTTTTCGTATTCAAGAAGAACACTTGGCGATAGAAATTTATTCTCATAGTCAATCGCCGCAATGGTCCGCTGCCCAATCAATCTCCCGACTTCATCGAAGACGGGTAGCGCAGTCTGCGCAAGGAATTCTGGAGTATTAGTAGGATTAACACAAGAATACTGAAAGCGCAGCGCAGGAGAAACAAACCAACGATCGCCAATGCTAATTTCATCTACCATTGTTATTGAGTGGTCCCAAACAATAGAGGGAGCTAAATTCGGAAGATCGATTGGTGCAGCGAGGCCATCCTGCCGATTCAATGAACCAGAGATATCACTCCGTGCTACCTGATACTCATAAGTAAGGGAGTGCATCTGAAGCTCTTTTGAAGCAGCTAAATTTATACCAGCTCTATTGGTGTAATATGAAAGATCGTTGACCCGATCACGAAGCCCTCCAAAAGGAGTAAGAACACCTTGTAAATTCAAATTTCGTGACTCAGATGTCTGATTATAAAGTTTACCCGTATATTTATCAGCAAACCAATCTTCACTGTCTGGCTCAAAATCAAAATCAAGACTAACCCTAAAGCGACTCCTGACCGAATCACTTGACGCATTGATTGTTCGCCCAATGAGCGATTCAGTCTCAATACTATCTAGATCTGTAAAAGCTTCTGATCTAAAAAAATCAATCGTTGGTAATACGGTAAGACTACCATTTCGGATGACAGTTTTCCAGACCACCGCATGGCTCTTCGCATCAGTTGGGTTGGCCGGAATACCGCTATTGTTTTCAAGCTCATGCCCCTGTCGGTAACTATAGACTATGCTTGAAGCAAGGTCGCCATTACCCCAAGCGCCGGAAAATCTCTCATTCCAACTTCGATTATTCGAAGAGTAAGTCGAGGTTGAACTAAAAGCTTTACCAATCAAAGAATCACCTAAAAGCGTGAATGGGCTTTCAGTCTGACCCGCAACCGTTCCCGCTAAAGAGCCACTTCCCGGCGATGCAGCTCTTAAAAGATCAAGCGAGGAGAAAACTGCTGGATCGAAATAGATTCGACCTGGCCCTCCAGAGCCTTGAAAAGATCTTACGACAAAATCATCTGGCTGCGCAATACCATCAACTAACACCTGAACCCGATTTCCCTCAAGACCACGAATGTTGATCGAGTTACTTCCACCTTCCAAATAAGGCACTAAAGAATCAACTCCAGCAACATCAAGCGGCACCGAAACTCCGGGTTCACGCTGCAATGAATCAGGTAAGTTCACTGCTCCTTTGCTGAGTAGATCCTCTGCCTTAATCGAGGTTGTGCTCCCCCTCAACTTGCCATCTTTGATTAGCTTAGCCATCACTTGGACCTCCCCTAATTCCGTCACTTCCCCTCTAACAAAAAAAGAGAAAAAGAAAAAGAACGCTAAAAATTGGGCAAGCCGAGTCATCTAGACAGAGACAGACATGGTGATAAATCTAGCGAAGGAACTTGGTAAGGACTTCACGAATCGCTACTTGGTTTATCGCTTCACCCTTCTCGGCCTTCCGTGCCATACTATTAACCTCAGACATCAACCGATTCCCATCCACTATCAGGGCGTAACGAATAGGTTCATCGGTATCTGAAATCACTTGATCCCAACAATTTCTAACCTGACCCCAAAAAGAGCGCGTCTGATCCCATTTTTTTCTAGCCAGCTTGAATCCTCCTTTTGAATTCTCATCCGAAACCCTCCTGTATTGATTCAACCCTCGTTCCATACAAAGAAATTTTCGCTTTCCCTCGCGAGAAACAAGCTTGCTATTTTCTTGTTGGTGAACCCAGCCTTCGGGAGTTATCACATGCCGATTCGTAACCATTAGTAAATCATAATCTTTTCTCTTAGTATACTCACGACGTGGAAGAGGACGTGTCGAGAGTCGAGATGTCCAGATTGAGGTATTTGCGGTATGAACCCAGGCCCCAAAAGCTTTGTATCTTGGGCTCTCGTCAATTTGTGTCACAAACTGCGTCCAGGTCCCCTCGACATCCGCATTCGAATGAGTCACAGGCAGCCATGTGTTGCCACCTTCATAATTCAAAGTCCTCCGATCCTCATATTTCCATACTTGTCCCCAGTGTTTAATAACGACCGGACCATCTTCATCTCCGACGACTAATAAATGCTGAAGAGTGATCGATTTACCCGTATCTTGAGCCACTTCTACGAGCTCATAGGCGTCTGCCAAATACGGTTTTTTGAGCTTGTAACCTTCATCTAAGGAGACGGTTTCTTCAAAATTGAACTCGACCTCAAATGCCCCGGACATTGCGAGGATTGCAGCGCGATCTTGTGCAAACTTCTGTGAATCCGCGAGAGCACAGATACTAGTGATTATCGTAGATAGGAGAGTCAGGTATATTTTCATTTACTTCAACCAACATAATTACACTTTTTGGATGCTTTGAATTGCGATCACTTGTCAAATTATTGCGCTAAATTGACAGCCCTCACATCAGGAACAAATCCGGGCCGCGGCCAAAATACCTCCCAAGGCGCATCGCGTGCTGCCGAGTGATAGCCCTCTGCCCATTCAAGATCATTGAACAAAGAGGCGGGGATTTCCCCAGAATTTTTGAAAGATCTTTAATCCGTAATTTATGCTCATCTAGAAGTTTCTTGAGATACTCAACAGCCCGTGGTTTTTCTTCTGGTCCTTCATATCGCTTTACCAAAAGGTGAAGTAATGAGAGATAGTCAAGCTCGTCAGCGGTTAGTTTCCGTGATCGTCCTTTGAATGATTTAATATGGCACAGAGTTTTTAAATAGGACTCACGAGAACGAATGACCCGTGGTGGGAAACGATTTACCAAGGACTCATAAGCAGAGCTCGAACGAGAAGAAGTTTTCACTTGGTCAATTACCATCATCGTCAATTTTATCTCATATATTCCCGAGATCTGCTTGCGATGAATTGCGCTTCTTTGGCGCTTATTTAAACCTTGGTATTTTTCCTTTTCGAAAATTCAGACTCCCCCTAGCTACACTTGGTCATCGTCATATCCTGCGGCTGTATAAGAACTTCTTTCACAATTCAGAACTGATCGCCAAAGCTCTCTTACCTCAGAAGACTTTGCCGAAATCTCACAAAAGTTTTCTCCGTGAGTATTAAATAGTAATAGCAATTGATGCACTTCTCCATCGAGTTCCGCTTGGACAAGGCGGAATGCATATAGATGATTCATATCGACTTCCATTGAATAACTCTGACCCTCGGAAACTAAGAAATTTCTTTTCTTTAAAAGATTTAGGGGGGCGTGTGAACTCACCAAAGTTCCATCTCTGCTAGACATCGAAATCGTGACAGAAATCTCTTTATTGATAGTCCTAGCCAAGATTGTAGTAAGTGGATTTTGCGCCATTCTAACGGTTCTCAAATGGGCGGCATCTCGGCAACACGGACAAAGAGTTGGAGTTTTTACAGAGATCCGTTCAAAGTCCTCCGTCATATTTTTTTCACAAAATGCTCCAGTTATAAAATACAGCTGGCGCCTGGAAGAAGCCAACTTTGGCTCCAAAACGATCGCCAACTCACGATTCTCTGAGACGAAATACAGGCTAGCGTTTTTGACTGATGCATAAACCATGCCACGGGAAGCCCCTTTAAAAGAGAATCCAGCTTCGGGAATGAAAAAATCCTCATCTGAAAGATACCCGGACGAAAGATTAATTTCGCCTCTACTTGAAGACATCGGAAATCTTATTTCATACTTGCAAATTCCTAGAGTAGATAAACCTTCCCAAAATGAAGGACTAGAACAATCAACCTGAATCATAACCTTAAGATTCTAAATTTTAAAGAGAGACACTATCAGGATGAAAAAGCTTCATACCCCGACGCCTATGCCACAATAAAGCAAGACTTCCGATCGTGAGCAAAAATAGCGCAGACGGCTCAGGAATCTGCACTACCCTGAGAAAGGTTGCTCCTGGGACTTCGGAATTATTAGAAAATCCATGAAGAAAATCACTTCCCGAACCATCTTCTCTACCCGTCAGCGCGATGAAATAATTAGAGTTTTTTTGATCAATCCAATCATTGATCAAATCAGTGACATCAAACGTTACGAGTCCGAAGGAATCTACCGAAGCCGAAGAGACAACATTTAGGATGTGAGTTGATTCAAACTCGACAGCGCTCATCATCCCATCGGGGTTAGTATCATCTGCAATAGCTAGCAAGGGGTTTGCACTAAGCCCATGAGCAGAAACCAAGAATGGGTTCTCTAGGTCTGCATCCGCATTGAAACCACCACTTACTGAGGTTACCGAAAAAGCCGCGCTAGATACCGGATTTCTAAAGGAGGTAGGATCAAACGAGGTGAAGTCAAAGTAAATCCCTTCGGGCTGTCCAAGCCCAAAGGGCTCCGGAGAACTAACTCTTAGAATTAAACGTGAATCACCATCGTATCCTCTAACCTGATCCACTCCTTGAAAAAAACCTGACGTCATCACGCTGTTTTTCGGAGATATTACTATACTTGCTTCTCCCACCGAAACAATGACCAACGAAGAAAGAAAAACGACCGGTATGTTTTTTGTCATGGTTCGAACGCTATCGAAAAAATGACATATTACTTGTTGTCGGTTATGATCCCCTGACTCTGGGTTGTGAAAAAGATGGGATGAACTCCATTCGTTTTTAAAAACGCAATCAGCCCCTACGAACTTCTTTTAAGAAACTGGGACGGCGTCATCCCCTGTTCCATAGAGAATGCTTTCGAGAAGTGAGATAGCGATTGATATCCGACTTCCAATGCAACCTCGGTCACATTGAGCCGATTCTCTGAAAGCATTTCGGCTGCTTTAGAAATGCGTAATGATCTTAGATGCAAAAGAAGCGTTTTCCCTGTTTCCTGCTTCACTAAACGACTCAAGTATGGAGGAGCGCATCCCACATCTCGAGCTAGCTTCTTCAAATCAAGGGCCTGCTCTAGCCTTCCCTCTAGCAGCATTAAGGCTTCGCGAACATGGCGGTGGGCATTTGATTTAATCATCGAGCAAAAGAAGCTTGGTTCTTCCTTGGGCTGACGGAACAAGTGCAATGATAAAATCTCCAAAGTCTTAGCCAAATACCATGCCTTCTCGACGGCAGATTGAATGGGAGGACTGACTAAATCGCCCAAGAGGCCTGACTCACGGTCGGACCAGCGGCGCAAAATTCCCAAATTTTTCTTCATAATCAGCTCAACCGGGCCAAAAACCCGCTCCACCGATTCGATCGCGATCACCAGAATGACAAAATTGTGTCCACCATCAGAGGCAAATCGAGTCGCTGACATCAGCCCCGCCTTACTTCCAGTCGTGAAAAGACCTGCTGTCGCGGGGAGGAGCGTGAGGCGAGTTCCAGCATCCATCATGAGACCCTCTCCTGTTTGATTTAAGACTAGATGAAGCGACGATCTTTTTACAACATCAGCCCACGAGCCGGCCTCACCGGGATCCCCAATGAGATGCCAAATTTCAAAGTCTAAGCTACCGGACTGGCGATGGATCAGCGTCTTTCGGATCACTATTGGTATTGAGACTCAATCCCAATAGCAACCTTTTGTCGCAGAACAATTCACCAAACAACCAAAACTTCGCTCTCCCTTCTTTTAAGAATCAGCTTTGGCCTTTCTCGATTTTCGGGTTAATCACAACTCATGTATTTGACCGGATTCGCAGATGAAGCAGCTCAGGACCTCGCCACCCAAATCAAAGCGACCAAGGAAATTGGTTGGACCCGCATCTCCGCACGGGGGGTGAACGGGGCCAATCTTCACGAACTCCCTGATGATGAGTTTGATAAAGTCGCAGGCCAACTCAACGATTCCGGTATCACCATCCCTGAATTTGGCTCCTTGATTGGCAATTGGGGGAAGAAAATCACCTCCGACTTCGATATTACCCTTGCTGAAATCGAGCGAGCGATTCCCCGCATGCAGCGCCTCGACACCAAGTTGATCCGCATTATGTCATATGCACAAGAACCTTGGGGAAACGACCAGCAGGAAGAAGAACGCTTTCGACGCCTCCGCGAAATCCACGCTCGATTTGCCGATGCCGGGCTCCAAGCGGTTCATGAAAACTGTATGAATTGGGGCGGTTTCTCTCCCGACCACACCCTTCGCCTTGTAGAAGAAGTTCCAGGCTTAAAACTGATCTTCGACACCGCCAATCCTGTTTTTCAACTCGACCGCTCCAAGCCTGAGCCCTTTCCTTGGCAGGATCCCCTTGAATTTTACAACAAAGTCAAAGAACACGTCGTTCACGTTCATATTAAGGATTGTACTAATCCCGGCGTGGGCGAGACCGAGCCCACCCAATACACCCTTCCTGGCGAAGGTCAGGCAAAGGTCGTCGAGATTCTCAGAGCACTCAAAGATGATGACTACAACGGTGGCCTTGCCATTGAGCCACATGTTGCCACTGTCTTTCACTCGACCGAAGGCGAAGAGCCTGATTGGCGGCAATGTTACGACTCCTACGTTGAATACGGACACGCCATGAACCGATTGATGGAAGATCTCGTCTAAGCTAATCCAATGGACCAACTTTCACCCCTGACCTTAATTGGAGGCGTTATTGCGCTCTTCACCATTCTCGGGTTTTTGAAGAGATTCGTCTCCTTCTTTTTAAATCTCGTTGCCCTGTCCCTCGGAGCCATCGCTGGATTATGGGCTTATAATAACGGATTCGAAATCGCGCAGAAGGCCGTCGACAAGCCCCAACCGTGGATGTCAACGGCCCTTGGAATTTCAACCTTCATATTCACCGTTGTCGTCTTCCGGAAGATCTCTGCCTTTCTTGCTGGAAAAAATAAAGAAGATAATCAAGCACGTTCCGGAGGATTCAGAATGGCCGGAGGGATTTTCGGGCTCCTTCTTGGTGCTAGCTTTACCTACTTCATGCTCACCGGCGTGCGTTACGCAGGCACGGTCTCCGAACTCGATCGCTTAACTCAATATGTTAGCGGTAAAATCGACGCCTCTAGTAAAGAGCCGCTCTTTGCAAAATTAAAACTATGGATCGACAGCAGTCAAATTGGACAATGGCACCAGAAGATTGATTTTCTAAACGACCCGGTCGAAGCCAATGCTGCTAAGTTGGCGATCGTCAAAGAAGAGAACCTCGAGAAGTTCGCAACGATGACCTCACAACAAGGAGTCGAATTCATCCCTGATGCCATCCCAGTCGATCCCGCAATCCAAAGAGCATACGACCGCCGCAACTTCGGAGCACTTCTTAGAAATGAAGCCATCCAAAAAAAGCTCCGCGAAACCTTCACCGAAGAACAACTTCGCCAACTGGATATCGAAGGTGAATTAGGCCTTCGGAAATAGCCTTCGGAACCCTAACGGGTCAGCGACATCATTGCGGCCAGCAGGCCCACAAAGTTAGGATTCCACTGATCATGATGGCTCCTTATGAAGGTGCCAGGAATCGGGACAATCCAGTAAGGTGTGTCATTATAATAGGGCCCTTTCGGTCTTGAGAATCGGTAGACTTCTTTTTCACCCCGAACAAGAAATCCATCTAATTCACGCGCATCTCTATTGTCCCAATAAAGCTCCTCAAGAGACCTTTTTTGGTTCTTTAGTTTTTCAAACTCGTGACTGAACAGTGGCTTAAAATGTCCCACTGTCGACCTGTGAGCTGCCGCCTGCCCCCCGCGTAACTTATCACTCTTGGGGTCCCTGCGATACATCCCGGCAACTCCAGTATTGAAAAAATTAAGCCCAGGAACCCATCTGCCCATGAGATTTCCCATAGGCCAAAAAACACTCGTAATGAAATCGCGCTGACTAGTTAAAGAAACCATAAGAGGTCCTCCTTCAACATTCTTGATACCACGATTCTTAAAAGTCGAGAGAAGCTGCCGGGCATAGATTGCAGACTCGGCAGAGTTGATAGAAACCATCAAGTCCGCCGGAAAGTCCTTGCGCATCAGCTTCCGTCCGCGCGCAGAATCCATCGCAACACGGGCTGAAATTGACTCCGCCATCGCACTTTCAAGAATTGCACCACCCAACGAGTGGCCGATCATCACAATTCGATTTTTCGAATTAGCTCCACGCGCTGCTGCACCTAGCTCGTGAAGCACCTCAGTGCCTGAAACCCCACCGACTCTTCGCGCTGCCGCATGCCGATGAAAATAATCAACTCCAATTGGAAAAGTTGCCAAAGACCTTCCCCGCCAACTCACAAAAACTCCCATCACTTTTCTCCCACTAGCTTCCCCTAGATCCTTGAGCATCTCCCGAAAATCATGAAGGTCACCAGCCCCCGTGATCAAACGCTCCGAAGCATTATGATTCCAGCCGTGAATATAAACGACCATCAACAGAGGCTCGGTTGACTCAGCCTCAATCTTGGCTGTCACCCGCTTTAATTGATCAAAGCTAATCAATTCACCCTGATCATCGATTTCAACATGTCCGAGAGAAACTTTTGGGTCGAGCTTTTCAAGAGTCAACTCCGGCGTCTGGCGATATCCCGAAGTATGGGTGCACGCAGAGTTCAGAAACCATAGAGGCAGCAGACAAAGAATAATTCGCATCGCAGTCATTAAATCTCACCCACCAAAAACTGCCCATCGATAAAATCGAAGTAAGCATTGCCTTTAACAATGACCTCGCGCACGAAGTACCTCCGGCCGGGATCGAACCGGCACGACCTAGGGTCAATGGATTTTAAATCCACAGCGTCTACCAATTCCGCCACGGAGGCCTTTCGTTTCAAAAGCGGGCGCAGTCTTCGGCAGCGGATCAATCTTGGCAAGTCTGGAACTGCTTAAAGGCGATTTTGAACTCGCCCCCTTGATCATTTTCTCACCCAAGCCTTAGCAAAGACCGAGACCAGTCGAGATGACATGGAAGCTGGACCCCATCAACAAATTGTTCAGACTCCTCCTGTGACAGTCACTCCGCGCGGCATTCTTTTTCTTCTTGTTGCGCTCACCCTCACAATGGTGGGGGTTTTCCGAATCGATGGCGACTTAATCGCACTCGGCACCGCCGGACTCCTACTAGGACTTATGGTAATAGTATTCGGAAAATGGAACCTCCGGGGCATCCACCTTAAACTCTCTGCCCCCTCCCGCGTCTTTGCTGACACCTCTTTCGACTTGCGGCTCACCCAGCTGAACAAGCGGAATCTTTTCGATGCCTGCAGCACAAATCTTGAGCTTAACTTGTCCCATGTTTCCAAAATTGAAACGCATGCGACATGGACTGCTGCCCGCTCCTCTTCGACAAGTAAACTCCGGGGAAGTATTGCCAAAAGGGGGGCTATTTCGGATCACCCCTGCACTTTAAGTTCAGCCTTCCCATTGAGGATATTTCGTTTCTCGAAAAAAATCACCCTTGAACATGAGATTTTAGTCTTCCCTCAGCCCCTTGTCCCAAAAGAGTTCTTTGCGAACGGTGAATTCGATGAAGCGTGGGATGGAGGAGGCTTCCAATCCGGCGACACTCCTGGGGAACCCCGAGGACTGCGGCCTTACCAACCAGGTGATCGAGCCAAGCAAATTCACTGGCCAGCCACCATAAGATCTCAGGCAAGAGGTCGAAGCCCCAGGGTCCGGGAATACGACCCACCAGGCTTACGCCCCCACCATGCAGTTGTCATTTTCCATAGCTTTGGAACCGATCACACCCTCATTCGCACCGACCTGTTTGAGCGTTCGCTCTCACTAGCCTGCGGAACCCTGAGACACCTCCGAGCAATCGGAGTGCCCGCGAATCTTCGAGCCGATTTTCTGGCCTGGAAGAGTCAAAAGACTTTCCACTCCGAGGCTTGGAGCGACACCCTGACTCTCCTTGCTCAAGCTAAACGGTCCAACCACACTGAAGCGCATGACGTCCTCTCCGAAATCGAAGAAACTCCCGCCGAAGATGCTATCATCATTATTTCTGATATGCCTCTGACATCTTGGAAACACATCTTACCGGAACGGCGTGTTTTAATCATCGACATCCAACAACATCGCTTCGAACAGCGTGGTCTGAACTTCAAATCTCGCGAACCGAGGCGCTTGAAAGATTTGGCCAAAGAAAATTCAAGGGCTACTCACCCGCAGCAACCTGACGGGCTAAATCCTCAGCGGTAATTTTCACGAAAGCCCCTGGCTCACCCGAATAGCGAATCTTGTGCTCCCCATCGAGAACGTAAACAAAGGGCCATTGTTCAATACGGTAAATCTTAGTAATCGATTGCGTGGAATCCGAAAAGTTCGTCCAATTCACTGTTCCCTCCGCAATATGCCTGCGCAAAGTGCGCGGATCGTCCATATTAACACCCAAAATTTGAATATTTTTGTCTACAAACTCCTCTTGATATTTTTTCATTAGAGCAAGACTTTCGTCATGCGCCGGCATGAGGGCATGCCAAAAAAAGAGGATGGTCACCTTCCCGCGGTAGTCACTCAGCGAAGACTTATTAAGAGTCACTTCCACACCCGAAAAATCGGGAGCTTCGGCACCAAGATTGAGTCGGCTCATACGAAAGAGTTCATCCCTCAGAATTGCCTGAGTAGTGGTCTTTCCCACGGTTAGATCAGGCGCCATGATCGCCTTGCGGAGTTTATCCTGCCGAATCGCCATGCCGCGTTTCCCACCACCAATACGACGGTGCAAAATAGCCTGCGCCAGAGCAGAAGCCCCGCGAACCATCTCGGAAGGGTTGGCTTTCTCAACGGTCTCGAGCAGTGCCATGGATCGTGGATCCTGAATGTGCGTCAATGCAATACAGTAAGAACCAAGCTTAGGACTTAGAAGATGATTGCTTCGAACAGCTTCCCTGATGATACCTGCCGGGCGAGTCGGATCTCCGCGTCGCGCGGGTTTTCTCACTTGCTTGACCGCATAAGTCGAGGCATTCACCAACAACCAAGCTGCTGGTTCAAGGGCCCAAGATTTATCAAGATCATTCCGGATTTCCTCCCAGATCTTTCGACCAACCTCGATTTCATCTGGGCGACGACGCCACGCTGCATTTTGGGCATCATTAGTGGCGGCGGTGCGAACATCGCTAGTCCACTGTTGATAGGATTGGTCAAAAGCGCGCGAAATGAGACGCGCTCTCTCAGGTGAGCCAGCAAAAGCCAACCCCGTAGTCACGGCCAAAATAAATAGAATCGCTTTCATGGTGTCCCTAGAGATTGCACGCTTTCAAAGGATTTGCCAAATTGGAAAAATTAAGAAACATCTGAGGTCTCTTTCGCAGCGAGGCGATCGGCCAAATCATCGTGATAGTCGCGACCCACAATGTATCCAATACAATCAGACGAGCCACACCGGCAAGGATGGTCCTCATAGCAGTCGACGTCGAACCCGTAGTCAAAAGTAATCTCTTCATCCACTCCAATATCCCTCAGAGCCTGAATGAAAATCCGTTTCCCATCCTGAATCGCCTCGCTATTCGGATTACAGGAATGATTGATTAAACGAGCTGGATTCCATTCAACATTACCGTCAAGATCCCACCTTTTAGTAAGATTAAAAATATAAACCGCCGCCGCACCACTTTTCTCGTGCTCTTCAAATTGCTTTAATGCTCGCTTTTCACTTTCCTCTTTGCTCACACGATTGCCGACATACTCAATAAAGTATTGCTCCTTCTCGATTGGCTCGATGCAATAAACTCCCTGCCCGTGAATCACGGATCCGCGGACTTCCACAAAGTCGCTCTCACCCCGTCTGCGAAGCTTCTCGATACGACGTTCCTGCTTATCTTCGGAATGCTTGCGATCCTTTTTTTTATTTTTTCCCATCTTAAATCTAAAACGAAGTTACTTAAGTTCCTCAACCTTGACCTCGGGGAACTGAAATTCCTTATCCTCCTTCGGAAGAAACTTAAAGATCTTCCTTAGCTGCAGCGCGTTCATACCGTTGCCATTAACGAAGGTCCAACTCTCTTGCTCCTTTGGAGAAATCGCGATTTCATATTCCCACTTTCGAAAGCGGCGAAGTTTCGCAGGCTTCTTCGATTGGTCGAGATACTGAAAATCTTTGACTGTCGGAACGAAAACCATCCACTTGCGATAGCGTGCAACCTTCTTGGGCTTTCCATCTTCCCCCATCACCTTTTCTCCATCTACCAAGAAATCTTCGAAGCCATAATCCACCTCGAACGCGATATCAGCCCTACGAGTGATGGCAGCTTGGAAAGTGACTCCGTTCTGTCCCATTTCCTTCATCTGCTTTAAATACTGAGCCTTCAACCTTTTCGGCCCACCGAAGGGACGCGCGATCACTTTCAAATATTCAGGATTCATTGAGTCCAAAGCCGCTTGAAAATCTCCGCGGATTGTCTTGTTAACTACTTCCTGAACTGCCGCTTGCGCACGCTCTTTCACTTCCATCGGAACGATGTTTCGCTTGGGAACTGTTGAGAGCGGCACATCGTTTCTCTGACAAAACGCATTCATGGTTAGGATGAACAAAAGCAGGAGTGGACTTTTCACCCCTCTGGGATGCCCTGAGATCCGTGTTACGTCAAGACTGTGGAGCCAGTCCAGCATTTCGGATAAATTAAGGATCGATTCCATTCTTCCTTTTATGGAAGACCTTGGATATCTCCTAAAGCGTCATGGCGAAGAAGGCATTAGGAAAAGGACTCGGGGCACTAATTAGGGGCGCCTCTTCTGACACTGTTCCCAATGCCAAGGTCGAGTTGAGGCCAGGCGAAAGCGTAAGCCAAGTGCCAATCTCCGATCTGGTGCCATCCCCCCTCCAACCGAGGAAGCACTTCGCCGAAGGATCACTCGATGAGCTCAAGCAATCTATCGAGCAGCTCGGCATCATCCAACCCCTTATCATCCGCAAGGTTGAAGGGCAGATGGAACTCATCGCCGGTGAGAGGCGTTGGCGTGCCTCAAAGATGGTTGGGCTTGAGACCGTCCCCGTTATCGAAAGGCCGTCGAGCGATCGCGAAGTCCTCGAGATGGCTCTCATTGAGAACCTACAACGTCAGGACCTTAATGCCATTGAGGAAGCAGAGGGCTATGTTCGCCTAGCCAAAGATTTTGGGCTCAAGCAGGACATCATCGCCAAGCGCGTTGGCAAATCAAGAGCCAGCGTGGCCAACTCAATGCGCCTCCTCGATCTTCAACCCTCCATACAGCGACATCTTGCTGACGGCCACCTTACTGTCGGTCACGCCAAGGCCATCCTTGGAATCAAAGATCCCAACGAGCAAATCTTGGTTTCCGACCAAATACTCCGACAAAACATGACAGTGCGTTCGGCTGAAAAATTCGTTCAAGATTATAACAAAACCGGACCTAAAAAATCTTCAAGTAAGTCCAAGGTCGTAGATCCCCATATCACCGCGATTCAAAACCGCCTTCGCGATCACTTCGCCACCCAAACTGTGATTCATCACACCAATAAGAAAGGGCGAATCGAGATCGAATACTACGGCAACGATGATCTCGGGAGAATCTTGAACCTTCTTGGTCTCGACCTAGACTGATCTCGTGATCAAAACCACTTTCGCCGCCGTCATTGCCTTTGTTTTCTTAACCGGCTGTAGCGGAGAGAAAGAAGAGCCCAAACCCGTCTCCGGAGCTTCGATTACAGGCACTATTTCAGCGGAGACCATCGACGAATTCTCCGGTCAAAATGCTTTAACCCACGTTGAAGCTCTCACCGCATTCGGCCCACGGCCCATTGGATCCGAAGCCTACCAATTGAGCCTGCAGTATCTCGAAACTAAGCTCGGCCAATTAGGTTGGAAAACTAAGCGCCAGAGCTTCACTGGGATCACCCCTATCGGCCCGCAAGAATTTACCAACCTTCTCGCCCGCTATTCGCCCGGATCCGAGCCCGATTGGAACTCCTCAACACCCTTCCTCCTGTGCTCCCATCTCGACACCAAGCTTTACGCAGAATTTGAATTTCTCGGCGTCAACGACAGCGGATCATCCACCGGAGTACTCGTCGAAATAGCCCGCGTTCTTTCCGAGAAAAACGAAGGAGCTCAAAATATCGAACTCGTTTTCTTTGACGGCGAAGAAGCCATCCTCAAAAACATCAATCGCAAGGACGGACTTTATGGAAGTCGCTACTACGCCTCTCAACTAGACAAGCGCAGAGTTAAACCCCAAATCGGCATCGTTCTCGACATCGTCGGTGACCCAGAAATCTCCCTCCTAATCGGCGGAGACACCCACCAAAAACTTAAAAGTCATACCCAGTCCGCAGCATCCAAACTTAGCCTGCAAAACTGGGTCAAACCACACCCCATGACCATCATCGATGATCACGTCCCTCTCATGAACCGCGCCAACCTTCCTGTCCTCCACCTCATTGGCAACTTCAGCGAAGCAACCTACTGGCACCAAAAAGGCGACACCTTGGACAAAATCACCTTCGGCGCCCTTGAAAACACCGGAAAACTTACCCTCCAAGTCCTCCACCAGCTTACGAAGTAAAAGACAACCAAGATGGGGCCAAGATCAAACTCAACTTTTGCCCCTAACCCCATACACCAATCTCCTAGGACGCAGAAAAGGATTTCAAAACCGGTTGCACGCGCAGAAAACACTGTTTAATGTTTTGAGTATGAAGATATTTTTCTTTCTTCCCTTCTTCGCGCTTTTTGCGGCGAGCTGCAGTAGTTCGCAAACTCCGGACTCTCGTATCGCGAAAAATCCTAAAATTTTTCGCGCCCTAGAACTAGAGCAACAATCTCTCGTCGAAGTTGGTAAAATCCAAAACGGTATGACTCCCGCTGCGGTCTTTCTTGCTTGGGGAGGTCCCGATCGTAAAGCTGAGGGTGAGAAAGATGGGAACCGCTACGAGCAATGGATCTACAACAGCCTCTCACCCGTTGTATTGCAATCAGCCTGGGGCGGCTGGAGCGGACGAGGTTGGGGTCCTGGTTGGAGCATCCGTCG